>Ga0316628_100001116_pt1 | contig 18582 bp, 17 predicted proteins | sample OWC_Aug_M2_C1_D5_FD_207648 | JGI IMG/M metagenome (GOLD analysis project Ga0316628, IMG submission 207648) | Wetland soil microbial communities from Old Woman Creek delta, Ohio, United States - OWC_Aug_M2_C1_D5_C | ecosystem: Environmental > Terrestrial > Soil > Wetlands | place: USA: Ohio... | reverse complement strand
GCTACCTGGAGGCCTGCGGGGCCACGATCCAGCTCGAGCACCGCCCCGGGAGCGAGACCATCCGGGTGATCGAGCCCTTCCATCCGCTGGATCCGCGCTTCGACTCCCTGATCGACGACCCCCGGCTGGTGGAGCCGATGCGCGACCTCGTCGGCAGCGAGGCGGTGAGCCTCTGGACGGACAAGCTGAACCTGAAGCGCCCGCGCGAGGGCTCGGCCTTCCGCTGGCACCAGGACTCGCCCTACTGGGTCTTCGACTGCGCCCACGTGGACCGGCTGCCCAACGTGATGCTCGCCCTCGACGACGCCGCGGAGGAGAACGGCTGCCTCTGCGTGGTGCGGGGGAGCCACCGGCGGGGAATCCTGCCCGGGCTCGAGGGAGAGGGTCGCCTCGGGCCGCTCTTCACGGACCCACGGGCCTTCGACTCGTCGGCGGCGGTGCCGGCGGAGATGCCGGCGGGGAGCCTCCTCTTCTTCAGCCCCCACACCGTCCACGGCTCGGCGCCGAACCGCTCCGAGCGGCCCCGGCGCGCCCTGGTCCTGACCTACCAGCCCGCGGGCCACCCGATGTTCAAGCTGTCCCGGGAACGCAGGGCCGGAGAGGGCCTCTAGAGACGCTCCGAGGCGCGCAGGAAGGCCGCGCGCAGCTCGTCGTAGGTCGTCGTGACGGGGAAGTGCGGGAACTCCCGGACCACGTTCTCCGGCGGCCGGAACAGGATGCCGGCGTCGGCCTCGGCGAGCATTCCGGTGTCGTTGTAGGAGTCGCCGGCGGCGATCACCCGGAAGCGGAGCCCGTGGAAGGCGCGCACGGCCGCCCGCTTCTGGTCCGGCATGCGCAGCCGATAGCTGGCCACGCGTCCAGCCGGATCCACCTCCAGCCGGTGGCAGAGCAGGGTGGGCCAGCCCAGCTGTCGCATCAGCGGCGCGGCGAACTCGTAGAAGGTGTCCGACAGGATCACCACCTGGAAGCGCTCGCGGAGCCAGTCCAGGAACTCCCGCGCGCCCTCCAGCGGGCCCATCCGGTCGATCACCGCCTGGATGTCCGCGAGGCCGAGCCCCTCGCGCTCCAGGATGGCGATCCGCCGCTTCATCAGGACGTCGTAGTCCGGCTCCTCACGCGTGGTCACCCGCAGCTCGGGGACCCCGGTGCGCTCGGCCACGTTGATCCAGATCTCGGGGACCAGCACGCCCTCGAGGTCGAGGCAGGCGATCTCCATCCCCGGGACCGTAGACGAAGCCGCGCGGCGCGGCCTAGGGCTCGAGGATCGGGTGCAGACGCTGGGCCGGCGCCGTCTCCCGGAGCTTCTTCAGGGCCCGGGCCTCGAGCTGGCGCACGCGCTCGCGGGAGAGGCCGAGGTCCTGGCCGATCTGCTCCAGGGTGTGCTCCTCCTCCCCGCCGAGGCCGTAGCGCAGCCGCAGGATGTGCTGCTCGCGCGGCGAGAGCGTCCCGATGAGGGCGCCGACACCGGCCCGCATCCGCTCGGAGTCGATGCCGCCGTCGGGCGGCGACGCCGTCGGATCGGACACGAAGTCCTCGAGCCGCTTCTCGGTGCCGGCCACCGACGACTCGAGCGAGATCGCCTCGCGGGACAGCCGGTCCAGCGCCTCCAGGGAGTCGACGTCGGTCCCGAGGGCCGGCGCCAGCTCGGCGGCCGAGGGCTCGCGCCCGAGCTTGCCCGTGAGCTCCGCGCGCACGCGCTGGCTCCGCTGGAGCCGGTCGTGCACGTGGGAGGGCAGCCGGATGGTGCGCGAGTGGTTCTGGATCGCGCGCACCAGGGCCTGGCGGATCCACCACACGGCGTAGGTCGAGAACTTGAAGCCCCGGCGGTGATCGAACTTCTCGACCGCACGGATCAGGCCCAGGTTCCCCTCCTGGATCAGGTCGGGGAAGGAGAGCCCGAGGTTGCGGTAGTCCTTGGCGATCGCCACCACCAGCTTCAGGTTGTGCTCGATGAAGCGGTTCTTCACCGCGGTCATCCGCTCGTGGGCCCGCTCCACGCTCTCGGAGAGGTCGAGCAGGCGCTCCTTGCCGACGCCGGCGTCGCGCTCGAGATCGCGCAGGCGCCGGGTGCCCCGGCGGTAGCGCCGCATCTCCTGGGCGAACGCGTGCACCTGGTCGCGCAGCTCCGCCAGCAGCGCGAGCGAAAGCTGCGCCGCCTGGAGCTCCGCCCCGACCTTCGAGTCCACGCGCTTCAGCGAGAGCTCGCTGCCGCCGCTGGTCTCGAGCTTCTCGCGCTGGGCCAGGAGCTTGCGCAGGCGGGCCACGGCGCGCTCGACGCGCGCCGCGATCTCGCCCGTCTCCTCGTCGCCCACGGACTCCGAGAGCTTCGCTCCGGTGTGGGAGAGCGCTCGCAGCGCGTCCCAGCGCTTGACCACGTGGCGCGCGGAGCAGGGGATCGCATAGAGGGCCCCGCGCAGCTCGGCGGTGGCGGCCTCCAGCTCCTTGGCGAGGATCACCTCCTCCTCGCGCCGCAGCGTGCGGGTGCCGCCGATCTCCTGGAAGTAGGACTCCAGGGGCCGGCGCTCGCGGCCGGGGTCGAGCTCCTCGGACGCCAGCACCGGCGTGGCGCCGAGCGGACCCCGCACCGAGTCCTCGTTGGAAGCGCTCTGGAACGAATCTTCGAACTTCACGCCTTTACCTCTCGGGTTCCCAGTGCAGTCCCGCAAGAATCGGATACCGCCTGGGGGATTCCGGTTTCAACGATTCCCATGTGGCGTGCGGCCCTCCGCACGCCGATCCTCGATTCCTCCAAGGCGATGGCCCATCCGCCAAGCCCGGAGCGCCCGCTGCCGGTGGAGCGCGGCGAGGACGTTCGTTGGACGGCGTTCATCCGCTCGTTGTTCGGGGGGAGTTCGAGCGGCCCTTGAGATTGGGCTTTCCCGCGCGATTTCGCCAGTTTTTTTTGATCCTCCCCCGAAATTTCCAGGGCCGCCCGCCCGCTGGCAGGATCCCCTCATCCTCGAAACGCCCGGGCAGCCGCGGCCGGATCGAGGGGGGCGGCCACACCCCCTCCTGATCGGCTACCCGTCGGCCCGCCCCAAGACCCGCGGGGAGGCTCGACGCCGCGTCTCCCGGGGCAGCTTCCTCGGCCGCCCCCTCGGGATTCATCATCGCAAACCCGCCAGCAGCTCCAACGTAAGGTCCGTCACGGAGAAGGAAACGTCCGTCAGCCGCGCGACGATCCGCCGGGTCCGGCCGGCGCCGAGGGGCCCGGCCATGACCTCCTGGGTGAGGCTCTCGCCGCGGGCGCCGTGGAGGGTGAGCGCCAGGGTGGTGGTGCGGAGCATGTCGCTGGTGCCGTTGACGAGATCGAAGTCGACCACCACGTCGCGGCCCTCGCGGCTGAGGGAGGCGAGGCGCCAGCTGAGGCGACCCGGCACCGGATGCTCCGCTCGGCCGATGGGGATGCTCGGGAGGCGGCCCGGGCCCGGAGGCGCCCCGCCCGGCCCGGCGCCGGGCGCGCAGGCCAGGAGACCGAGGGCGAGGAGCCAGCGCGGCCCGCACCTCATGCGCCGCCGGAGGCCTCCCCCCGGCGCGAGAAGGCCGCCGCCAGGGCGGGCGGCGGCGCATCGGCGTCGACGCCCAGCGTCTCGAGCACCCGCGCCACCAGCATGTAGAAGCCCACCGCCAGCACGAGCTCCGTGGTCTCCTGGGGCGAGAGGCGCCGCCGCACCCGCTCGAGGGTGCGGTCGGAGACCCGCACCTGGCGCAGGCACTCCTCCGCGAACTCCACCACGTCGGCCGCGGCGGGGTCGAGGGCGTCCAGGCGGCCGGCCTCCACGGCCTCGATCTCCGCATCGGTCGCGCCGCAGGCGCGTGCGATCGGCACGTGCTGCGTCCACTCGTAGCTCGCCTGCGAGAGTGCGGCGACGCGCAGGATCGCGAGCTCGCGCAGCCGCGGGTCGAGTCGCTGGCGCGACAGGATCGAGCCGCCGAGCGTCATGAAGCCCGGCAGGCAGCCGGGCGCGTTCAGCAGCATGCGGAAGATGTTGAGCGGCGCCGGCGCGCCCTCGAAGGCGCGGCGGGCCTTCTCGGGAGCGGCGGCGGGATCGGCGTAGGGGATGCGGGCCATGGGACTCCTCGAGCAGGCGACGATCGTACTAGAAGCGCCAGAAGAGCGGGATCGCGAGCACGCTCACGGCGGCGCACAGGAGGTCGAGGGGCAGCCCGACCCGCACGAAGTCGCCGAAGCGGTAGCCCCCCGGGCCGTACACGATCAGGTGCGTCTGATAGCCGAAGGGCGTCGAGAAGGCGCAGCTCGCCGCCACCGTGATGGCGATGACGAAGGGACGCGGATCCACGCCGAGCTGGGCGGCGGTGGCCACTCCGACCGGGAAGAGCATGGCCGCCGCGGCATTGTGGCTGATGCAGTGGGTGAGGAGGTTCGTCACTCCGTAGATCAGCGCCAGGGCCAGCAGCGGGCTCGTCCCGCCCGACGGGATCAAGAGATGCGCGGCGGCCCGGGCGAGCCCGGACTTCTCCATCGCGAGCCCGACGCCGAGCGCGGAGGCGATCACGATCAGCATCCACCACTCCACGCTGCGTCGGGCCTGCGCCACGCTGATGCAGCGCGTGGCGACCAGCGCCCCCGCCCCGAGGAACGAGGCGATCGAGATCGGGAGCCACCCCCGCATCACGACCAGGATCAGCGCCCCGAGCACGCCGAGCGCGACCCAGGCGCGGTCGTAGCGGGGGTTCTCGGTCTCGGCGAGCTCGCTCACGAGATAGAAGTCGGGGCTGTTGTGGTGCGCGCGCACGAATCCCGGCGCCGCCTGCAGCAGCAGGGTGTCGCCGGGCCGGAGCACGATGTCGCCGATGCGGCCGCCCACCCGCTCGCCGTTGCGGTGGACCGCGATCACCGCCGCGTCGTAGACCGTGCGGAAGTTGGCGTCGCGGATGCTCTGGTTCACCAGTGGCGAGGTGTGGGAGACCACCGCCTCGATCAGCCGGTGGCCCGGCAGGGGCGCCGCCGGCTCCTCCGCGTCGCCCGCCGGCACCAGGCCGCGGATGCGCTGGAGGTCCACGATGGTTGCGACCACCCCGGCGAAGACCAGCCGGTCGGCGGCGCGGATCGTCTCGTCGGAGGCCACCGGCGTGATCCGGTGCCCGTCCCGGTCGATCTCCACCAGGAAGAGGCCCGGCAGGCGCCGCAGGCCCGCCTGCTCGACGGTCTGTCCCGCCAGCGGCGAGCGCGCCTCCACCTGCATCGCGACGGTGTACTCGCGCCGGCGCTCGCCGTACTCGATGGCGGGATCCTTGCGGTCGGGCAGCAGGCGGCGCCCGGCCAGCAGCAGGTAGAGCAGACCCGCGACGCAGACCGGGAGCCCGACCGGCGCCAGCTCGAAGAAGCCCATTGGGCGCATCCCGGCCTTCGTCATGAGGCCGTTCACCGTCAGATTGGTGCTGGTGCCGATCAGGGTCACGACACCGCCCAGGATCGTCGAGTAGCTGAGCGGGATCAGGAAGCGCGCCGGCGAGAGCCCGTTGCGCCGGGACCAGTCGATCACGACCGGCGTCATCATCGCGACGATCGTGGTGTTGTTCAGGAAGGCGGAGGTGGCCGCGATCGGCGGCAGCATGCGCAGGAGCGCGGGCCCCTCGCGCCGGGTGCGGCCGAAGAGACGGCCGAAGGTCACCTCCATCGCGCCGGTCTCGCGTAGCGCAGCGGAGAGCACGAGCAGCGCGCCGATGGTCGCCACGGACTCGTTGGAGAACCCGGCGAAGGTCTCGCTCGGGGTCAGGATGCCCGCGCCGGCCAGGACGAAGAGCCCGCCCGTCATGACCACGTCCGGCCCCGCCAGCTCGCGGGTCATGGCGAAGATCATGGCGGCGAGCACCGCCAGCGTGAGCCAGGCCTGCCACTCCACTGGCGCGGCACGATACCCGGGCGCCCCCGGGCCTCCAAGCCGCACCCGGGCCCATGCGGAGCCGGGCGCGGCGCCGCAAACTCCGGCCCCGATGCCGCCCGCCACGCCGCTCTCGACCGCCGCGCCGCCCTTCTCGGAGAAGGAGTTCTACCTGCGGGAGTTCCGCGGGCGCGCCATCGCCTTCGCGGTGCCCGCCGCCGAGATCCGCGACCTCGAGCTCCTGCGCGCGGTGGTGGAGGAGCTGGTGGCGAACGGCACCCGGGTGATCGTGCTCTCCACCGAGCGTTCGACCCTGGAGTCGCTGCTCGGCCCGCGCGTGCTCTCGGCGGCCGCTCCTCGCCTGGAGGGCCAGGTGTGGCGCCGGCTGCGAGAGGGGGCGGCCCTCGGCCTCCTGGTGGCGGGCTCGCTGGCCTTCGCGCCCGCCTGCCGCGCGATCGCCCTGCGGCTCGGCCTGGCCAAGCTCGTCTGGCTGGATCGCGACGGCGGCGTCGCCGGGCCGGCGGGCGGGCGCCTCTCCTTCGTCCACCTGGCCGAGCTGCGCGAGCTGCTGGCGGCGGCCGGGCCCGCGCTCGGTGCGCGCCGCCTGGCCCTGCTGCGGGAGGTGGAGGCGATGCTCTCCGAGGGCCTGCCCGCCGTGAACGTCTGCTCCGCGGAGGGGCTGGCCGACGAGCTCTTCAGCTACGCCGGGTCGGGGACCCTCTTCACGCGGGAGCGTTACATCGTGGTGCGTCGGCTCGGGCTCGACGACTTCGACGCCGCGGACGACCTGATCACGCGCGGGGTGGAAGAGGGCTACCTGGCGCCGCGCCCGCCGGACGAGGTGGAGGCGGTGCTGACCAGCGGCTTCGGCGCCTTCGTGGAGGGCCGTCACCTGGCGGGGATCGGCGCCCTGCTGGTGGACGAGTCGAGCCGCGCCGCCGAGATCGCCTCGCTCTACACGCTGACGCGCTTCCTCGGCGAGGGCGTGGGCGGCCACCTGGTGAGCTTCGCGGTGGAGCGCGCGCGCGAGCGGGCGCTCGACTACGTGTTCGCCTGCAGCACCTCGGAGCGCGTCGGCTCCTTCTTCGAGCGCCAGGGCTTTCGCGCGGTCTCGGCGGCGGACGTGCCGGCCTCCAAGTGGCGCGGCTACGACGCCGCCCGCCGCGCGCGGGTTCGCTGCTACCGCCTGGAGCTGCGCTAGCCGGCGTCCGGCGCGCCTTGCCGGCTACCAGGCACGGGGGAAGCCTCGGAAGGCGCTCGGGATGCGCCGCACGTCCTGTATCACCTCGCGCTGGAGACCGGGCGGCGTCGCCTCGGGGAAGCTGAGCGCGATGGCGTCGGAGAGCCCGCCGAAGCGCCGCTCGATCTCGCCGGCGATCCGGTCGTAGGTCCCGATCGCGGCGAACGCCTCCACCACGTCGTCCGGAACCTCCGCGGCCATCTCCTTCCAGCGGCCCTCCTTCGACATGCGGTGGAGCTTCGCCGCGAGATCGTCCCAGCCGTGGAGCTGGAGCACGCCCGAGTAGGTGCGGGTGGAGCCGTAGAACGCGATCCGGTAGCGCACCCACTCCACCATGCGCGCGACCGCGTCCGCGTCGGGGCCGGTGGCCACGAAGCCGCCGCCCCAGATCTCGAACTGCTCGCGCGGGCGACCCGCCTTCTCCAGCCCCTCCTGCACCTGCGGCAGCGCCACCTCCTCCAGGTAGCGACGGGTGCAGAAGCCGTGCAGTCGCACGCCGTCGCAGGCGCGCCCCGCGAGCCGCATCATGTCGCGCCCCACGGCGGCGATGGTGATGGGCACCGGCGGCTGGTCGGACGGGGGCGGCGAGAACTCCGGGGTCATCAGGGTGAAGGTGTAGTGCTGGCCGGTGTAGACCAGCGGCTCGCCCTTCTCCCAGCAGCGCCAGATGGCGCGCAGCGACTCCACGTACTCGCGCAGTCGGGGCACCGGAGAGGTCCACGGCGTGCTGAAGCGCCGCTCGTTGTGGCCCTTCACCTGCGTGCCGAGGCCGAGCACGAAGCGGCCGCGCGAGTGGAGCTGCAGGTCCCAGGCCAGGTTGGCCACCACCATCGGGCTGCGGGGAAAGGCGACGGCGATGGCCGTGCCGAGCTGGATGCGCTCGGTCGCGAGCGCCGCGAAGGCCAGCGGGACGAAGGGGTCGTTGGCGATCTCGGAGCTCACGAGGCCGTCGAAGCCGGCCTCCTCCGCCGCCCGGGCCGCGGGGCCGACGGCGCGCCAGTCGCCGAGCGGGACGTTGGTCTCGACACGCATTCGCGTAGCCCTCCGGAGGAGGGTGCAGTATAGACGCCCGCGCCGCCGCCGTGCGGCCGGCCCCCCGGCCCCCGGCCGGCCGCCGGGGCCGGGTCGAGGCGTCGGAGCTCCGGGAGCGTGGCCGGGGCTTCTGCTTCCGGGTCCGCGCGGCCGCCCGGGGGCGGCCCGCCGCGGAGTGGCCTGTAAGCCGGGTTCTGTCCGGCGCCGGGTCGCCCCGGCGCCGCGAGGATCATTCGTCTAGGCGCCGCATTGCTGTGGCGCTCGAGCGCTCTCACCCGGATGCCGTCGCGACGCCTCGCGGCGCCGAGAGGCGGGCGGGCCACCCGCATCGGCATCCCTATTCGAGCTTGCTCCGGGAGGGGCTTGCCGCGCCGCCGGTCGCCCGGCCGTCGCGCGTGGGCTCTTACCCCACGATTTCACCCTTGCCTGTGCCTCCCCGGCCCGGCCCCTCTCAAGGCCCGACCGGATCGCCGGCCATCGGCGGTGTGCTTTCTGTTGCGCTTTCCCTCGGGTCGCCCCGGGTCGCCGTTGGCGACCTCCCTGCCCTGTGGAGCCCGGACTTTCCTCCCGCGGGCGGTTCGTGCCCGCCGGCGATCCTCCGTCCACCTCCGACGCCGGGACAACCTATGGCCCGGAGCCGGTCGCGGCAAGCCGCGCCCCGGCGGGCGACACCCGGGACGGCGGCGGCCGACACGGATCAAGGGCGGCCGCGGGGCTCCCGATACGGCCGGGCATGAGGCCGCCGCTGCCTGCCGCGCTCGACGGCGACTCGCTCGCCCTGGCCGCCGGGATCGCAGGCGGGTGCCTCCTCTTCGCCCACGGCTTCGCCCTCTGGCGCCGCGAGCGCACGATCGAGGACACCCCGACGGCGCGGGTGCGCTCGATGGCCCTCGGCCGGGTGGCGTTGCAGGGCAAGGCCGTGCCGTGGGTCTCGGACCTCCTGGCGCCGCTCTCGGGCGTGGCCTGCTGCTGGTACCGCTACAAGGTCGAGGAGGAGCGCCGCAGCGGCCGCAGCCAGTCCTGGCACACCGTTGCGAGCGGCGACTCGGCGGCCTGGGCCTTCTATCTGGAGGACGAGACCGGTCGGGTGCTGGTGCAGCCGGAGGGCGCGGACTTCGAGGTCTCGGCCGACCTCTCGGTGACGCGGCCGGACCTGGACGGATCGCTCGGCGCGCGGCTCGCCGTGCTCGGCGTCGACACCACGACGCTCCTCGGCCTGCGGCGGACCCTGCGCGTCACCGAGTGGCGCCTGGTGCAGGGCGATCCCGTGTACGTCCTCGGGGTGGCCCAGGAGCGGCCGAGCCTCGCGGTCGAGCGCCGGGCGACCCTGGCCGAGCGGATCACCGCCCTGAAGCACGATCCGGCGGCCATGGCCCGTCTCGACACCGACCGCGACGGGCAGGTCTCGGGCGACGAGTGGGAGGTCGCGCGTCGCGCGCTGGTGTCGGAGGTGACCACGGCGCCGGCGGACGACCGCATCGTGGTCGGGCGGGCGCCGAACGGCGAGTCGCCCTTCGTGATCTCGGACCGGGCGGAGCCGGCGCTCGCGCGCTCGCTGCGCTGGCGGGCCTGGGGCAGCGTGGTGGGCGGAGCGAGCCTCGCCCTCGGCTGCCTCGGCCTGCTCCTCGCCCGGTACGGACTCCTGGGGAGGAACGGACGATGGGGTGGGTGATCCTGGCGGCGCTGGGCTTCGTCGTCGTGGGGACGGTGCTCTACACCGTCGGGCTCTACAACGGGCTGGTGACCCTGCGTCACGCGGTGGACCAGGCCTGGGCCAACATCGACGTGCTGCTGAAGCAGCGGCACGACGAGCTGCCGAAGCTCGTGGACACGGTGAAGGGCTACATGGCGCACGAGCGCGAGGTGCTGCAGCGCCTCGCCGAGGCGCGCAGCGCCTTCCAGCGCGCGAGCACGGTGGAGGAGAAGGGCGCCGCCGACGCGGCGGTGCGCGGAGCCCTCGGGCACCTGTTCGCGGTGGCCGAGGGCTACCCCGAGCTCAAGGCCGACGCCTCGTTCCGCCAGCTCCAGGAGCGGATCTCCGGGCTCGAGGAGGGGATCGCGGACCGGCGCGAGTTCTTCAACCACGCGGTGAACGCCTACAACGTGAGGATCGAGCAGATCCCCGACGTCTTCCTGGCCCGGGCCATGGGGCTCGCTCCCCGCGCGCTCTTCCGGGTGGCGGACGAGGACAAGGCGGACGTCCGGATCTCCTTCGAGGGCTCCCCGCTGGCGAGCCGATAGCGCAAAAAGGGTCATCTTGATTCCTCGCTCAGTATCTGATAGATACTTGGCGATGGATCAGGAAGCCCCTTCGTCCCCGGCCGCCGCCGCGACCGGCCCCGGCGCAGCTCCGGCAATCCCGCGGCCGGGCCAGATCTTCTGCCCGGTGGGCCGGGCCCTGGACCGGATCGGAGACCGCTGGACCCTGGTGCTGGTGCGCCACCTGCTGGGGGCGCCGCGGGGCTTCCAGGAGCTGCGCTCGCGCACGGGCATCGCACCCCGGGTGCTCTCGGCGCGCCTGCGCGAGCTCGCCGCCGAGGGCTTCGTGGAGCCGGTGCGGGAAGGCGGGCGGCCGCTCTACGCGCTGACGGCCAGCGGCCGCACGCTCGAGCCCATCGTGGCCGCGATCGCCCGCTGGTGGGTGCTGCACGCCATGGAGGCCCACGTGGCCGAGGCCGGCGGCTTCACCAGCACCTCCGCGCGCTCGATCCTGGAATCGCTGCCCTTCCTGCTGCGCGAGGAGCGCGCGGACGTGGAGCGGACCTTCGAGGTGCGGCTCAGCGGTCCCGGCGGCGGCGTCTGGACCGTGCGCATCGATCACCGACGCTGCACGGTGTCGACCGGCTTCGCCGAGCGCGCCGACGTGCGCTACACCGCCGAGGCGCGCGTGTGGTGCGCGGTGGCGCTCGGCCTGCTCGACGCCCGCGACGCCGTGAAGCGGGGCCTCCTCACCAAGGACGGCGGCCCCGACGCACTCGATCACTACTTCCACCAGATCGCGCGCCCGCCCGGCGCGGGCGCCCGCGACGCGGCCACGACACCGGATCGCCCGGCGCGCGCAGCCAAGAGGGAAAGGAGACCCAGGTGATCTCGTTCGGACCGACCGAGGAGCAGGAAGTCGTCCGCGAGGCGATGCGCGAGTTCGCCGCCAAGGCGATCCGCCCGATCGCCCGCGACTGCGACGAGAAGAGCGAGCTGCCCGAGGAATACCTGCAGGCGAGCTTCGAGCTCGGGCTCACCGCCACGCAGCTTCCCGAGGCCTACGGCGGCGGCGGCGAGCCACGCTCGCCGGTGACCAACGCGATCGTGCTGGAGGAGCTCGCCCATGGCGACGCGACCCTCGCGCTGGCCGCGGTGGCCCCCTCGCTCTTCGCCTTCGCGATCGCCGATCTCGGCACCGAGGAGCAGAAGCGGGCGCATCTCCCGGCCTTCTGCGGCAGCCGTCCCCACGTGGCGTCGCTCGCGCTGGTGGAGCCGGATCCCACCTTCGACGTCTCGAGCCTGCGCACCCTCGCCGAGCCCAAGGGCGACGGCTACGTGCTCTCGGGCTCGAAGCGCCTGGTTCCGCTCGGACTGCGCGCCAGCCACTTCCTGGTGCTGGCCCGGGGCATCAACGGCGATGCCGGCCTCGGCGCCTACATCGTGCCCCGCGACGCGCAGGGCCTGCGCGTCACGGGTCCGGAGAAGAACCTCGGCCTGCACGCGCTCGGCGCGGCGAGCCTCGAGCTCGAGCGGGTCGAGGTCCCGGCGGAGGCGCGATTGGGAGGACCGGGCGGGCCCGGCGCCGCCGACGTGCGCCGCCTGGTGAACGCCTCGCGGGTCGCCTTGGCGGCCGTGATGACGGGCCTCTCGCGGGCCGTCTTCGAGTACGCCGTGCCCTACGCCAAGGACCGCGTGGCCTTCGGCGAAGCGATCGCCCGCAAGCAGGCCATCGCCTTCACCCTCGCCGACATGCGGATCGAGACCGACGCCATGCGCTGGCTGGTCTGGCGCGCGGCGGCCGACCTGGAGCACGGCCGCGACGCCACGCGCAGCGCGCAGCAGGCGCGCGGCTACGCCGCCGAGGCCTGCATGAAGATCGCCGACGACGGCGTCCAGGTGCTCGGCGGACACGGCTTCATCCGCGAGCATCCGGTGGAGATGTGGTACCGCAACGCCCGCACCCTCGGCGTCCTCGAGGGCGCCGCAACCCTCTAGCCCGGCGGAGCTCCCGACCATGATCGACTTCGAGCCGACCCCGAACGACCGCAAGATCCTCGACCAGGTGCGCCAGGAGGCGCTGGTGGCGCGAACCTATGCCCGCCACTACGACGAGAACGAGCACGAGTTCCCGCCCGACGAGCTGCCCCAGGCGAAGGACTTCCCGAACGTCTTCGCCCTCTTCGCCGGCCGCGGCAAGGACGACACCGGCATGGGGCTGATGTCGATGCTGGTCTCCGCGGGCCAGACCTGGGGCGACTACTCCGTGCGCATGCGGCGCGGGAGGGGCGGCCTCGGCAACGCCGCGCTGCGCGCCGCGGGCACGCCGGAGCAGCAGAAGAAGTGGAGCCACCTGACGCTCGCCATGGCGATCACCGAGCCCGGCTGCGGCTCGGACCCCTCCATGGTGCAGACCAGCGCCGTCCTCGACCCCGCCACCGACGAGTGGGTGCTGAACGGCGAGAAGATCTTCGTCACCACGGGCTGTCGCGCCGAGGGCGTGGTGGTGTGGGCCACCCTCGACAAGTCGGCCGGGCGCGCCGGCATCAAGTCGTTCCTGGTGGAGAAGGGGACCCCCGGCTTCGTGGTGGCCCACAAGGAGAAGAAGCTCGGGATCCGCGCCGACGACACGGCGGCCTACGTCTTCCGAGACTGCCGGATTCCGCGCGGGAATCTGCTGGGCGGCGACGAGTCGATCCCGAAGCAGGGCTCGGGCGGCTTCCGCGGCGTGATGAAGACCTTCAACATGACGCGCCCGGCGGTCGCGGCGATCGGGCTCGGCATCTCGCAAGCGGCGCTCGACTTCACGCGCGAGCAGCTCGAGCAGGCGGGGCTGTCGCTCGAGTACGGCAGCGGGCTGCACGGGCTCTCCGGGGCGGCGCAGAAGCTGCTGCGCCTGGAGGCGCTCCAGGAGGCCGCCATGCTGACCGTGCTGCGCGCGGCCTGGCTCTCGGACCAGGGTCAGCCGAACAACACGGAGTCGTCCATCGCCAAGGCGAAGGGCGGCGCCGCGGTCCGCGAGATCACGCAGGGCTGCATCGAGATCCTGGGGCCGCTCGGCGTGTCGCGCGACTTCCTGCTGGAAAAGTGGTTCCGCGACGTGCGCATCACCGACATCTACGAGGGCACGGGGCAGATCCAGCGGCTGATCATCGCGCGCGACGTCCTCGGCTACTCCAGCAGCGAGCTGCGATAACGCAAGCCGCGGGACGCCGCAGGCGTCCCCGCGGCGCGCAGCGAGCCGCAGGCGAGCGGAGATCCCCCGAGAGTGCGCGGGACGCCGCAGGCGTCCCCGCGGCGCGCAGCGAGCCGGAGGCGAGCGGAGATCCCCGAGGCTGGCCCGAGGCCGAGGTGGTGAGGCCGGCGCGGCGAGGTGGTAGCCTGCGCCGCCATGCGCGCCATCGTCGTCGACGCTCCGGGTGACGAGCGGGTGCTTCGCCTCGGCGAGGTGCCGGCCCCCTCCCTCCCGCCGGGCGCACTGCGGATCCGCGTCGCCGCGAGCGCGGTGAACCGCGCCGACCTGCTGCAGCGTCAGGGCCTCTACCCGCCGCCGCCCGGCGCCTCGCCGATCCTCGGCCTCGAATGCGCGGGCCGCGTGATCGAGCTCGGCGCCGGGGTGGAGGGCTGGCGGGTCGGAGACCGCGCGATGGCCCTGCTCGCCGGGGGTGGCTACGCCGAGGAGGTCGCGGTCCCGGCGGGCTGCGCGATGCCGGTGCCCGAGCGCCTGTCCCTGGAGGAGGCGGCGGCGCTGCCCGAGGTCTTCCTCACCGTGTTCCTGAACGTGTTCCAGCTCGGCGCGCTGCCCGAGGGCGGGAGCGCCCTGGTCCACGGCGGCGGGAGCGGCATCGGGACGGCGGCCATCCAGCTCGTGAAGGCGGCCGGTGGACACATCGTCGTGACGGCCGGCTCCGAGCAGAAGTGCGCGCGCTGCCTCGCGCTCGGCGCGGACCGGGCGGTCGACTACCGGAGCGGGGACTTCGTGGCCGCGTCGCGCGAGCTCGGGGGCGGGGCCGGGGTGGACGTGGTGCTCGACTCGATCGGCGCGCCCTATCTCGCACGCAACCTGGCGTCGCTCCGCACCGGCGGTCGGCTGGTCGTGATCGGGCTGATGGGCGGCGCCAAGGCCGAGCTCCCGCTGGCGGAGCTGCTCGCGCGCCGGCTCCAGGTGATCGGCTCCACCCTGCGCGCGCGACCCGAGGCGGAGAAGGCCGCGCTGGTGGCGGCCTTCCTGCAGCGCTTCGCCCCGCTGCTCGCCGACGGGCGCCTGCGTCCGGTGGTGGATCGCGTGCTGCCTCTCGCCGACGCAGCCGAGGCGCATCGCGCGATGAAGGCGAGCGAGCACTTCGGGAAGATCGTGCTGCGCGTCGACGCCGGCCTCGCGTAGGGGTTTCTCCCGAGCCCGTTCAGCCGGGCCGGCCGCCGGCCGATCCAGGACTCGCCGCACCTCGCGGCAGGAGTTCGGATGCGCAGCCCCGCCGCGAGCACGCTCCAGGATCTTCCCAGCCTGGTGTCGGAGTTCCTCCCGCTGAACCGGCGTCGGCTGCACGGGGATCCTCCGCTCGGCGTGCGCGAGCTCGAGCGCTGGATGGAGCTGCGCGAGCGGCTCGAGCGCATGTTCGGCGCGCGCCCTCCGCTCCAGGCCTCCGAACGCAGCCGCCGCCGCAGCCTGCGCGTGCCGACCGCACTGAAGGCGCGCTACCAGGCGGCGGGTCGCGCGGCCTCGAGCCCCGTCGCCGACCTCTCCGAGGGCGGGCTCTTCCTCGCCACCGAGGCCCCGCTGGCGCCCGGGACGCCGCTGCGCCTCGAGCTCGGGGACGCGAGCGGCGCGCCGCCGGTCTGCGTCGCGAGCCGCGTGGTATGGGCCCGCGGCGTCGGCGACATCGGCGGGCCCGCCGGCATGGGCCTCTGCTTCGTCGATCTCGGCGACGACACGGCGGCGGCCGTGGCCACGCTGGTCGAGGGCGCCCTCTCGCGCCTTTGATCGCGGCTCGAAGCTCGGGATCGCGAGTCGACCGCCGCGCCAGCGGCGGGTACTCTCGTGCGGCCCAGCCCGAGAGGAGCCGCGATGGATCTCTCGTACACCGCCGAGGAGGAGGCCTTCCGCGCCCGCGTGCGCGAGTGGATCGAGCGGAACAAGCCGAGCGCCGCCGAGCGCGAGGACCTGGCCGGCATGAAGGCGTGGCAGCACCGGCTCCACGAGGCCGGCTTCCTCGGCGCCGCGTGGCCGAAGGAGCACGGCGGCGGCGGCCTCTCCGGCATGGAGCAGGCGATCCTGGCCGAGGAGATGGCGCGGGCCAACGCGCCCGCGCCGCTGGGCCAGATGGGCATCTGGTGGGTCGGCCCCGCGATCCTTCGCTACGGCAGCGAGGAGCAGAAGCGGCGCTTCGTGGCCCGCATCCTCTCGGGCGACGACATCTGGGCCACCGGCTACTCGGAGCCGAACGCCGGCAGCGACATGTTCAACACCCAGACGCGTGCGGTGCGCGACGGCGATCACTACGTGGTGAACGGCCAGAAGGTCTGGACCACGCTGGCCCACCTCTCGAACTGGCTCTTCCTGCTGGTCCGCACCTCCAGCGAGGGCCACAAGGTGGCCGGCCTCTCCATGCTGCTGGTGCCCATGGAGTCCCCGGGCCTCGAGGTCCGGCCGATCCGCCAGATCACAGGCGACAGCGAGTTCAACGAGGTCTTCCTGCGCGACGTGCGGGTACCGCTCTCCGCCCGCCTCGGCGCCGAGGGCCAGGGCTACGAGATCGTCTCGAACGCGCTGGTGAACGAGCGGACGGGGATCGCCTCCGGGATCCGCTTCGACCAGAGCCTGGCCCGGCTGATCGAGACCGCGCGGGAGCACGGCCGCACCGGCGACCCGCTCTGGCGGCAGCGCCTGGCCGCGCTCGCCATCCAGACCAAGATCATGAACGTCTCCGGCCTGCGTGCGCTCTCGGACGGTCTGCACGGGCGCTTCAACCCGCACCTCTCGGCCGCCATGAAGTGCATCTCCACCCGCCTGAGCCAGGAGTTCTCCGAGGCCGGCGTGGAGGCGCAGGGGCCGTGGGGCGTGCTGCTGCGCGACCCGAAGGGCGGCCGGCGGGCCGGCGACGCCAACTGGGCCTACCGCTTCCTCTACGACCGCTCGATGACGATCGCGGGCGGTACCAGCGAGATCCAGCGCAACATCGTGGCGGAGCGCGTCCTCGGCCTGCCTCGGCGCTAGGCCCCCTCCGGCGAGCGCGGCAAGCGGGCGGGGGAGCCGCTACGCTGCGCCGGCCCCGCTGCCCGGGGCTCCAGCCGAGGAGAAGCTCGCGACATGGCCGAACTCCAGCGGACCCTCTCGATCGTGAAGCCCGACGCGGTGGCGCGGGGCGCCACCGGCGAGATCCTGCGGCGCTTCGAGGCCGCGGGCCTGCGCATCGTCGCCCTCAAGATGATCCAGCTGACCGATCAGCAGGCGCGGGGCTTCTACGCCGTGCACAAGGCCCGGCCCTTCTACGGGTCGCTGGTGCGCTTCATGACGTCCGGGCCCGTGGTGGTGAGCGTGCTGGAGGGGCCGGACGCCATCGGCCTCAATCGCCGGCTGATGGGTGCCACGGACCCCGCCAAGGCCGATCCCGGCACCATCCGGCGCGACTTCGCGGCGGACATCGAGCGCAACGCGGTCCACGGCTCGGATGGCCCGGCGACCGCGCGGGCCGAGATCGCCTACTTCTTCGATGCGACGGAGATCCAGGGTCCGGTCGAAGCCCTGGTGGAGTGACCGGCGTCACGCTCCCGGAGCTCAGGCGTAGGCCCGGGCCATCAGGAGCAGGAGGCCGACGTACGCGACGACCAGCCAGAGTCTCTCGTTCTTGAATGCTCGAGCCACGAGGCCCCCCCGATCCCTCGTGTTATCGAAGCGCGTGCAGCGACACTTGAGTGATAGCACACACAGTGGATGTGCAACTCGAGTGCAGGTCGGCGGGCGGGATCGGTGCTAGGAGCGGCCGAAGCGGGGGTCGCGACGCTCGCGGGCGGCGGCGATGCCTTCGCGGAGATCGTCGGACTCGAAGCACTCGGCCTGCCGAGCGGCCTCGAAGGAGAGCTGGTCCTCGAGCGAGCTCCCGAGGCTGCGCTCGAGCGCGCGCTTGGTGGCGCGCACGGCGAACGGGGACGCCGTCGCCAGCGCCCGCGCCAGCACGAGGGCCTCGGCCAGCGCCTGGCCCGGCTCCACCGCCCGGTTCACCAGCCCGATCCGCGCCGCCTCTTCGCCATCGAGGATGCGTCCGGTGAAGAGCAGGTCCGCGGCGTGGGCGGGCCCCACCAGGCGCGGCACGGTCCAGGTGGCCCCCATCCCCGGGTGGATGCCGAGGCGCGTGAAGTTCAGGCCGAGCTTCGCGTCGCGTGCAGCCACCCGCAGGTCGCAGGCCAGCGCCACGCAGAGGCCGGCCCCGATGGCCGCGCCGTTCAGCGCGGCGACGCTGGGGCAGGGGAGATCGCGCACGGAGAGGAAGAGCTGGTAGAACGCGCGCATCTCGTCCCGGTTCCTGCGCCGTGCCGGACCGCCGGGCTCGGCCGCCCCGGCTCGCGCTCGCGCGTCGATCATCCCGAGGTCGCCGCCCGCGGAGAAGGCGCGGCCGGCACCGGTCAGCACCACCGCACGCAGGGACGGCTCGCTCGCGAGCTCCGCCACCCGCGCGGCGAGGGTCTCGCCCATCTCCCGGGTCATGGCGTTGCGGCGGTCGGGATCGTTGAAGGTGAGCACCGCGACGTCACCGTCGCGCTCGCAGAGGATCAGGGCATCGGGCATGGCGCGGGAGCCTGCCGGAGCGGTGGGGAGGAGGCAAGGCCGAGGCAGGGGACGCTCGGCGCGTCCCCTGCCTCGGGGAGACTTGGGGAGCTCCGCTCGCCTCCGGCTCGCTGCGCGCCGCGGGGACGCCTCGCGGCGTCCCGCGGCTTGCCGTCAGTCCGCGGAGCGGCGCAGGAAGGCCGGAAGCTCGCGGTCCTCGTCGTCTTCCGCCTTGTCGGCGCCGCGGCGCAGGAAGGTCGGGACGTCGAGCTCGTCCTCGAAGGGCGAGAGCCACTCTCCCGGCCGCGCCGAGAATCCGGCCGTGGCGGGCCCGGCCGGGGCCCGCTCCACCGGGTTCGCCCGCTCCGCGCTGCCCGGGCTGCGCTCGGCGCTCGGCGCCGGGGCCGGCGGGGCGGCCTCGCGGCGCAGCGGCATCACGTTCGCCATCTCCTCGGCGTAGGAGTCGCGGCCGCGGTCGCGCCGCATCCGACCGTCGTCAAGGC
>Ga0316628_100001115_pt1 | contig 18589 bp, 17 predicted proteins | sample OWC_Aug_M2_C1_D5_FD_207648 | JGI IMG/M metagenome (GOLD analysis project Ga0316628, IMG submission 207648) | Wetland soil microbial communities from Old Woman Creek delta, Ohio, United States - OWC_Aug_M2_C1_D5_C | ecosystem: Environmental > Terrestrial > Soil > Wetlands | place: USA: Ohio... | reverse complement strand
TTCGGCAAAGTTGGCGAAATTTTCATGTAATGAAATGCAGACTGCATCCCATCCCATCCCTCTGCCATCAAGGACTAGAACTACGTTGGATTGTTTCATGTACCATTCTTTCATTTTTTGCAATGCTTCGGTTTCTTCGTCGCCAGTCTTATACTTTAGCTTACTCTTCAAAAAAGTGAAAGCCGCAATTTCAAACCCTATTTGGCCAAATTTTGGAATAACGGTGTATCCTTCAATATAGTTTTCTTCCAGCATGGCTCTCCTTCGAGTCACTGTTGGTTGAGAAACTCCTAATGCCTTTGCCAGTTGCCTATCGCTCCTGTGTGAGTCTTTCATTAACTCAAACAGAATTTTATAATCAATTGGTTTCAACTCTTTCATTTGCGATCAAGACTTATTTGTTTTTACTGTTGAATAGCATCTTTTGCCATCATATATAAACTTCATTGTTTGATTATTGGAAAAATCTTACTGCAAATCAGGTGCATATTAACAGAAAGTCTTAAGAGAAAAACAACCCTAAAAAATGCAGGAGTGAACAAAAGAATGCCTAAAGAAATTTTGAGGGACATTGAGCGTGAAATTACCGATTTTCTAGCTGATTTAATACGCATAGATACAACTAATCCGCCTGGCAATGAGACTAAAGCAGCAAACTTTCTAGCCCAATACCTAGCGAAGGATGGGTTTGACTCCGAGATTCTTGAGTCTGGTCCTAGCAGGGGCAGCTTCATCACGCGTCTTAAAGGCACAGGCGAAAAGCCTAACCTTCTGTTGCTGTCGCATTTGGATGTTGTAGCTGCAAATCCGAAGGAGTGGAGTGTCGAACCATTCGACGGAATAGTAAAGGACGGCTATGTTTACGGCAGGGGCGCCATTGACATGAAGGGCATGACTGCTGTTGAAGTGCTAACACTCAAACTTCTAATGAAAAACAAGATACCGATTAAAGGCGACGTTTGTTTAGCAGCCACCGCTGACGAGGAAGAGGGCGGAGAAAAAGGCGCAGGCTATATTTTGCGGCAGTATCGTGACAAAATTTGGTGTCCATACGTTCTCAATGAAGGTGGCGGACTGGCAATTCCACAAAAAAAAGGCTTTGTCTTTCCAGTGCAGACGGCAGAGAAAGGCATCCTATGGTTCAAAGTGAAAGCGAAAGGCAAACCTGGACATGGCTCAAAGCCGAACTTGGCTGACAACGCAATTTTGCGCTTAAACAAAGTCATAGATGCACTAGCAAACTATGAACCCGAAACCATCTTTGTGCCAACCCTCAAAAAGTTCCTTGCTGAAAACGCGAAATTCAACCCTGATCTCAAACAGCCGTTCTCACGTTTATTAGGAAACCCCACGCAAAGCGACCAAATACTTGATGAACTAGCCAAAACCGATAAGGCATTAGCAGAGGAAATTAGGCCAAGAACCAAAACAACTATCGCTCCAACAATTATCCGAGGAGGAGTAAAAGAGAATATTATTCCCTCTGAATGCGAAGCAGTATTCGATTGCAGAGTGTTACCAGGACAAAGCGTAACCCAAACGCTTGAACTAATCAAAAGCTTGCTCAAAGACGTTGGCATCGACAAGCTATCTTTTGAAACTATCCAAATGCATGATGGATCTGAATCAACCACGCAAACGCCCCTCTACAATGTAATCAAGACGGTTCTGAATGAGTTTGAGCCAAACTGCGGAGTGACACCAACCTTGGCGACAGGCGGTACGGATTCGCGTTTTTTCAGAGAGACAGGTAGTGTATGTTACGGTTTTCAACCGATGCGTCCAGATGAGCCTAATGATGAGTTGGAGAAGCGTATGCATGGGGTTGATGAGCGGATAACTGTGGAGAACCTTGTTTTCGGCACAAGCGTTTTCTACGAAACTGTCAAAAGGTTCATGAGCTAAAACAGCTCTATTTAATGCAAGAGAACGACTGGTTGAGAGGTAACAGTGAATGATTGGAGGGCAAACACTAGTAAACAAAGAAGACTTGAACTCCAAAGCTAGCAAAATCGTGGGTTTAATCTCAGATACACATATCCCTAAGCGTGCAAAATGTGTTCCGAAAAGAGTTTTCGAAATCTTCGAAACCACAGATTACATCATTCATGCGGGCGATTTGGTAGATTTATCAGTGATTGATGAGCTGGAGCAACTTGCACCAGTTTTAGCGGTTCATGGAAATATGGATAGCTCGCAAGTTTCGGGCGCCCTTCCCAGGCTCAATTCCTTGAAGGTTTTTGATTGGAAAATTGGTGTAATGCATGACCCAAACGTTGTTTTTGGTTTGGGTAAAATGCGGGAACTTGCCAAAGAGAACGGTTTCAACGTGTTTGTATATGGCCATACGCATGTTTCCAGCGTCAAGTGGGAAGACAAAACCCTCTACTTTAACCCAGGCAGCCCCACCGACCCGTCGCTCTTTATGAGTAAGCCATCGGTCGGGCTGCTAAAAATAACAAAAGAAACAATATCGCCGCAAATAATTAACATTTAACCCATCAAAATTGTCCAGTTTAGAATTGCGTAGAGGGCTATGCGGAAAAACAAGGCAGCAAACCAAACTATAATAGCGACAACCATGAGTCTTCTCCTTTTAAAATATCCTCTACAATCCTCGCGGAAGCGCCAAGCAGCAACAAACCAAACCCCAAGTCCAAGTGCTATACGCCTGTGACTTCATGAAAGAGGCTTATTATTGACGTTAATTCTAACGAGTTAACATCAATGTAATATGGGAATACGACTAAAACAAATGATGGCGCCATGAGGGCAAACACTATCGTCAAATGAAGCCCAACCGCCAAGCCATTATGATTCCGTGTTTTCGCAGATTCAATCGTCGATATAATACGTAATGGTAAATAAGCGAGAACAATACAACAAGCTGAACTACTAAACTTATCGTTACAACTATAAAAACAAAGTTAAATGAGCCATTAGTCCCAATCAACCAAAAACCCTAAACGTATAAAGTTTTCACTTTCACCTAGCCCTCCCCATCACCAAATAGTAGTCTCGGCATGTCTTTTAAAAGCACAAAACACTAAACCAGTGCGAATGAGGCAAAAATAAAATGGAACATTGTAAAAACCCCTGGAAAGAAAACTGCAAAAGCGAAAACATTAAACTCTACATTCAAGTAAAAGGCGAAAAACTACCCATTTGCCAACAATGCTGGATTAGGATAGCTGATCAAGAAGAGGACTGGTAACATGGAGAGTTTTAGCTCTAACAGCGCCAGATCATACATCGGCAAAAACGTCAACCTACACCTTAAAGATGGCGCAGTAATCGTGAACGTTCACCTAACCGCACTACATAGAAACGCAGGGAAAAATAACAACCTAATTGAATACACACCAAACGGAAACCATAGAATTACTTGTTTGCCACTAAGAAGCATCGCTTGGGCAGAAATGTTAAACCTAAACTTTCTGAAAGTTCCTGCATAAAACGTTGCTCAAAGATAAAAGCACAAATACAACAGCAAAGCTTTCACAGTTTATGAACTGTTCAAACTGCGGAATATGCTGCACAGAAACAGAAATGTTGCTCTCCAAGAAGGACATTAGACGATTAGAAAAAAGAGGCTTCAGCCAAAACCAATTCGTCAACTTTGACAATCAAGGCTATGCGCAGCTGAAAAATCGCGATGGCTACTGTGTCTTTTATATCCTCAAAAATAAACAATGTAGCGTTTACGATGATAGACCTTCGGGATGTAGGATTTACCCGGTGATTTTGGATGAAGAGAAAGGAATTGTTCTAGATGGAATTTGCGCTAGTAGAAATACAATTGGCGAGCGCGAGAAAGATCTTAAAGGCAAAAAAGTGATTAAGCTTCTTGAAAGGATAGACTTGGAAACGTTCGAGAGGCGTTCTTGAGATAGTTACGTTGTATTTGTTTGCAATTATGACATGTTATTTTTTGAATGAAGACAAAACGCTCGGCAAGTAACTCTGTGAAGAATAAATCCCCAAAAAATCCCTACAGCTTTAAATAATTCCTGCAATGACTTTTGAAAGGTGAATTGATATGCCCTGCTCGATAATTGTAGGTGCCTTCTGGGGAGACGAAGGTAAAGGAAAAATAATTTCATATTTAGCCCTAAAAGACAACATTGACTTCTGCGTAAGAACTGGCTCAGTGAACGCAGCGCACACTGTGTGGTATGATGGCAAAAAATACGCTTTGCATATGGTTCCGGCAGCATTTTTGAATCCAAAAACTCGGTTGCTAATTGCTGCGGGAGCAAATGTTGATGTTAAAACGTTCTTTTCAGAAGTTGAACTTACACAAGTTAAGAGCAGAATAGCTATAGACCAAAATGCATCAATTATTGAGCAAAAACACGGCGAGCAAGATAAAGCAAGCGCAGTCAACAAAGGCATCGGAACAACAGGAAGAGGCGTTGGACCGGCCATTGAAGAACGCGTGCGTCGAACGGCGAAGCTTGCTAAAGACATCCCTGAACTAAAAGCTTATCTTACCGATCAAGTTGCAGAAGTTAATAATGGCTTGGACACTGGCAAAAGTGTTCTTTTGGAAGGCACACAAGGCTTCATGTTATCACTTTTTCTGAGCGGTGGTTACCCATATGTAACAGGAAGAGATACTGGCGCATCTGCCATTGCTTCAGAAGCAGGCGTTGGACCTACGAGAGTTGATGACGTAATTATAGTTTACAAATCGTTTATGACGCGGGTAGGCGCTGGACCCTTACCCGGAGAAATAACTAAAGAAGAGGCGCAGAGCAGAGGCTGGTTTGAAGTTGCCGCAGGAACAGGCAGAGACCGGCGTAGTGCTCCATTCGACTTTGACTTGGCTAAGAAAACTGCAAAAATTAATGGTGCCACATTAGGTGCATTGACAAAACTTGACTGCATTTACCCCAGTTGCAGAGCTGTCAGAAAATATGCTGATTTGCCAAAAGAAGCCAAGGGTTTCATTAAAGAGGTTGAAAACAAAACGAGTGTGCCAATCATGCTGATTGGAACAGGACCAGACGCCATAGACTTGATTGACCGTAGATAAAATAGCAACCCTTATTTTCTAATATGCAAATCCTTTTTTGAGGTTTAAGATATTGTATTTACCACCCCCTCCACGTTCTAATAGAGTATCAACTGGTATTCTCATTACACTTTTTATTGGAGGATTACTTGTTGGATCCGTAGTCGTCTTTTTGCTTTCATATCAACAAGTAAACATTTTGAATACTCAAATCGAAAATCTGCAAAACCAGGTCTCTGACCTGAGAGGTTTCCAAAATGCCACAACACAAAATATCACAATCGTGCAAAATGGGACATCTCTAGACGCAATATATGGCAGCGTCAGGGAATCTGTGGTTTTGATTATGGGCGACACGAGTGATGGTACGGTGCAAGGCTCAGGGTTCGTTTACAATTTTAATGGACAAAACGTTGTATTAACCAACAATCATGTTGTCGAAGGAACCACAAGCTTGAGCGTTACCTTCTCAGATGGAAACGGCTACTCAGCGACTGTGTTGGGGAACGACCCATATGCAGACTTAGCAGTTCTCTCAGTGAATTCAGCACCTACATCAGAGTTTAGACCTGTTCAAATAGTAACTTCATCTGGATTGGCGGTTGGTGAACAGGTAATTGCCATAGGTAATCCATATGGTCTTGTAGGTTCATTAACTACAGGCATTGTCAGCGCCATGGGAAGAACCATAACTGAGGACACGGCGGGCGGTTTCGCAATTGCTAATATTATTCAAACTAGCACTCCAATTAACCCTGGCAACTCAGGAGGACCATTGCTTAACGCTGTGGGGAACGTTGTTGGCATCACTACAGCAATTGTTTCAGATTCTCAAGGATTAGGCTTCGCAATTCCATCAAACACAATTCTTCGAGAAATATCTAGCTTGATTTCCACCGGCTCATATCACGGGCACTCATTCCTTGGCGTCACAGGAGAAGACATGGACTACAGCCTAGCGCAAGAACATGGCGCCTCGGTTACTTACGGTTGGAGAATTGCTTCTATAGTTAGCGGAGGACCCTCAGACGGCAAACTAAACGTCGGCGACATAGTAATCGCCATGAACGGACACCTAATCCGAAACCAAGATGACCTAGCCAGCTACCTTGAAGAAAAAACGCTACCAGGGGACAGCCTCGCATTAACGGTTGTTAGAGGCAGCCAGAACATTGACGTTACTATTGTTTTGACCGCAAGACCTCCGCCGTCGGCATAGAGAAAATTTTTTCTTTCTTTTTTAGAATGATATGATTTGTATCTCCTAGCACTTACAGTGAAGAGTTTAATTATCACAATAACATTAGTTAACTTGCGGATTTTTTAGCCGCTTGCGTTTTTCGGATTGATCTTCTGTGGAGTACAAATGGTTAGCGTTGACCGTGACAACAATCGGAGTTTTAATGGTCGGCATAGACACGCGAATAGTGATAATCGGTTTGCCCCAAGTCTCCGAGCAACTTGGCGCTGACATTGAACAAGCCATTTGGATAACGCAAGCCTATGTTTTAACCAATACACTAACGCTATCTATCATCGGGCGTTTAGGCGACATTTTCGGAAGAGTCAAAATATATACTTACGGCTTCGCACTCTTCACTGTTGGTTCAGCATTAACTAGCATCGGAATGAATCCAACAGAAGTTATCCTTTTTAGAGCAGTGCAAGGCGTTGGAGCGGCCCTCGTATTCACCAACAGCATCGCCATAGTAACCGATACGGCGCCAAGACAGCAACTTGGATTGTTTTTAGGCATCAACCAAATAGCATTCCGTTCTGGAGCTGTTTTAGGGTTAACGTTGAGCGGCCTAATTTTGTCATTTCTTGATTGGCGAGCGCTCTTCTACATTAACATTCCAATCGGCATTTTCGGCACCATCTGGGCAAGAAGACAACTCAAAGACACAGCGCCGTTGGATAAGAACAGGAAAATTGATTGGGTGGGTTTTGGTCTGTTCACATCTTTTCTTTTCTGTTTGATGGTTGGCTTGACTTACGGTGCATACGGTTCAAGCGGCTTGCTCATATCTTACGGGTTATTAGCTGCTTGTGCGGTGTTTATTGTTGTTTTCCTATTATATGAAAGGAGAGCAAAGTATCCCCTAATTTACCTGAACGTCTTTAAGATACGACAGGTTTCAGGCGGACTATTCGCGTTACTGCTAAACATTATCACTTGGACGTCTGTGCTATTATTGTTAAGTCTGCAATTTCAACTAATTAATAATGAAAGCCCTCTAGAAGCAGGGTTGCGGATTCTGCCGTTCGAAATTGCCTTCCTTGCAGTCGGACCCTTAAGCGGCAGATTAGCGGATAAGTACGGGCAGTCGCAGTTCACGCTATCAGGCTTAACGCTAAGCACTATAGCGCTTTTTCTGTTTTCAACAACTAACGCGGCAACACCGTACCTTGTCCTAAGCATCTACATGATATTGCTCGGCGTGGGCATAGGTTTGTTCGTTGCGCCAAACTTGAGAGCAGTCATGAGTTCTGTTCCGCCGGAAAGACATGGAATTGGCTCTGCGCTCTTCACCTTGTTTCTAAACGTTGGCTTAACGGTGAGCCTGAACTTTGCTGTTTTAATTATGTCGCTAACTGCACCCTATGATCTGATAACACAGATAATCAGCGCCGTCAGCCCGCAGGCAATCCCCGCTGCATCAAAGGCACTCTTTGTTGCAAGCCTCAAAAACACATACGTAGTCTTCGCAATCGTAAACGCGCTTGCAATTATTCCAGCTGCTTTAGGGGCCAGAGTAAAAAAGTCAGCGGGCGTTGACCCGATGGCTGAAGGATGAAAGCAAAAACTGCTCTAATCGGTTAGTAAAACGAAAAATTTTAGTTTAAGAAACTGAGGATCTGCCTATTTTTGGAGGCAGAAGTCTTTCATCATTGACATGAGTGCTGGGGCCGCGTAGACGATGTCTCTATCGTTTACTAAGCCTAGCAGTGCGCCTTGTTTGTCAACAACTGGTAAGTGTTTTATGTTCCAGTGTTTCATTAGTTTTGCTGCTTCCTCGACGGTTGCTGTTTCTTCGATGACTACCAGTGGGTTAGTGTAGACCATGCGTGCGATGATTGCTTTCAGTGGTGTGCCTGCTTCGACTGCGCGGATGAGGAGATCTTTGACTGTTATGATGCCTGTTGGTTTGCCGCTTTGGATGACGAAGATTGCGTCTTTGTCGTATTTGTTCATTATTTCAACTACTTGTTGTACGGGCGTGTTATTTTCCACGGTTTTAACGTTTTTAGACATTATGTCTTTTACTAGGATGCTTTTGGTTGCCATTCAAGTTTCACCTTAACGCTATGTGTGACGCACTTGTCATTTATCAATTTTTTGTTTATTGCCCATTTAAATGGTGAAAAACTTAAAGGGGTTAGTTCAATTTATGTTTCTGTAGGAGTGGCTTTTGAGCGACAATCCAATGGATTTCAGCGCACGCTTGGACCAAGCGAAAAACTACGCAGAAGTCTGGCAAATAGTAAAGGACACAGTGCAGTTTTCCTTGGGAACACGAAGAGACAGCATGATGCTATTTCTCGATGACTTGCCTTTGCAGCTGGGTGCTTATTACCCTCTTGGAACCAACAACATCGTCCTAAACAGAGCGCTTGTCGAAATCGTCGAGGCATCAGAAAGCAGTAAACCAACTGTCAATGCCCTAGTCTACAATCTGTTGTTGCATGAATACTTACACGCTCTGGGCGAATATTCTGAGGCAAAAGTACGGCGTCTTGTAGTTGTGGTGGCAAAGAAATGCTTCGGTGAACAACACATCGCAACGGTGGTATCTCGCAAATCTCCATGGGTACTACTAAAAGACATACCCCTTGGACCACTCAATGCGCCCAAGCGTGTTATGCAGATAGTTAAAGATTTTGAAAAAACTGGCAAGTACATCGTGTGAGAACACCTGCGAAATTAACAATTTTTAGCAGGAAACTTCATTAGCGGTCACTAACATCACTAGCAATATTAATAACAAGACTGCGCATTCCGCTTTATACAACGAAGGTGCGACCTCAGAGGGTGAAAGGTTACTTTTTAAATCGATGAGTCAAAAAATATGATTGCCACTTATTTGTGATTAAAAAAATAAAAATGGAAAAAGAGAAATTATTTTCTTCGCCTTAACGCATATGCTCCAAACGCTGCCAGTATTATGATGATTACAACAACTAGGGCAATGATAATGACAGTTTCAGTTGAAAGCCCGCCTATTGTTCCTGTAGGTGTTGGTGTAGCTCCTCCAGACGGCGTTGGTTGAGTGCTGCCCGTAGGTATGAATACTGGCTGGTAATTGAATGTGTATCCATAGCCGTGATTTACGTTGTACGGATTGTCTGTGGGAGTCAAATTGACCGGTTCGCCGCCATGGCTTGTTGTTGCGCCTGAAATTACCCAGTGTACAAATTGCCAGCCACTATTGGGAGTCGCAGTTAGCATTAAATTCTTAGCGTTGTCTATGGCGTATGTGCCTGGCGGGGGAGTCGTTGTGCCCCCGGCACTCGCTAAAACAACGACAATGGCGGCAGTAGTCAAATCAGAAGGCAAGACCGCTCCGGGTGGAGCTTGCACTGGGATAAATATTGGCTGTATTGTGTAGGTGACACCAGCTACAGCAGGGATTACAAGCGGATTATCAGTAACAGTACTTGAACCTGCATCAGTGGAAACAACCCAATTTTGAAATATATAGGTTGGGTCGGTCGGAGTTGCTGTGATTGTAACGCTTGTACCATCAGCATAATTGTAAGTTCCTGCCGCTGGGTCGGTTGTTCCTCCTATCGAATCTAGAATTGTTATAGTACCTTGCGCTTGCGCTCTAACATTTGTCATACCTGAGCTAAAAAGTGCTAATAATAAGAATGATGTCAACATAGTCAAAGCAAAGACTTTAACGTTCTTTTTTGTGTTCAAAAATTTTTTTTCTCCTTAATTTATATTTGCTTGCTTGTTTGTAGTTAGCCAAATAGGCTATATCTATTTATGTGATTGTGACAATACAGCAACAAATTGCAAAGCACTGCTTGAATTTGTCAGCTTCTACGTAAGAAAGCATGTTTCGTAATCTTTTAATGTCTACCATTATATAGTAGCTCATGCATCATAACTGAGAGTGCAGGGAGAATGCTGTCACGTTCAGCCATTGTAAAACTCAAGGCAATCCTTGTTATAGACCTAATTATCGTAGGAGCGGCTGCAGGAGTTTTCTTTTATTTTCAGGACCAAGGCATCATAACGAGTGGTGCGTTGCGACCTGCAGAGTTCACTTTGTCAGACCTGACAATTAGTCCGCCTGAAGCGTATGTTGGTGAAGCAGTCCAAATTTCAGTTAACATAACGAATATCGGCGACATCGAAGGAAACCAAACACTAGACTTTCAAGTTAATAATGTAATAAAAAACTCAGAAAATATTACGCTTCCAGGCAACTCATCACAAATTGTAGAGTTTACAGACGTTGAAATCAGCGAAGGCGCATATCTAGTTCAGGTTGGAAACCTCAACAGCACATTTATTCTAAAACCTGCTCCGCCTGAATCTAGCAAAATAATCCTATCAAGCATGAAAGTTGACCCGTATGAAGCATGGATAGATCAACCAATAACTGTCACTGCCATTGCTGAAAACCCGAGCACAGACACAGAGAAACTTACCGTCAAAATCAGCGTTGACGATACCGTAATAGGCTCGCAAGTTATCGAGTTGGAAGCAGCAGGGAGCCAAACCGTAACATTCATAGTTAACGCAACAACTGAAGGCAGACACCAAATTAAAATGAACACGCTAACTGGGTCATTTACCATTGTAAAAACTGGTTACCATACTTTGACACTTAACCGGTCGGGCGGCGGCTCAACACCTTTGCCTGCCACTTTAGATGGTGTAGTTCATAATACGCCTTATACAGCGCTGTTGCCAGTGGGTGAATACAGTGTTTCTGTACCAACACCGTTTAACGTTGGAACGGGTGTGCTTGAATTTTCCTATTGGAGTGATGGAGTTCGCAGTTCTTCGCGAACATTTACATTGGATAAACGGCTCATATTGGTTGTAACTTACACGTTAATCAGCGGGTATGCATCCTGCCCTTCATTATACATATGGAACGGAACAGGCTATGCATACGTCACCGACGTTTCAAACACAGGCTGGCTCGGCTACATCAGCCACATCAACTCAAACGGGCAAGTTGTGTTCGGCGGCGGAAACCCATGGGATTTCGTCAAACTGGATAGAAACGTTCTAGCAACAAAAGATGGATCATTTGACATGGCGCTTTTCCAGCAGTGGGATGAACTGTTCTACTTGGACTCAGCATATATGGTAGTTGTTGACCACCCAGCAGGCACGGACGTGTACTCCACCATGAGCAGTTATGCTAATCAAGGCTTCAACGGGAAAATTTATACCATAAACCCAAACAGCCTAACCTTGCCAATCTCAGCGACGAATGAAAATGGGGAAAATGTTCTGCCGCAAATTTCTCAAATCGACCGAGTTTTCACGCCAGGTATTAACGGAGTCTTGAGCCCCTCCTGGGACAACATTACATTAAACCTGTTAACATTAGATTTAGGCGATCTGTCGTCGGCGCAGCAGATTAAGCTTGTAATGAATGGTATGGTTGACTGGGGAGACGCTGGACCCTACTATACTTGGATAGACGGGTTTAAAGCTGCAGCCGCCCAAGGATTGGTTGCTGACGGCACTACAGTTTATCCAGCGCCTTACATGGAAGTTAAAGACGCCAACGGCAAATGGATAAATGTGCCGCAGGGTACGGTGATGCCTAACCCCTCTGATTTCAACGCACGTACTTTCGTAGTGGACTTAACAGGTGTGTTCCCGCCGGGTGTCAGCGACTATCAGCTTAGAATAAGTAACTTCTTCAACGTAACCTTCGATTACATCGCAGTTGACACCACACCCCAACAAAGCATAGCAGTTCAGAACATCACTCCAAGTAGTGCCACTCTGAGACAAGTTTGGGAGACGCAATCTTCATCCAGCGGATCATTTACTAGGTACGGTGACGTGACATCCCTTGTCCAAGATGCAGACGACATGTATGTAATTGGCAGACAAGGGGACCAAGTTGACCTGCAATTCTCGACCGCCAACTTGGCGGCGCCAGCACTAGGCATGGAACGGGACTACTTCTTCTTTGTAGCTTGTTGGTTTAAAGACCCGCCAGGAGCATGGGGGTATGGATTCAACTTCACTACCGACCCATTACCATTCTTAAGCATGACCGGCTTCCCATACCAAATCACTGAAAGCTACCCGTATGACACGATGCACAATGCATACATCCAACAATTTAACACAAGAATCGTGCCGTCACCGTAATTAACACACTACAACCAAAATTCAATAACCTTTTCGAATAGAAATCAGCCCAAAAATAAAAAACGATAAGCATGCAAAAAAATATGTAAGCTTTAAATGGTTTCAGCTTATTATTTGCTTTATAAAATTTCAATGAGAAGCCCTGCATGTCCCTGATACCAGAAATCTCTAACCCGTATATAGGAGCATTTGCAGGTGGCTTGTTCTACGGGCTCGCAGTCTGCACCGCATCCTGCCTTCCATATGTAACGAGCTACATTGCAGGCATCGGTGCAGGCTTCAAAAAAGGAGTCAAAATAACGCTAATCTTCAACTCAGGAAGAGTCCTCGCTTACGCATTGATTGGCGGATTAGTTGGTTTGTTCAGCGGCTTGTTCAGGCTGCTTGTGTCGGAGGAGGCTCTTTCACCTTTCCAAGTTTACTCATCATTAGCTTTTGGAGTAGTTTCCATAATAATCGGTTCCAGCATACTTCTAAAAGTCAGAAAACCAAGCGAGTGCAACAATGCAAACATGATCATAGAAAGAAAAACTAACAGGTTCGGGGTGGATTTCGGCGCCTTTTCCCTTGGTTTAACTCGAGGATTAATCATTTGTCCACCGTTGATTCTGCTTTTAAGTTATTCGTTGCCTTTCGCAAATCCAGCAGGAAGCGTAGCAATGGCGGTATTGTTTGGCTTAGGAACAACCCTGTCACCGATTCTGCTGCTGGGCGGAGTAACTGGTTGGCTATTCAGCAAAGCGCCCCTGTTTCGGAAGTGGATTTCAATTGCAGGCGGCGGGCTATTAATAGCGCTTGGGGCAGTAACAATAGTTAGTTCAGCAACTCAAATTGGATAAATGGCGGAGAAAAACTATGGAACTTATAGGAGATATATTGAGGCTTACAGTCCTTGGGGGGTTTGGTGCAGCAGGGATTCTCGCTATACTGATTTGGAAGAAAAACTTGGCAACCCGAATCACTCTCCTGCGGTTTGTTATTCAAGCAATTGCTTTTGCAGCCATATTCTTTGTGCTCACTTACACGGTTGCGCCAGTGTCCGGAGGTATGCCCCCGATTCTGTTTCTATATGTATTGTTTGTTATTTTTGGTATGACCCTCTTCTTAGGGAGGTTTTACTGCGGCTGGTTGTGCCCGTTCGGTTTCCTCATGGATGCCGTAACATACATTAGAAAAGTCCTCAACATGCCGTACAGATCTCTACCGCCTAAACTCAACAAAGCACTGCACCAATCAAGATACATTATACTTCTCTTTTTCTTAATGTTGCCGTTGGTATTGTGGCTATTTGATCCTCGGGAAGTAATGGTTTCACCTTTGATGGCTCAACTCTTAGCTGGTCATTATCGACCTTATAGTGTCCTGCTTGACCCTCTTATTCCACTTATTGTGCCATGGACGGGACAGTTGGTTATCTTCAACGTTAACTTCACCTATCCATATGCGCTAAACATTATCACTTATGCGGGTCCAGCATTTGGACAAATACTCGCCATTGCCTTTGTCGGCTTAACGTTGGCGGGTGCTTTCTTGTTTAGGCGGGTTTGGTGCCGCTTCTGCCCCACAGGTTCTTCTTTAGCAGTTGTGAACAGGTTTAAGGGTTTTAAGTGGGCGCCGCTTCTCTATGTTGAAAAAGACGAGGAAAAATGCACTAAATGTGGAGTTTGCAAGAGAGTGTGCGCCTCACAGGTTAACGATGTATATGAAGAGAAGGGCGGAAAAGTCACGACGTCAATGTGCATGGTTTGTGCTAGATGCGTGGAAATGTGTCCATACGAAGGTACGTTAAAGGTAAAGCTAGGCAAGAAGACATTGTTTAAGTCAAGAAACTGGTTAGAACCATCAAAAGGCGAATGAGGAAGAAAGAAATGAAAAGCGAAATATCTGAAAAAAGGTTTATGCCTGAAGTGTCCAGAAAGGAAATCGACGAACTCAAGAACACAGTGAAAGCTGCATCCCAGAAAATTATGGCTGACAATATTGAACGCATGAAAAAAGCTGACCCACACCGACCGGAAGTCATGAAGTATTTTGATGAAATGGCAAACTTGTTCGGCCAACGACAAAAGGAAATTCAGACAGAGAAGGAAAAGGGTAAGAAAGTTATTGGTTACATGTGCCTCTTCGCCCCCACGGAGCTAATTATGGCAGCAGGCGCCATTCCAGTAAGAGTAAATTCAGGCTTTTATGATACTTCAAAGGTTGGCGACAGAGTTGTTCCTGTGGAGGTTTGCCCAGTCATCCGCTCCACCATCGGAGCAAAAATGATAGAGCTGTCGCCGTTTATGGAGCAAAGTGACGCTTTAATCAGCGTTCTAACCTGCGACGGCATGACCAAACTCGGCGAAATCCTCAGCGACTACAAGATAGTCTGGGGCATGAACATACCCAGAATAAAAGACTCCACTCAATCGCTTCGCTTCTGGAATGACGAAATTAAACACATGAAAACCCAAATTGAGCAATTCACAGGCAACAAGATAACACGCAAAAACCTCAAAGGAGCCATCGAACAAACCCAACGCGCAACAAAGGCATTCCGACGCCTCCAAGACTTACGCAAAGGTTCACCAGTCATAATGGGTAGAGACGCCATGCTGGTTAATCAAACGTTTCTTTGGGACGACAAGAAACGCTGGACCGAAAAAACCGAGGCACTATGCGACGAGTTGGAAAAGCGGGTTGAGAGGAAAGAATGGGTTTGCAGCCCAGACACGCCGCGGGTGATGGTTACGGGTACACCCATGTTTTGGCCAGACAACTGGAAACTACCCACACTCGTTGAAGAAGCTAATCCTAAAGGCGTCATCGTTGCAGATGAGCTGTGTTCTGGCGAGCGCATCTTAAACGATCCAGTCGGCGTCGATGAATGGTCAATGGATGACATGCTAAACGCCATAGGCGAACGCTACTTGATGGCTTCCACGTGCCCATGCTTCACATCCAAAGACGGCAACGAAGACAGAATAAACTGGCTCTTAAACAAAGTCAAAGAGTGGAATGTTCAAGGCGTAATCTACTATGTGGTCCGCGGTTGTATGCTCTATGCCATGGAATACACACGCGTAAAAAAGGCGCTAGATAAAATAAATGTGCCAGTGTACTATCTAGACACCGAGTACACACGCGAAGACGTGGGGCAATTGAAAACTCGTGTGGAAGCGTTTCTTGAAATGTTAACTGCGAGAGTAGACATCTAAGGTGAAGGCATGATAACTGTTGGAATGGACTTAGGCACACAAAAAGTAAAAGTCGTAATCCTAAAAGATGGGGCAGTTTTAGCGAGAGCGCAGGCGTTTTCAGGGTTCGACCCAACCAAAGCCGCCGAACAAGCAGTTGAAGAAGTGCTAAAAGACACCAAACTTAAACTCTCAGACGTTGCCAATTTTACCGCAACAGGTTCTGCAATGGATATGGCGCCTTATGCTAAAAGCACCGTAAGCATGATGGGCGCTGACGCAAAAGCAGGCGTTTACCTAATCCCAAACGCAAGAACTATCATCGATGTGGGTGCTGAAGAGGCACGAGCGGTAAAATGTGATGAAAAAGGCTTCATGGTTGATTTTGTAGTTAATGAACGCTGTGCAGCTGGCGCTGGAACATTTATTGAGGCCATGGCAAGAGCCCTAGAAGTTAAACTGGAAGACATGGGTCCACTGGCGCTCAAAGCGGAGCGGGCAAGCCCAATTAATGCTTCCTGCGTCATTTTCGGCGAATCAGATGTCGTTTCACTTATTCACCGCCAAGAATCCAAGCCTGAAATTGCAAGGGCAGTTTTTGACGCCATGGCAGACCGAATTTCATCAATGGTTCATAGATTAGGAGTTAACCCCGATGTGGTTCTAGTTGGCGGTGTAGCTAAAGACGTGGGGTTTGTTGCTTCGCTGAATAGAAAGCTAGGCCTCAACGTAGTTATCCCCGAGTTCCCTGATTTCGTGGGAGCTTTAGGTGCAGCGTTGACAGCAGTAAATCGGGCAAAGGAGACACCGAAATGAAGGAACCAAGCACACTAAACGATATTGTCGAGTTTTGGCGTTGGCAAGAATACCACCGCATAATGCCAAACATAAAATGGACAAACAACGACCTCATAACCGCAGGTGTTGACGTCGGCTCCGTAGGCTCCAAAGCAGCCATAATGGTAAACGGCCAAGCATATTCATGGGGAATCATGCGAACAGGGTCCAACAGTCCTGAGAGCGCTAATAAAGCCCTTGACTTTGCACTTCAAGGAACAGATCTGAAGGTTAGTGACCTCAAATACATCGTCGGCACGGGTTACGGAAGAGTCAATGTGCCCATGGCAAACAAAGCTATTACCGAAATCGCCTGCCATGCAAAAGGAGCAAACTACATTTGGGGACCAAGCGTCCGTACCGTGCTCGACGTCGGCGGACAAGACATCAAAGCCATCCGAAGTGACGAAACAGGCAGAGTTGTCTCCTTTTTAATGAACGACAAATGCGCCGCTGGAACAGGAAGAGGCATGGAAGTATTTGCAGACCTTCTTCAAATTCCCATCGAAGATATCGGGCAAATCTCCCTAAAAATCGACAAAGAGCCTGAACCAGTCAGTTGCACGTGTGTGGCTTTTGCAAAAACAGAAGCAATGGGCTTGCTTCGAAAAGGCTGGTCGAAAGAAAAAGTTTTGGCGGCTTATACGCGAGCGATGGCGGTTCGCATGGCTAACTTAATCAATCGTGTAGGATTGGAAAAAGAACTGGTTGTCACAGGTGGGCAATCCAAGAACATTGGCATAGTTAGCAGAATCGAAGTTATCTTGGGCGTGAAGTGTCTTCCGATGCCTAACTGGCGTGACAACAACGCTTTAGACCCGATGGTTGCAGGCGCACTTGGAGCCGCGCTCTTTGCAAAGGCGCTCTATGAGAAAGCCCAGAAAGCATAGGTGGATGATGAGTTATTATCACTCATTACGGCTACTGCGACGGTTCAGGCGAATACTACATAATTATCGACTCTGACAAGTGCAACGGTTGCGGCAAATGCATACAAATATGCCCGCAAGCGGCTCTTCAATTAGAATGCATGTTCATTGACCTCGAAGATAAAACTGTGGCCTCAATTACTGACGAGTATCGAAAAAAAATAAAGTATACCTGCTCTTCTTGCAAGCCTGAAAACGGAAAAGCCCCATGCGTTTTGGCTTGTAAGGCACAGGCGATTAAGACCATTTGGAACCAACACTAAAAAATAAGAGAAAAATTAAGTAGTGTCGCTCTTTGGCTAAAGTTTGTTTCTGTTTCTGAGTAGAACTATGGCTATGGCGCTTAATCCAACTACTAGAATTATAACAATTATGACTATGCTCCACGCGTCTAGGCCACTAGGCGGAGGTGTTGGTATTGGTGTTGGTGTTTCTGTTGGAGGTGCTGTTATTGTTGGCGTAGGCGTTATTGATGCTGATGTCGGGGTTGGCGTTGGGGTCGGTGCTGGGGTCGGCGTTGGTGTAGGAGCGGCAGTTGGAGTAGGGGTTGGTTCTGGTGCAACGTAAATTGCGAGCGTTAAATTAAAGTCCTCTGAAGCAGATACAACATTTGTGCTGTTTACAAGTTTAATGTTCCAATGATATGTGCCGTTGGAGGATAGCTGGTACCAGATTGAGTTAGTTGCATTGCTTGCAAGAACTGTTTGGTTTGCAGCAACGATACTACCATTGACAACCAAGCTAGCAAATTGCAGAGCTTGTGAGGTATTTGTTTCTACAATTGGTTTGAAGTTGAAGGAACAATTGAATGAATCAGTCTTAGTGCTATTGTTGTCTGGTTTTTCTAGCAATACGGATATGCGTTCAGGGTATGGAACTTGGTCTTGTGCATTAACAATAGATACAATCAAACCAACAACGAGCAATGTAATAATTATTAATGCTAGGTAAAATTTTCTGGTTTGCATGAAGCCTTAATTCAAATATTTTGTATATATAACTTTCTGCATTCGTTTTAGCGCATTGCCAGCTTTTCTTTGGCTTTCTTGAACAATATGAGTGTTATTTACTGTTTTTTCAGGTTATTTGCATCTATCGGTTAGTTTTGTTATTTTTTTATGTTTGGCAGTTAAGCGGTTGGGAGCGTTAATTATCGAGTGTATTGTGGATAAATATGGTTATGTTGTTTTTGTGATATTACTTTGGGATTCGCTATGTTTATTTACAGTTAAAGTATATTGAGTTGTCAGATATAGGGGCAGAAATA
>Ga0316628_100001114_pt1 | contig 18595 bp, 18 predicted proteins | sample OWC_Aug_M2_C1_D5_FD_207648 | JGI IMG/M metagenome (GOLD analysis project Ga0316628, IMG submission 207648) | Wetland soil microbial communities from Old Woman Creek delta, Ohio, United States - OWC_Aug_M2_C1_D5_C | ecosystem: Environmental > Terrestrial > Soil > Wetlands | place: USA: Ohio... | reverse complement strand
GAGGGCTTTCTGAATTTTTTGGAGATCGGCAGCCCTCTCACCCTTTGTCAGGTTTATTATCTCTGACGGTGAGAACCCGGCGTCGACTTTCGGTGCAATGCCGATTATGAACATAGCAACCACAAGGTACCATGAAACGTGCTTCATAAAGGGAATCCTCATCTCATTCACCTCCTTTCATAGTATATCCCAAATTTATATCAGCTCTTATGTGAGCTCTCAGTTTGTCGAAATCCTCGGCAGGGTCCCGAAGAGGTATTTCAGATCCTCGTCTTCGAATCTGAACCCGACCCCCGCATAACCGCCTCGCCATTTCTTGTTAAGGATATTGTCGGCTCCGGCAGAAACAAAGAGATGTTTGAAGAGGAAATAATCAACGCCGACTTTCAGGTGCGGGCTTTTTGCATCTTCTTCGTCGCTCGAAAAATCCCACATATCTGCTGTTACTTTACCTTTGTCATTATTGAAAAAGAAATCACCGCCAACACCGAAAGTATTTTCGGTCAGCCCTATCCTTAATGCAAGATCACTGAACCTTTTTACAAATTGTGCAGTAAACTCTATTTTCTTCTGTATCTTTTCCTCTTTCACTGTTACTGTACCCGTAGATGTGGTTTTTTTAGTCTCTTTTTTGGTAACTTTCGCCAGTGGATCTCCGACAACACCAAGTATATAATATTTGTCAGGCTTCGGCTGAAGCGTCACATAAAAATACCCTTTGCCGTCCTGCGGTTTTGTAAGATACTCCGCCTGGAAGGTTATGAATGTTCTAAACCTCTCAACAGCTGATATCGTCCTGTCAACCCCTTCTGCAGCCTTATTGATCGATTCGTAGAGACGATCGTCTTTTACAAGTTTCCCAAGAGTTCCTTCCCCCCTGTCGATTTTAGTCGTAATGTTATTTAACGATTGAACGGCGTTCTTTATAGCCGGCTTGTTTTCCTCAACCACGCTCCTTAGGTCTTTTGCGGCCTTGTCCAGATTTGCAATCAGGTCCGGAACATCGCGCTTCAATTGAGCAGAAAAATCCTTGAGATTACCGGCTGTAGCCGTTAAAGGTTCCTTGTTCTTATCGACCAGATCATTGATGGAAGCTGTAAGGGTTGTGATATTGTCAAGAGCCGTCCTCATTTTCCTGTCGTTTACCACTATTGTCTCGTTAAGATTTGAGGTAATATCTCCCAAGTTCAGTACCGTCTCCTTCAGGGATTTCTTGGCCTCTTCGCTTCCTACAGTTTCATTAAGCGTAGCTGCAAGGGTGCTGATCGTCTCCGATACATTCGACAGTTTGCGGATCATATCATCTATATCAACAATCTCCGACACATTTTTAATTGTGTCTCCGCTTTTGAGCAAAGGTTCTTGAGAGCCTGTTTTTATATCGAGATATTTGTCTCCCAAAAGCCCCGTTGCCTTAATGGACGCACTTGCATCACTGTAAAGTTGAATGTCCTTCTGTATCCTGACCGTTAACCTGGCTTGTCCCTCCTTAAGCTTTATTTTTTCAATGATACCGGCATCCACTCCCGCAATCTTTATTTTTGTCTTCTCGTCAAGGCCGGCTATGTTCCTGAAATAGACATGAAATGTATTCCCATCCTTCTTCATCCAGTCAAGGCCACCGACTTTAAAAGTCATAAAGGCTGTAATTGCTATGACGATGACTGCAAATAATCCGACCTTCAGTTCAGCCGAAAGTCCTCTCATACTGCACTCCTTCTATCTGTATTGGACCTGATGCACTGCCTGTTATAAACTGTCTGACTACGGGGTTTTTCGTATTCTTTATCTCATCAGGGGTTCCTGTCTCGATTATCTTTCCATCGTAAAGCACGGCGATCCTGTCGGCAATCTTGTACGCACTGCTCATGTCATGTGTTATGGCGATACTTGTTACCGACAGACGCCGCTTCATCTCAATAATAAGTTCATTAATGGCATCCGCCATGATTGGGTCCAGGCCGGTTGTGGGCTCGTCATAGAGTAGAATTTCCGGTTCATGTGCAATAGCCCTTGCAAGCCCCACCCTTTTCTTCATACCACCTGACAGTTCTGACGGCATCAGATCCTCGACCCCGGCAAGTCCCACCAATCTGAGTTTTTCGACAGCGAGGGACTTTATCTCTTTTTCATTCATTTTTTTATGCCTTAAAAGCGAAAAGCCGACGTTCTCCCAGACCGTCATGGAATCAAAGAGCGCCGACATCTGGAAGAGCATGCCAAATTTCTTCCTCACTTCGTAAAGCTCATTTTCTTTCAGAGAAGTTATATTAATGTCATCGATAAGTATGTTGCCTTCGTCAGGTTTTAGTATACCGATGATATGCTTTAAAAGAACACTCTTTCCGGAACCGCTGCCACCGATAACGACCATACTCTCGCCCTTTTCAACCCTGAGGTTAACACCCGTGAGTACATGTTTTGCCCCGAAAGATTTATGCAGATTTCTAATCTCTATCATTCATGTAATCTTTCTTGTAAACAGCAAATATTTTACACGTTTATCCTGAAAAATGCATTTGATGGCAGGCATATGTGCAGAAAAACCTTTCCCAATCGCAATTTGCTATTTTAGGTGATCCATGAGTGACGAATAAAAATGTTCAGGTTTATCTGAAAGAAAATGTCTTACAAAGGAGGCGAAAGTAAAGCTTTTTCTGCACATATGCCTGCCTCACTATCCTCATAACTGAGTGTTTCGACGTAATGCAGCTGTAAGTAGTATGCAATGTTTCATTTAAACAACAATGCTGAAAGAAAATAGTCCGAAATGAGGATGGTCATTGACGATAAGACCACTGCTCCCGTTGTCGCCTTTCCGACACCTTCCGCACCGCCTTTTGTATAAAAGCCCTTGTAACAACTGATAAGTGCTATACTCGCACCAAAAAACCCCGACTTAATCAGCCCGTTGTAAATATCGCTCACCTCCAAGTAATCCCATGTCCTTTTCCAGTAGACTATAGAACTTGTCTCAAAGAGTCCTACTGTCACGAAATAACCGCCTATAATTCCGGTTATGTCGGCAACCGCAGCGAGTGCCGGGAGCATCAAAACCCCGGCGATAAATCTCGGGACAATGAGATATTTTATTGGATTTGTGGCCAGTGTTTCGAGGGCGTCTATCTGTTCGGTCACCCTCATGGTCCCCAACTCCGCCGCCATCGCCGCGCCTGCCCTGCCTGAGACGATAAGACCCGTAAGGACAGGGCCGAGCTCCCTTGTCATGGAGAGAGCAACAACAGTGCCGACGAGTGGCTCTGCGCCAAACCTTTTAAAACCTGTGTACGTCTGGAGTGCAAACACCATGCCTGTGAAAATGGCGGTTATCAGAACAACCGGCAGAGATCTTACCCCGACTTCGAGCATCTGTTTAAAGGTATTCCTCAGTTCAAAAGGGGGGCGGAATACCTGTTTCATTGATAAAAAGAATAGGATCAGTATCCTGCCGAGTTCTTCGGAAAAGTTGATAATGGTCCTTCCTATGAGCTCAATGAGTTTCAACATAAATTCTTTTTGATCTGCTGCCGAGCGATGTCAGGATTTCATAGGAAATGGTATTTGCTCTGCGGGCAAGCTCATCCGCGGTGATTGACTCATTTCCCTGCTGCCCGAGCACTACCACCTCATCGTTTTGTCCGGCTTCAACGATATCGGTAAGGTCTATCATTGTCAAATCCATGCACACCCTTCCCACAACTGGTGCCCTTTTCCCCTTTACCAGAACTTCAGCATTGTTCGAAAAATGCCTGCTGTAACCATCAGCATATCCCAAAGCAGTCACGCCTATCCTGCTCGGCCTTTTTGTTACAAATGTTCTTCCATAGCTTATCGGCTCTCCGGCTGGAACATTCCGAATGCAGAGAATACGGGTCTTAATCATCATTGCAGGAATCAGGCCTCTCTGACTTTCCTCTGCCTCTTCGCCCTCTGCCCTCAGCGCCCGGCTCTCATGAAACGGCGAATACCCGTACAGCATAAGCCCGGGTCTTACAGCATCGAGATAGGCATCTTCGAAAGCAAGGACTGCAGCGCTATTCGCAATGTGGGAGAATATTTTTCTTCTTAATTTTTTTGAGATTGCTTCCCGCACCGCATGAAACCTTTCAATCTGTGATATTGCATACGATCTGTCTGAAAGGTCAGCTTCAGAGAAATGGCTTAAAAGTCCTGCAATCTCCAACCCCGGCATCTCTGATATCTTCATCAGATCATCAACAGCATGATTTCCGTTTAATCCCAGTCTTCCCATACCGGTATCGATCTTCACATGGATTTTTATAACGGTATCTCTTTTCCCTGCTTCGTCTGACAAAGCTGCAGCAGCATCAAGGTTATAAACAACGGGGATGAGATGAAAATCAAAATAGTCCCTTATATCTCCCCGGTCGAACAATACTATAACGGGGATATTGATACCGGCTTCCCTGAGTTCTTTTGCTTCACCCGTATATGCTACTGCGAGACAAGCAATCCCTTCCGTAAGGAGCCGTTTTGAGACTTCTACTGCGCCGTGGCCATAAGCACCAGCCTTAACTACGGCAATTACCGGGCGGCTTTTGACAATCCTTTGAACAATATGGAGGTTATGAGCTATCGATGAAAGACTAATTTCTGCGACAGGCCCTCTAATCACCTTCTTCTTTTTCTATTTTCTCTTTTTTCTCGTCTTTTTTGGGTGTTACATCAATCTCTTCACTTTCACGAACGCTCTTCTTAAAATTTCTGATAGCCTGCCCGATGCCGCTTCCTATCTGAGGAAGCCTTGTTGCACCAAAGAGGACCACAACGATGACCAGGATAATGATTAACTCCTGAGTTCCTAAACCGAACATATTCTACCCCCTTCCCTATGGATATCTTCCAAGGTATTTATATTCACAAAAGACCTTCCTTCCCTGTCAATACTTCTCACCTCTTCTTCCAGAATATACAGGACATTGATTCCTTTCAGAAAGTCCCTCAGACTCCTTCTTCCATTCCTGATGCTTTCTCCCATCTTTTCAGCAATTCTCTTCGAATAAACGCCGAGGAGCGGCTGAGGTTTTCTCTCAAAAACAGGGACCATGGCGTCCCACCTGTTATCCCATCTGTCGATCATATACTTCGCCAGTATAACATTTATAAATGGCATATCACATGCCGTCACGAACACCTCTGACACATCTGGAAACATCAACGCTGAAAATATGCCGGTCATAGGGCCTTTGTGCTTGAGTACGTCACCGACCAGTAAGACTCCGAGATAGAAATATAATTCGGGGTTATTCGTGCTTATAATGATCCTGTTGAACATGCCGTTGAGAAGCTCGATATTAGACTCAATAATTTTCTTTCCGTTTACTTTAAGAAACCCTTTCGTGAAAGGCATTCTTTTATTTTCTCCGCCGGCCAAAATCAAAGCATCCATCTCTATCGTTCAGCCTTCTGCTTTTTATATTTATGCTTATAAAGCATATTATTTATAATAGTTTATTAAAACAATACTTTCAATACAAAACTATTTGATAATAACCTATAAAATGTTCAGGAATAGAGACAATTACCGGGATGTCTCTCATTGATAAGATATTAAAAAATATAGCCACTCTGAGCTTCGCAGGCTATTTTCCCGTTGCGCCTGGAACTTGCGGTTCATTCATCGCATTTGCCTTCTTCGTGCTCCTGAAGCCTTCTCCTTTAATCCATGCTTTGATAGTGCTCCTCATAATCCCCATCGGCACCGCATCCTCTCATATAGCCGAAAAGCTTTTAAAAGATAAGGACAGCAGGCATATCGTAATAGATGAATTCTGCGGTTATTTCATTTCAGTCCTTTTTATCCGGTTCAGCATTGTCAATGCCTTAGCGGCCTTTTTTTTATTCAGATTTTTCGATATACTAAAACCGTTTCCGATTAACAGGATAGAGAAATCGTTCAAAGGCGGTATGGGAATAATGGCAGATGACGTTATGGCTGCTATTTATGCAAATATGGTGTTACAGGCATGGGTACTTATTTATTAAGATTTCTATCATGAACCTCAGGTGCTTTATAGCAATAGAGATACCCGGTCAAATCAAAAGGGAAATCGGAGAGCTTATCGATATCCTGAAAAAACACGACGTCGATGTAAAATGGATAACAACCGAAAATCTTCACCTCACCCTCAAGTTTCTGGGTACTACTGCTGAGGAGTTGATCCCTAAAATGAGGGAATCCCTTTCGGGCATTGTATCTTCTTATGAGCCGTTTTATATTAAAATATACGGCACGGGCTTGTTTCCAAACAGAAAATATCCCAGAGTAATATGGGTGGGAGTCGAAGGTTCAGAGATTCTCGCGAAGCTTGGCGGCGATATTGACGATGCCATGTCCTTATTCGGCTACCAAAAAGAGGATAAGGAATTCAGGCCCCACCTGACGATCGGGAGAGTTCGCTCACCGAAGGGAATGTTGAGTATCGTAAATGAACTTGAGAACTTTAAGAATAAGGACTTCGGAGCGATCAGCGTCGATAGAGTGAAGCTTATGAAGAGCGAATTAAAATCGAAGGGGGCGGAATATACCTGTTTACAGGATCTTCCGTTTCGCAGAGAATGAACTGTCCGCGGCAATCAGATATAGAAGAGTTGCTGCAGTACTAATACAACATGGAGGAATGATGACAAATAAGGAAACGAACAAGGACAAAATCAGGGCGCTCGAAATGGCTATTTCCCAGATCGAAAAGAGTTTTGGTAAGGGTGCGATCATGCGTCTCGGGGCGGAAGGCATAGCAGAGGGCATTCAGATAATCCCCACCGGTTCCCTTACGCTTGATATTGCCACAGGAGTCGGGGGCTTCCCGAGAGGCAGGGTCATAGAGATATTCGGACCCGAGTCTTCAGGTAAAACTACCCTTGCTCTAAATGCGATCGCGCAGGCACAGTTAAATGGCGGTACCGCAGCTTTTATCGATGCAGAGCACGCACTTGATGCCAGTTATGCCCAAAGGCTGGGTGTCAGATTGGAAGACCTCCTCATCTCGCAGCCGGACACCGGGGAGCAGGCCCTTGAGGTTGCAGAAGCCCTAGTTAGGAGCGGTGCAATCGATGTCATCGCGATAGATTCCGTTGCAGCTCTTGTACCCAGGGCGGAAATAGAGGGTGAGATGGGTGATTCCCTTCCCGGGCTGCAGGCACGTCTTATGAGTCAGGCATTGAGAAAGCTGACCGCGGCGATATCTAAATCTATGACAACGGTGATATTTATAAATCAAATTCGGATGAAGATAGGTGTTATGTTCGGCAGCCCGGAAACAACCACTGGAGGGAACGCGCTCAAATTTTACTCTTCCATGAGACTCGATATAAGAAGGATAGAAAACCTTAAGGAAAACCAGGAGACGATCGGTGGAAGGGTAAGGGTGAAGGTAGTAAAGAACAAAGTTGCGCCGCCCTTTAAACAGGCCGAGTTTGATATCTATTTCAATGAAGGGATTTCGAAAGTCGGGGAGATTGTCGATCTCGGCGTTGAAAAGGGTATTATCGAAAAATCAGGGGCATGGTATAGCTACAGCGGTAACAGAATCGGTCAGGGACGCGAAAATGCAAAGGAATTTCTTAAAAACAATATAGAAATATCGAAAGAGATCGAAAACAAAATTATTGTTTCCTTTAATCTAAGGAGGTAGCCATGGATATCAATGAACTTTTAAGAAAGGCACACGCATTAGATGCATCAGACCTTCATATAAAAGTCGGTTCACCTCCTATACTGCGGATATATGGAGAGCTTGCACCGCTCACCTCAGAGAAGAAGCTAAGCCATGAGGACGCAACAAATATAGCTTTAGCGGTCATGACACCAAGTCAGGCCGATATCTTCAAAAGAAAGAATGATATTGACCTCGCTTACAGCGTCCCAGGCCTCGGAAGATTCAGGTGTAATGTTTTTATGCAAAGGGGAACGGTCGGAATAGTCTTCAGGCTAATCCCGATGAAGATCCCAACAATAGATGAACTGATGCTTCCCGAGACCATTAAAAAGATTTCGATGGAACAGAGAGGTCTGATCCTTGTTACGGGAACTACGGGAAGCGGAAAGTCAACGACCCTCGCAGCGATGATAGACCTCATAAATTCTCACAGAACAGAGCATATCATCACTATCGAAGACCCGATAGAATACCTGCACAGAGATAAAAAAAGCATAATAAACCAGAGAGAAATAGGGAGCGACACGGAGTCTTTTAGCAAGGCATTAAGACAGGCTCTCAGACAGGACCCTGATGTCATCCTTGTCGGTGAAATGCGTGATTTTGAGACCATTCAGACATCGCTCGTTGCCGCCGAGACGGGACATCTCGTTTTAAGCACCCTGCATACCATAGATGCTACCGAGACGGTCAACAGAATTATCACAGTATTCCCTCCATATCAACACAAACAGGTACGCATGCAGCTGTCGTCGATATTAAAAGCTATTATATCAATGAGGCTGATGCCGAAGGCGGACGGCAAAGGCAGGGTACCAGCGGTTGAAGTTCTTGTGGCTACCGCTACGGTAAAAGACTGTATTCTCGATCCTGATAAAACGAAGACTATTCCTGATGCAATTCAACAGGGCGCGATACATTACGGCATGCAGACATTTGACCAGTCTCTTTTCAGTCTCTTCAAATCTGGACTCATCACATATGAAGAAGCATTGAGAAGGGCGACAAATCCTGACGACTTTATCCTTAAGGTTAAAGGCATACAGTCTACAAGCGATCTTTCCTTAGAAGAACAACTTTCTATGAAACCCGATAAACCCGAGAAACCTGAAGATAAGGACAAGATGAAAATTGAGCGGTTTGGAAAATAAGGACGCAGATATTGTTCGGGCAAAACATTATGCCCTGAAGCTTCTTAGCTACAGGGGAAGAAGCGAAAAAGAACTGGAAGAACGGCTCATAAAAAAGGGTATCACAAAATCCGTAACGTCTTCTACAATAAAATATCTTAAGGAGATTGGACTTATCGACGACATGTCATTAGCCGAAAATTTGAAACGGGAGGCTCTCACAGCAAAACTGCTCAGTCAAAATGGGGCGAAGAGATACATCGTCAACAGAGGTATAGCGCGTGAATTGGCGGACGCTGTCTTTTTTCATGAGGCAGATGCGGATATCGACAACGCCGGAAAGCTTGTGGATAAGAAACTCAGGAGCCTGAGAAATCATACTTCAGAGGTTGCAAAACGGAGGTTGTATAACCTTCTCACAAGAAGAGGATACTCTTCCGAAACAATAATGAAAGTATTCAAAGATAAAAACTTGAAGGAGGAGAAAAAATGAGAAAAGCTTTATTCGTAACCTTAGCGCTATTGTTTCTTGTGCAGGCCGGCTGTACAAAGTCCGTGCGATATACGGAAGAGGAGATAAAGACGTTCCCGCCCGGTACCCAGGAAAATATCCGAAAAAGTCAGATTGAACTCGGCATGACACAGGAACAGGTGAGGTACGCCTGGGGGTCTCCCGAATCTATTAAGTTTCTCGAACCATTTGAAGGTAAGGCGAGGGAGGAATGGGTATATTCACAGGCGGGCACCCTTGGAGTAGTCACGACAAAACTTCTTCTCTTCTATGACGGTAAACTGATATTTATCAAATAGAGAATTCCTAAAAAAAACATACCGTACAGGATATCAATGAAAAGTTCTGAGATAAGAACCGCGTTTCTGGAATATTTCAAAGCAAAGGACCATAGGATTGTCCCCAGTTCCCCTCTCATCCCGCGGCGTGACCCTACCCTGCTCTTCGTGAACGCAGGGATGGTACAGTTTAAATCGATCTTCCTCGGCGAAGAAAAAAGTGCTTATAGCCGTGCCGTATCCTGCCAGAAATGCATGCGCGCGGGAGGCAAGCACAGCGACATCGAAAACGTGGGCCATACCGCAAGACACCATACATTTTTCGAGATGCTCGGCAATTTCTCATTCGGTGATTATTTCAAAAAGGAAGCGATGCTTTTTGCGTGGGAGCTTCTGACTGAATGGTTCAAATTGCCGAAAGAAGATCTGTATGTCTCTGTCTATGAGGAAGACGATGAAGCCGCAAACCTTTGGAACAAACTCACAGGACTTCCTGACGAAAAGATCGTGAGGCTCGGGGCAAAAGACAATTTCTGGCAGATGGGGGATACCGGACCATGCGGACCGTGCTCTGAGATCATTATCGATCAGGGCGAGGATTTTGGATGCGGAAAACCTGGCTGCAAGGTGGGATGCGATTGTGACAGATACCTGGAGTTGTGGAATCTCGTATTTATGCAATATAACAGGGACGAATCGGGCACCCTTGCGCCTCTGCCAAAACCGAGCATAGATACCGGAATGGGACTCGAGAGGATAACAGCAGTCCTCCAGCACAAAAAAACAAATTTCGACATAGACATTTTTGCACCGATTATATCGGCCATTGAATCACTCTCAGGTGTTCATTACGGCCAAAACCTGCAGAAAGACATCTCTATAAAGGTAATAGCCGATCATATAAGGGGGATATCCTTTCTCCTTTCAGAGGGCTTGATGCCTTCGAATGAAGGAAGAGGATATGTATTAAGACGGATCATGAGGAGGGCCTCTCGCCATGCTAAGCTGCTGGGAGTCGAAGGGGCTTTTCTATACCGGTTGATAGACCCGGTGGCAGACGCGATGGGTACGGTTTATCCGGAACTGGTTCATGAGAGGGAGAGGGCATCCAAACTACTGCTCTTCGAAGAGGAAAGGTTTGCCCGGACCCTTGAGCAGGGAATGAAACTGCTTGACGATGTCATGACGAACGTGAAGAAGACCGGTAAAGATGTAATTCCGGGGAATGAAGTCTTCAAACTCTATGATACATTCGGATTTCCTCTCGATCTCGCAAGGGATATGGCCATGGATAATAATTTGCTGATTGATGAAAAGGGGTTTCATCAGGAAATGGAGATACAGAGGGAAAGGGCTAGGGCCTCTTGGGTCGGCGAAGAGGAATCAATCGCTTCTATTTATAAAGAACTTGAATCGGAGATCGGAAAAACGCTATTTGTAGGGTATGAAACATTGGAATCAGAATCAACAATAAAGGCGATTGTGAAAGACGGCAAGGTGATCAAAGAGGCGGCCCCCGGAGATGTGGTCGAGCTCATACTCGACAGGACCCCCTTTTATGGGGAGTCAGGCGGTCAGGTTGGTGATGTGGGAATAATACATAGTGAAAGCGCTGAGATGAGAGTGATCAATACCAAGAAAGAGGCTGGTATCCACGCCCATGTCATAGAAGTAAAAAGCGGACGCGTGCATGTGTGGGACACGGTGAAGAGCATCGTGGACAGGGGAAAAAGGATGGCCACGGCACGGAACCATACAGCAACACATCTCCTTCACGCTGCACTGCGGACCGTTGTCGGTGACCACGTAAAACAGGCAGGATCCTACGTTTCCCCCGAGCGTTTACGTTTCGACTTCTCCCATTTCTATCAGATGGACAGGAAAGAGATAGAATCGGTTGAGGACTACGTGAATGAAAAGGTGCTCGAAAATATTAATGTCGATACAGAAATAAAAGACATACAGGATGCACTTAAAGCCGGTGTAATAGCCTTATTTGGAGAGAAGTACGGAGAAACGGTCCGTGTGGTCAGGGTACCCGGGGTGAGCGCGGAGCTGTGCGGCGGAACGCATTGCCGGTATACAGGGGAGATTGGGATATTTGTTCTTGTTTCTGAGGGGAGCGTTGCTTCCGGAATCAGGAGGATAGAGGCATTAACAGGAAGAGCTGCTCTTGATTACCTGAGACATAAGAAAGCAGAGCTCGATGATGTAAAGGGATTGTTAAAGACAGATAAGCCGGTGGAGAAGATAGAGAAACTCGTAAGCGATGCAAAGTTTATGGAGAAGGAAATCCAGAGACTCAAGACCAGCTCTTCCAGAGATATCATAACGGACGCACTGAAAGAAGCTCTCGATTTTAATGGTATAAAGGTAGTGAAGATAAGGCAGGATGGTCTCAGTCCGAACGAACTCCGCCTACTGGCGGATAATCTCAGGGACCGTATTCAGTCAGGTATTGTTGTGGCCTCGTCAGTGACCAACAGTCACGCCGCCGTTGTCTGCATGGTAACAAAAAATTTAACGAATCGGTACAATGCGGGCGAGATCCTGAAACATATTTCGAGAATTGCAGGCGGAAAAGGCGGCGGGAAACCCGAAATGGCACAGGGAGGAATCAAAGATATAGAAAAACTGGACACCGCCCTAAAATCTTTGCCTGAAATTATCGAGTCACAGACCAAAGGTTAATAATTAATCCGTACACAATTGATTTATTGCCCCGTCATTATCGCAAAAACATCCCCGCCGCCAGGCATCTTATTACCGCTAAGAAAATCTTCCGCTCCCTTTACCGACATCGTTCCCACTGAGTTTAGCCACAGCAGCCAGTGGGCGCAAGGAGCCGCTCTGTAATTTAAAGAAATGATGAAGAAACCCGTTGCTCAGCACCCGCAACTTTTTGCTTTCCTGCGTAATGGCAACGTCAAAATTTGTAAAATTTGCGTTTTGGCCTTATGCTTTTACTTATAGAACTATTTCAAGGAGGTGTCTATGACATTCTTTGATGTAATCAGGAAAGCCCTGCTGGCAGGTTTGGGTTTACAGGAAACGGTCAGCAAGTTTCTTGATGAGCTAGTGAAAAAAGGAGAGCTCAGTGAATCACAGAGCGCAAAATTGTTCAAGGAATGGTCGGAAAAGGCGGAAAAATCCTCTGATTTATTGAGCCAAAACATCTCGGAACTTGTCACAATATCACTCAAAAAGATGAACCTTCCGACCAACGATGATCTCGAAAAAGTGAATAAAGAGCTCCGTTCACTCTCGAAGAGACTGGGCAAGCTCGAAGGCGTGAAGGGGGAATCTCAGGACGAATAACTTGAAAAATGCTGAACTGTATGGTCGGCAGGCATAGGGGCAGTAAAATCTTGATAATGCAGAATTTGGTTTTTTTTGTTATCGCAGCCTATTGCTTGAAAACGTATAGGTCCTTTTTGATATCTCTCCGCTCACAAAGGTGCTGCTATCAGGCTTTTACTGCCCCTATGCCTGCCTGTGGGCCTGTTTATCTAATAGCTAATTTTGGGGTTAACGAATGTTTTCTGATCTGCTGAGACTCAGAGGCGCTTACCGGAGTGTCAACAGAGTTAGAGAGATTATCAATGTCTTCCTGAAATACGGTTTCGGCCGCATTATCGACCAGATACACTTTCAGAGGTTCATTCCGCTCAGGACAAGACTGAAAACTTTCGGTCAATGGCCGGCATTGAAAGGCCCGTCGGTACCCGAAAGGCTGAGAATGGCCTTTTCAGAACTCGGTCCCACCTTCATCAAACTCGCACAACTCCTCTCCTCAAGGCCTGATCTCATCACAAAACCTTTTTCCGATGAATTCAAGAAGCTCCAGGATGAGGTACCGCCCTTCCCTACAGGGGAGGCAAAAAAGATAATTGAAGATGAGACCAAGCTTCCTATAGACAAGATATTCCATACGTTTGAAGACAGACCTCTGGCTGCGGCCTCTATTGCCCAGGTCCATTACGCAACCTTATCAGACGGCAGTGATGTGATCGTAAAGGTCCAGCGGCCGGGCATAAAAGAACAGATCGAGGCTGATATCAATATCCTGTCGACTATCGCCGGTCTACTGGATAAGTATGTCCCGGAAAGCAGGTTTTTTAATCCGAAAGGTATTGTTGAGGAGTTTTCAGGCACCATCAAAAAAGAGCTCAATTTTGTCGAGGAAGCAAGAAATTGCAGCCGCTTCAGAAGGAACTTTGAGGGAAGCGGCAATGTTTACATCCCTAAGCTCTATGGGGAATTCATTACCCAGAAGGTGCTCGTGATGGAAAAGATCAAGGGAGTGAGGATCGACAATATAGCAGGGATTGAGTCCATGGGGCTCGACCGGAACCGTCTTGCAAAGATAGGTGTTGATGCCTATTTCAAGCAGATTCTCGAAGACGGTATTTTCCATGCCGACCCGCACCCCGGCAATATATTCGTTATGCCTGACGGGAGAATAGGTCTTATGGATTTCGGCATTGTCGGCAGGGTCACTCCCGAATTGAGAGAGATTATAGCGAACACACTCCACGCTCTGCTCGATAAGGACTTTGATAAACTGATTGACCAGTATATGGAGCTCGGTCTTGTACCTGAAGAAGTGGATATAGGCATCTTCAGAAAAGAATTCAGGGCAGACCTGGCCGACTTTTTAGAACCTCTTTACGGCCTCACCTTAAAGGATCTGAATTTTTCCGAATACATCGATGCCATAACACACCTCGCATTGAAGCACAATATGACGATACCCTCGGATCTTCTCCTGATCAATAGAGCGATGCTGATACTTGAAAATATCGCAAGGGAGCTGGATCCGGACTTCGACTTTATCGCTGAAGCAGAGCCGTTTGTATCAAAGTTAATAAGGCAGCGCCTGAGTCCGTCAGTACTTTATGAAAAGGCGTGGAAGAACATCGGGGAAGTGGGCGATTTTGTGTTCCTGTTTCCGAAACAGATGAAACAGATCATCAGGAAGATTTTAAAGGACGACATTCAGATGAAGCTTACCCATGTCGGTCTCGACAGACTCATCAAAGATATGGACCGTTCGAGCAACAGAATCGCGTTCAGTATGGTGATAAGCGCTATGCTTCTCAGTTCAGCAATATTGCATACCACAGGGGTAGGACCGAAACTTTACGGCATGTCCGTATTCGCGCTCATATCTTTCGGGTTCGCCTCTTTCCTCGGTATCTGGCTCATAATTTCCATAATAAGATCAGGAAGATTATGACTCACCGGAAAAACTACATGATGACAGGTATATGCACAAAAAAGCTTTCTCTATGAGTCGTAGACAAATCGTAATTTGGGTTTTTATGAAATCATCCGATATATATACAAGTATTAAGGGTATCGGGATATCAGGCGTCCTGCAAAGGAGGCGATGGGAAAACTTTTTCTGCACGTATACCTCTTTCATTTTCTTAATAAGATCATTTCCCCGGATTAACGCTCTCCCATGAATAACATTCTTTCACAGGTCAGTACAGAAAGACTGCAAGAATATGTGAAAAAGATAGAGGGACTGCGCCACGGATGGGAGAATTATGAGGCCCTGGAGAAAAGGGCGGCATTCATCGAAGAAACTTTAACGTCTTTCAACCTCAAGGTGGAAAATCAGGAAGTGCCCTTTCACGGAAGGACCTACCGCAACATCATCGCTACAATAGAAGGCATTGACAATGAAAAGGAATGGATTCTCTTAGGCGCTCACTACGATGCTGCATGGGGAAGTCCCGGCGCCGACGATAATGGCAGCGGTGTAGCGGTGTTGCTTGAAGCCGCCGATATATTAAGCAAACAGGAACTCAAGAAAACCGTGCAATTTGCAGCTTTTACCCTTGAAGAACCCCAGCCGCAGACAATTCATTTTTTAATTGGCAGTGACCATTTTGCAGGAGAGGCAAGGAGATTAAAGAGAAGATACGAGGCTGCTATTATCCTCGAATCGGTCGGATACACAGATTATGCAGAAGGGAGCCAGATCGTTCCCGTTCTTATCAGAAAAACCGTGCCGAAAAAAGGCAACTTCCTCGGGGTTATTGCAAACCGGAGGTCTGAAGCCCTAATGGAAGTGTTTCATGCCGTTTCAAGCGAATATGTCCCCGATCTTGCGGTTGTTCCCTATAAGGTACCATTATCAGGCCGCATTGTCCCCGAGACGCGATTTAGCGACCACGCTTCATTCTGGAATTACGGATACCCTGCACTTATGCTCACTGATACGGCGATGTTCAGAAACCCTCATTATCACACGTACCATGACAGGCGCGAGACTCTGGATTTTTCTTTTATGAATAATATTACGAAGGCAGTAATCAGTGCTGTTCTGAAGCTTGGCTATGGGGATTGATGAGAGAATAAGGGTCGAAGCTTATTCGGGTCATCGGATCGAAGAGACGCCAAGGTCTTTCGTTCTCCATGGCAATAAGGTCGGGATAACAGAAATCGTGGACATGTGGATCGAAGAAGGGTTGAAGGACAAAAAGAGGAAAAGGTTTTTTAAGGTAAGGGGAAGCGATGGAATTCTATATGAAATCTATATGAATGAGAAAACTGAGGAGTGGTTCATCCGCAAGATTTTTCTTTAGGGCCGAACGTTTATCTTTATCTTGACAGCCCTCTCTTTGACCTTTATTATTATTGTTGACTTCTTTCGGTAGATTAAAAGGAGACGGTATGGCATCAATAAAAGGCGGTTTATCAGACATGAAAAAGCCCTGGTCAGGAAGATTCAAGGAGAAAACTTCAAAGATCGTCGAGTCCTTCACAGAATCCATATCCTTTGACCGCCGCCTCTGGAAGTACGATATCCAGGGAAGCATTGCACACGCAAGGATGCTCGGCAAGCAGGGTATCATAAAAGAGGAAGATGCTGAAAAGATCATAAGAGGTCTCGAAGAAATAGCGAAAGATATGGAAGGAGGGAAATTCGCGTTCAGGGAAGATCTCGAGGATATCCATATGAATATCGAAGCTGCCCTTATCGAGAAGATCGGCGACGCAGGGAGAAAACTCCATACAGCGAGATCAAGAAATGATCAGGTGGCACTCGATCTCCGGTTATACGTCAGGGAGCAGTTAAAAGAAATCAAAACGCTCATAAAACAGTTCCAGAAAACATTGCTCAATGTGGCGACGAAACATATTAATTCGTTAATGCCCGGGTACACACATATGCAAAGGGCCCAGCCCGTGCTCTTATCCCATCACCTTCTCGCTTATGTCGAAATGCTGCAGAGAGATGTTGAAAGATATAATGATGTCTCGAGGAGAGTAAACCGGCTCCCCCTCGGTGCCTGCGCCCTTGCCGGTACGACCCTTCCGATAGACAGGGCTTATGTCGCGAAGATTCTCGGTTTTGACGCTATCTCTCAAAACAGCATTGATGCCGTTTCCGACAGGGATTTCGCGGTAGAGTTTTTATCGGCTGCCGCCATACTCATCATGCATCTGTCACGTTTTGCAGAAGAGCTTATCCTTTGGTCGACAGAGGAATTCAGATTCGTTGAGCTGCCGGATGCCTTCACGACCGGCTCAAGCATAATGCCGCAGAAAAAGAATCCAGATGTGGCGGAGCTTGTTAGGGGTAAAACAGGACGGGTATATGGAAACCTTTTGTCCCTTTTGGTCATGATGAAAGGGCTTCCGCTCTCATACAACAGGGATTTACAGGAAGATAAACTGCCGGTGTTTGATACGGCTGATATCGTAAAATCCTGTATCACGGTTCTTAATGAAATGCTTCCCGGTATTCTTTTTCATATCAGGCGGATGCGTGAAACCGCAGGAGACGCTTATTCTACTGCGACTGATCTTGCTGAATACCTTGTGAAAAAGGGAATGCCTTTCAGAAAAGCGCATGAGATTACAGGTAAGATCGTCGTTTATTGTATTAAGGAAAAGAAGAGACTCGAAGATCTTTCCCTGAAAGAACTGGCGGCCTTTTCTCCTTTGATCTCGAAGGATATCTATTCATGTCTGAAGGCGGAAGAATCCGTCAGAAATAAGAAATCCTCGGGCAGCACATCCCTTGCAGAAGTCACAAAGCAGATCAGAAAACTCCGTAAGACGGTAAGCAGTAAACAGTAACACGATGTAATGCATGAAACCATTTTGTTTGGAATGCACAGGCTTTCCCGACATAACAAAATATAAAGTTCAAAAGGTAAAGTGAGAAGATTTATTGTAACTGTTTATTGTTTGATGCTTGCCGTTTACTGTTTATCTTCCGCATGCGGGGCGAAGGGCGACCTAACGCTGAAATCCTATGAAAAGCCCTCTCCGTCCTCAGGACTCAAAGCGATCCACAGGGAATCGGAGATCGTTCTCATGTGGGAGTTTCCAAAGGATAAAGAACCATTGATAAAGGGTTTTTATGTTATGAAATCAACCGGCGGAGATTTCGAAAAGACCGCATTTTTTGGAAGCGATAAGCGTTCTTACAAAGATACAGACTTTGAGACAGGACGCGAATACAGATACAAAGTTCTTACAGAAAGTCCGAGGGGAGTCACTAGTAACGACTCAAATATCGTGACGATCAAGCCCCGTAAAGTGCCTTCTCCTCCGGTAAACATCTCTTTTAATATCGAAGACGAACTGCTGACGCTAAAATGGAAAGCTGCTGGAGAAGGAATACTGTATAACATCTACAAAAGGGACGAAGCCGAAATATATCCACTCACGCCATTAAACAGGGAACCTCTCAAGGAGACTTTTTTTAAGGATACCTTCAATGTGAAAAAATCTGTATATTATACGGTAAGAAGTCTGGCGGGCGGTGAGATAAGAGATGAAGGCCCCGCATCTGAGGAGATCAGTATAATCCCGCCAGAATTTGTCCCGTCAGACCCCGAAGGCTTACAGGCTGTAGTTACAAAGGAAAATGTGCACCTAATCTGGAAAGAACCACCCGAAACGTGGATCACGGGCTACAGGATCTACCGGGAAATCAGTACAGAAGACGGCTTTATTTTAATCGGAGAA
>Ga0316628_100001113_pt1 | contig 18596 bp, 13 predicted proteins | sample OWC_Aug_M2_C1_D5_FD_207648 | JGI IMG/M metagenome (GOLD analysis project Ga0316628, IMG submission 207648) | Wetland soil microbial communities from Old Woman Creek delta, Ohio, United States - OWC_Aug_M2_C1_D5_C | ecosystem: Environmental > Terrestrial > Soil > Wetlands | place: USA: Ohio... | reverse complement strand
TCGCTCAGGCGCTGGTCGCATTCGAGCACGACGGAAGCCCCCTGCGCACACAAGTCGGGCACACAAGAGGCGAACATGATCTGGTCGCCCAGGCCCTGCTCCGCGCTCACCGCAATCGTTTTCCCCTGCAGGGGCTCGCCCTTCCAGGGCGCAAACGGAATCAGCCTCGGTGCCCAGGCGTCCTCCACCTGCAGTCGGTACAGATAGTCGGGCCAGCCATGCTCGAAGTCGTGCCTCGCCAGCACCAGATGGGCGCGGTTCCAGTGCGCGGCGAAGTTGTTCGGCTCGAAGCGCAGCACAAAGTCGTAGGTCCGCTCGGACTCGTCGAACCGCCCCGTGTGGTCGTAGGCCGTGCCGAGGTTGATTCGTTGCCAAAGCATGGACCGCGTCGTGCCCTTGGTCAGCTTTTGCATGATTTCGAGCGCCCGGTCGTACTCCTCGAGTCTGACGCAGGCGAAGCTGAGGTGGTTCTGCGCAGCAATGTTATACGGGTCGCGCTCGACTGCCCGCTCGAGCAATTCAATCGCTTCCGCGAACCGCTCCTTTCGTAGGTAGCACAGCCCCAGCTCGGCCAGCGCATGTGCGTGGTCCGGATTGCGCTCCAGGGCCTTCAGGAAATACTCGATCGCGCCGTCCAGGTCCCCCTGCATCTGGTGCACGGCGCCGAGCTCGGTGAAGGCGGTGGTGTTATCCGGGTCGTAGTAGAGCGCGAGCGAAAGCTCGTCCAGGCAGCGGTCGAAGTCCCGCACGCGACGATGGAGAAGCGCAAGTTCCAGGTGCGTTGCCACGTGCTTGGGATCGAGCGCCGCGGCATGCCCGAGCAGCTCCAGCGCCGCATCGTGCCGACCAGCCAGGCGTTCGAGCCTACCCGCCAGGAACAGGGCGAGCGGATGATCCGGCCGGTTATTGCGCACCAAACGCACGAGGCGTTCGGCTTGCACCGCATCGCCATCCGCAAGTACCCGTTCAGCGTCGTCGAGCAGCTGCTCCGTGTCCCCGTGCGAGCCCGCTGGTGGGCTCTGCTCCGTCGATTGATTCATGATCTTCCTTCCCCTTTTCGCCCGCACCAGGCTCGCCACATTTCGCGCAGTGCCTGTTCCATGCCGACCATGAAGCGCCGGCCGTCACACAGGCTCGAGCGGGTTAGGCGATCGCGCATTCCGAAGCGCAATTCGGCCAGGCAATCTGGCTTCCTTGCCATCCCCACGGCCATCGCGACGTAGTCATCCTTCGAATGCGTCACCCAGTTGGAAAGCCCCCCCGCGGTCAGCAGGCTCAAGCCGGAGCGCTCGAGGGTACTCGACCCGCAAAGGGTCAGCACCGGCACGCCCATCCAAAGCGCGTCGCAGGTGGTCGTACCGCCGTTGTACGGAAATGCGTCCAGGGCCACGTCGACCTGGTGGTAGAGCGAGTAGTACTCACTCGCCCCGACGCGGCCGTGAAACACCACTCGCTCCGGGCCCACCCCGCGCAGGGAGAAACGCTCCGCCACTCGCCGCCGGGTGTCTCCCTGGGGAATACCCACAATCAGGAAGCGCGTTGTGGGTATTTGGGCCCCGATCCCCGCCCAGGCGTCGATCACCTCGGTCCCCACCTTCGCGAAATTATTGAACGAACCGAACGTCAACGCCCCCCGCATTGCGACGGGCCCCGGGCGCACCTCGGGCGCAGAGCGCGGTGGCGTAAAGGCCCACATCGACCCAGGCAACCGGACGAGCTTCTCCGTGTACCACCGATCCGCCTCGCCGACAGGATCGATATGACCGTCCGTAATTCGGTACTCGATCGCCGCGACGCCAGTGGTTGCACCATAGCCGAGATACGCCAACTGCACCGGCGCGGGACAGCGGGCGAACATCATCAGCCGGCCGCCGCGCGTATGCCCGTTGAGGTCGACGAGGATGTCAACGTCGTCGTCCCGCACCATGACGCTGAGAGCCTCGTCGTCGAGGCCGTTCACCTCTCGCCACTCGTCGGCCTGATTGCGAAAGCGACGCGTCTCCTCGTCGTCCCGCGCCGACGCGTGATAGCAAATGACGTGGAAGCGCGTACGATCGCGGTAGGCGAGGAGCGGCTCTATGAACGGCGCGGCCGAGGTCCGCCAGAAATCCGCCGACACGTAGCCGACACGTAGCGTTCGCTCGGGGTCCGGGCCATTGCGGTGGTTTGCGCGACGGAGCGTGCGCGGCGCAAACCGCTCCCCCCACCGCAGGTGGCGCTCGAAGTGCTCCGCCCGGTCATGCCGGCGATATAGCTCGTGAAACAGGCGCGCACTGGCGCTGCGCGAATGGTCCGGCAAGAGCGTGCCCAGGCGCTCGTAGCAATCAATCGCCTGGTCAATATTGCCGCATTCGCGATACACGTTCGCCAGCTCGTCGACGATGGCCGGTTCCGGCGCCATGTTCCCGGCGAGCGGCTCAAGGTGCCGGCGCGCGCCATCGAGATCTCCGGAGTCTCGAAGCAATCGCGCGAGCTCACCCAGGATCACGGGATCCTGCGGCCTCGCGGCCGAGGCGGGCTGCAGGACGGCGAGCGCATCGCGCTGCCGCCCGCCGGCCCGCAGCAGTTGCGCCGCCAGCAGCGAGAGCTCTCGAGACTGCGGCTCGATCTCGAGCGCGGCGAGCAGGTGCTCCAGCGCACGCCCATTGTCGCCAAGCCGCTGATACAAGACGCCTAGTCCGCCGTGTGCCGCGAGGTTCGTCGCATCGTGCGCAAGCGCGCGTCGGAATGCAAGCTCGGCCCGATCGGTCTGCCCCTGCTTGAGCCATCGTGCCGCCTCGGCACAGGCGCTCTGGGCGGCGCGCAGATCGGTCCTCCCGACGCGACCGCCAAAGATATCCGATACCAGCCTGCTCAGAATGGACATGCGGTACTCGTCCCCGGGGCCGGACACGCCCTCAGGCCGCTCCTGCCCCTAGCTGCCCCAGCGCCGCAGCCACATCGCCAATGACGTCGTCCCAACTGCCCTCGGCGCTTTGCCGGAACAGTCTCACATCCGGATACCAGGACATCCGTTCTCCCTCCAAAAGGTACCGCCACGTGGGCGCATGCGGTGTCAGTGTCCACACCGGGCGGCCGAGGGCGCCCGCCAGATGAACAACTGTCGAGCAGACGGTGATCACCAGATCGAGGCCAACGAGCAGCGCCGCAGTCTCGTCCAGGTCGGCGAGCGCCTCGTCCCAATGTGTGATCGGCACCTTATGACGTAACTGGACCTGCTTTAGATCCTCCACATAGTCCCGATGCTGAAGGTTGACCCACCGCACCCCAGGCACACGCAGTACCGGCAACAACGCCTCCAAGGACAGCGATCGAAGGGTGCGTCCTGTCTTATACAATCCACCGCGCCAGGCGATCCCGATCTTCGGTCCGGTGCCAAGCGCTGCCAGGCGATCGCGCCAGAGCGCAGCCTTGCCGGGGTCAGCGCTCAAATAAGCCCTCGATCGCGCAAAATCGGCGCGTGTGCGGCGAAATCGCCCGGGAAGCGAGCCCATCGGGACACAGCAATCGATCGCGCGTCGCAGGGATCCGTCCGGCCCCTCGAGTTCCTTGAGGCTGCCGATGACTTCGACATCCGGAAAAGCGCGCCGGAACAGAGCCTCGAGCCGCCGGTCACAATGCACCACGCAGGTCACGCCTTGCCCGGCAAACTCGTTGAGGCAGGACGCGAACATGATTTCGTCGCCAAGTCCCTGCTCCCGCTCCACCAAGACCGTCTTTCCCGCGACACTGGGTGCGTCGCACAATGGAGCGGGTAGTGGCCCGATCGGCGAGGCATTGCTTCGCAATCTCGCCTCATAGTTCGACCAGCCTTCCTCGAATCGCTGCAGTGCGAGCTGTGCATGCGCCAAGGCAAGGCGCGCATCCGCATTACCAGGATCGCGCTCTAATCCCTTTTCGGCGCATTCGATCGCGCGCGTGCCATCGCCACGCCGCAACCAAGCAGCGCTCAGCGCGGCAATCACGTCGGCGTCCCGCGGGGCAATCGCCTGCGCCCGCTCGATCGCGTCGAGCGCCTCTCCGAGGTGCCCCTGGTCCTGGAGCACCATCCCGAGGTTCAGCCACGCGGTAGGTAGGTCGGGCCGAAGGCCTGCGGCGTCACGCAGCGCTCGCTCCGCCTCGTCGAGCAACTCCAGGTCCCTGCAGGCCAGCCCGAGATTGCAGTAGGCCATGTAGAAGTCCCGCTTGAGGAACGTCGACCGCAGAAAGTGCCGGCGCGCTGTCGCAAGATCTCCACGCCGCGCGACTACTAGGCCGAGGTTGTTCCAAGCCTCCGGATGATTCGGATCGCGGTTGACCGCGCTCTCAAGCGACTCCTCGGCCTTCTCGTAGTTCCCTAGGGTAATCTCGACCAGACCCAGTTCGTTCCACACGTCCGCGCGATCAGGGTCAATCGCATTGGCCAGGCGAAAGTAGAAGCGCGCCCAGAAATTGTCCTTCGAGAGGTAATGGCACACGCCGAGGTCAAGCCAGGCATCCACGTGCCGAGGATTGAGGACGAGCGCGCGCCGGTATGCCTCCATTGCCGGCTCGAGCCGGCCGCGTCTTCGCAATGCTTCTGCCAGTATCACGAGCGCGTCCGCGTTTTCGGGTTCGGCCGCCAGGACCGCTCTCGCCGCCGCTTCCGCCTCCTCAAATGCCCGCGCTGCCAGCAGCCGGCGAGCCTCGTCGATTTCCGAAGGGGGCGCGGACGGTTCCGCGCGCACCGGCTGCGGCTTCGGGCGTGTGAAGAACTGTGATAACAGCGAGCGCAGCATTCCGAGTCCGCGTTGCGGGCGTCTTTTTCGCCGCGCTCAGGACCCGATACGCTCAGCTACGAGCTCGGTAGTCTGCGGTCCCGTACGTGAGAGGATGAGCGCCTCCCAGACGATTCCGGGATCCTTGGCCGCAGCGCCGCGAAGCAACTTCTCCCACCATTGCAGGGGACGCACCGTACAGTGGGCGTTCTCTCCACTCGGAAGACGCTTGCGCGCCGGGTAGCATGCGATGGTCAGGAATACGAACTTTGATGCAAAGGAGAAAATTTCGTCCACGATCCAGGACACATCGTCCTCAGGACAATGCTCCAGCACATCGGTACTGATGACACCATCGAATTTGCCGCTCGGCATCCCGCTGTAGGGCTGATAGGCGGGATCGAAGCAGGTGACTTCATCCACGCCCCAGTAGTCAATCACACTGTCCCACTGCCCTTGCCCGGGGATACTGAGCGGTCTCGGGTCATATTGGGTCCCCTTGCCGCTGCCGTAGTCAAGCACCGTACGGGCGCCCGTGACGTCGATCAGTCGCTTAATGGAAATGACGTGCGCTCGAAGGCTGCGCCCATCGAAGGTTTCCGCGGCGGGTACTCCCATGTGCTGCTCGCCGCCGCGATGCATCTCCCGGTAGATCTCCAATAAATCGGTGTACCGTTGGCTGGGATTCTCTCGGCTGAAGCTCATCGTACAGATCCGGTTCCGCTCAATGGATATGGACTCGTGACAAAGGGCACATCGACTGCGCCGATGAAGGGCGCAAACCATATTTGAATATAATACCAATGATCCTCGCCCACGCGCGCGGTGCACTCGGGGCAACGCTCTCGTCGTCCGTTATCGGAGGAACAACCGCACGGAGAGGGAGAATTTTGACCCGTTTGCTCGGCATGCGCGCGCTAGCGGATGGCCCCGACGTACACTTGGCTTTTCAACGTATGCAACATAACCCGCAGAAATCGCACATGGCGGCAGACACGAAGGATAGCGTCACGATCGTTCGCGGCGACCGCGAGGTGGAGTTCACGGTCGTCAACGACGTGACGGCATGGCGTGCGCGGACGGCCATGTCGAAGGAACCAGGGACTATTGCTTGGCTCGAGGAATTTCAGCCCGGTGACGTCCTCGTCGATGTCGGGGCGAATGTTGGTATCTATTCATTGTGCGCTGCGCGATTCAAGGACGTGCGTGTGTTCGCGTTTGAACCGGAGTCTCAGAATTTTTCGGTGCTCAACGAGAACATTTACCGCAATTCTTTGGACCATTTGGTCACCGCGTACTGCGTGGCGCTGTCTGATCAAAGGAAATTCGATCTTCTGTACCTTGCCCAATTCATTGCCGGAGGGTCCTGCCACATGCTCGGGGCGAGCCTTTCGCCAAGTCTCAAACCAAGGGAAGCGCCATTCCGGCAGGGCTGCGTCTCCACCACGCTTGATGAGCTGATCGCCGAAAGAGTGATCCCGGTGCCGCAGCACGTCAAAATAGACGTCGACGGACTGGAGCACAAGGTGGTAAAGGGCGCGGATGCGACGTTCCGCGACCCGCGCTTGAAGTCGGTGCTAGTGGAACTCAATACGACGCTGGACGAGCACTGGGAAGTGGTCGACGGAATGCTTGAACGCGGATTCACCTACGACTCGGCGGAGGCCGAACTTGCGCGACGCAGCGAGGGACCCTTCGCGGGAACAGGAAACTATGTCTTTCGACGTTGAGGAATTCGTCCGCTATCAGATTGCAAACGCCCAGGTACGGGCGTACCCGTTTCCGCACTTCTGCGTGACCCCGGTTTTCCCGGACGACTTCTACCGGACGCTGCAAGCGCGCCTACCAAGTACCGAGGTGCTGCGGCCAATACACGAATACGGAACGGTGGGCATTGCGGACAAAGCCACAGGCAAGATCACATCCGCTTTCGAACCCCGCTATATCGCCGATCTTGCGAAGCTCGAGGAAGACGAAGAGGCGAACCAGCGCGGCCACCTGTGGCGCGACCTGTCGTCATGGCTGCTGGGAGACGCGTTCCGCGACCTGATCATCGACAAGTTTCACATTGGCATCGCCGAGCGATTCGGCGAGGGCGCACGCCTGAAGACCGACGTGGATGGGCGCTTCGTGCGCGACTTCCACCAGTATCAAATTCATCCACACACCGACAAACCCACGAAGCTGGTCTCGTTGTTGTTCTACCTGCCGGCAGATGATTCGCTTCGCCGCCACGGCACGGTGATCTACCGGCCCATCGACCCGAATTTCCGCTGCGACGGCACAACGCGCCATTCGTTCGAGCTGTTCCGAAAAGTCGCGACCATGTCGTTCCTACCGAACACCCTGCTCGGCTTTCTTAGGACCGACCGTTCGTTCCACGGCGTTGAGGAAATCAAAGACGAGCGCATCGAGCGCAACGTCCTTCTGTACAACGTTTACGTTCACAAGGTGGTGGTCCCGCCGCGCAGGGAGGCCGCACGATCGATCTGGCCTTGGGCGCGCAAGGGTGACGAAGCATAATCACAAAAACCGGAGCAAGCGACAATGGGCATACTCGACAAATTGCTGGGCCGGGATGTAGACGCGTTCGCGAAGACGCTTGCGGAGGCGATCGCCAAGCGCTATCCGCCCGCACTCGACAAATCGCGCGAGCGCAGGGTTTCGCCTAACCGCATCACCAAGGTATTGGAGGACGCCATGGAGCAGGCCTCGACCTACGCCACCAGCCAACGCCTCGGGGTTTACAAGAAAGCGAAGCTGGCCAACGCCTTTAAGTGGGAGCTGAAGGAGCTCGGCTACAGCGATCAGTTCATCGACGTAGCGACCGAGGGATTGATCGTCTACATCACCCGCGGATCGGACAAAAGCCGGGAAGCCAAAGGCGGTTGAGCGCCGGCGGCTCGGTGAGGCACCCGCACGCCGCGCAGGCATTCGGAAAGTCGCTTACGGAACGTAGCCGGGGATTCTGGTCTCGTCCACCGCGTCGATCTGGTTCTTGTCGAGGAACATCTCGGCGTAGCGCAGATAGACTTTCCTGCGCACGAAAATGTCGAACAGATCCGGGTCGATGTGCCCGTTGAGCTTGAAACGTCCCAGAATCTCAAGCGACTCGGAGAGCGTCTTGCCCCTCTTGTAGGGCCGGTCCTTGGCGGTCAAGGCCTCGAATATGTCGGCAATGCCCATGACGCGCGCCTGCACCGACATCTGCTCGCGCGTCAGCCCCTTGGGGTAGCCCTTGCCGTCCATCCGTTCGTGGTGCCCACCGGCGTACTCAGGCACGTTCTCGAGGTGCTTCGGCCACGGCAGCGCCTCGAGCATGCTCAGGGTCGCAACGATGTGATGGTTGATGACCTGCCGTTCGTCATTGTTAAGCGTGCCCGAGCGGATCGTCAGATTCCTGACCTCGTCGTTCGTCAGAAAGCTCGCCTCGTGGCCTGCGCTGTCGGTCCACCGATATTGGGCGATCGATCGCACGCGCACCATGTCCGCGTCACTCATCGCTTCGCTGCCGATGTTGCAGGCGCGCAGGAATGCCCGATCGTCGTCAAGCTGCCGCACCCGTTCGCGAAAACGGGCCTGCGCCGCGTCGAGTTCGTCGCGCGGCGCCGAGCGCCCCGCCAACTCCGCACGCACGCGCAATAGCTCGATTTCGGCATCCCGCTTGAGCACCTCGAAGCGGGTGTCCACCAGGTGTACTCGGTCGAAAATGGTTTCGAGCTTGGTTGCTTTATCCACCACGTGCACCGGCGTGGTGATCTTCCCACAGTCGTGCAGGAGGCCGGCGATCTTGAGCTCGTAGCGGTCCTTGTCGGTCATCGAGAAGTCCCTTAGCGGACCCTCATTGGTGTCGTTGGCGGCCTCGGCCAGCATCATGGTGAGCAGGGGCACGCGCTGGCAGTGGCCACCGGTATAGGGCGACTTCTCGTCGATGGCGGTGTTGATCAGGTTGATAAAGGACTCGAACAGCTGCTCAAGCTGGTTGATCAGCATCCGGTTGGTGAGCGCAATCGCCGCCTGCGACGCCAGCGACTCAGCCAGCCTCTGATCGGACGACGAAAAAGCGGCGATCTGGCCGGTAGCCGGATCGCTGGCATTGATCAGCTGAAGAACGCCGATGATCTCGTTCTCGTGATTGCGCATCGGCACCGTGAGAAACGACTTCGAGCGGTAGCCGGTCTTGCTGTCGAACGCGCGCGTTCCGGAGAAGTCGAATCCCTCGACCGTGTAGGCATCCGCGATGTTGACCGTCTGTCCGGTCAGCGCAGCGTACGCAGCCACCATGCTGTGGTTCGGCTTGCCATCCTTGTAGAGCTGAATGGGATAGAAGGGCACCGGATTGCCCGTCGTTCCGCCGAGGTAATACTTCAGGGAGCTCGTACGAAGGATCTCGAAGCGCAGCAGAGTCCGGTCATCACTGACACGGTAAAGCGTACCGCCATCGGCTCGAGTGATCGACTTGGCCGCGGTAAGTATCGCTTCCAACAATCGATTGAGGTCGCGCTCGGCGGACAGCGACGCACCGATGGCATTGAGCCTCTCGAGCCGCTGGACGAGGTCGTCCTCGGGCGAGAGCTCATGGCCCGCGAAACTCAGGATCTGTGTGGTATCTAGGGAGCCGCTCATCAGCGGGCGGGCTGCGGCGGCGTCACTTAATGCAGACGGCGCGCACTTCCTTGATGTGCGTCAGGCCCATCAGGGTCTTCTCGATGCCGTCCTGCTTGAGCGTGTGCATGCCCTCCTCCAGGCATATCGCGAGCATCTCGGCGACGCGAGCGTGCTCCTGGATGGCCTTCTTCATGCGATCGCTCGCTACCAGCAGCTCGTGCAATCCGAGGCGCCCCTTCATGCCGGTCCCGCCACAGGCATCGCAGCCGACCGGCTTGTAGAGAGTGAGCTGCCCCTTGTCATTACCGTAGTTCTTGACCCAATCCTTATACACCGTCTCCATTGCACCCTTGGCGTCCTTCTTGAAGCGCTCCGTGCTCATGAGCTCTTCGCAGTATTCGTTGAGCAGCGACTTGAGCTCGTTCGCGTCGGGCGTATACGGCTGCTTACACTTGACGCACAGGCGCTTGGCCAGGCGTTGCGCAAGCACACCGAGCAGTGCGTCAGCGAAGTTGAATGGATCCATCCCCATGTCGAGAAGGCGGATGATCGACTCCGGCGCGGAGTTAGTGTGCAGGGTCGCGAATACCAGGTGGCCCGTGAGTGAGGCCTCAATGCCCAGCGACGTCGTTTCCTTGTCGCGCATCTCGCCGACCATGATGATATCCGGGTCGGCACGCAGGAAGGCCTTCATCACCACCGAGAAATCAAGACCCGCCTTTTTGTTCACCTGCACCTGGCGTAGTCCCTTTTGCGTAATCTCGACAGGATCCTCGGCGGTCCAGATCTTGGTATCCGGCGTATTGAGGTGGCCGAGGACTGAATGCAGCGTGGTCGTCTTGCCCGAACCGGTCGGGCCGCAGACGAAGAACAGGCCGTAGGGCTTCTCGACCGTCTTCTTAACGTTCTGGTAATTCCTCTCCGTCAGGCCAAGCTTGTCCATCGGAATCGGCTCGCCTGCTGCGAGGATCCGCATGACAATGTCCTCGACGCCCCCGGCGGTCGGAATGGTCGCTACGCGCAACTCGATATCGAGCGGCCCGAATTTCTTGAACTTGATCTTGCCGTCTTGCGGGCGCCGTTTCTCCGAAATGTCGAGATCGCACATGATCTTGAGGCGAGCCACTATGGCATTTCGATAGCTGGCGGGAACCTCGATGTACGGACCGAGCGATCCATCTTTTCGGAAGCGCACCTCCGTCTTCGACTTTCCGGGGTATGGCTCTATGTGGATGTCCGATGCGCCCTGATTGTAGGCGTCGACGATGATCTTGTTGACCAGCTTGACCAGCTCGTTATCGGCCGCCGCCGAAACGTCGTCCGACGAACCGTCCGCTTCGCTCCCCTCCTCGTCAAGTCCGGACAGCAGGTCGTCAATGTTCCCCATGTCCATGGCCTCCTGGCCATAGAACTGGGTGACCGTATCCTTGAAGTCCTTGAGAGTGGTGACCTTGTAGATGATGCGCGCCTTGGGAAACACGTTCGACGCAATACGCGAGCTCCGGATTCGTTCGGGGTCGAGGCACATCACGACCAGCCCTTCCCGGGAGTCGTCAATCGGCAGCCACTGGTTCGCGTCGACGTATTCCCTTTTGAGGTTCTTCAGCAGGTCCATCGGCTTGAGCCGGTCACTCTTGAACGGTTCATAGGGAACGCCGAAGAACTTGGATACCGCCTGCCCAATCGCATTCAGCTTGACCTGGAATTCTTCGACCAGTACGGTCTCCACGTCGACTGCCTTTTTTCGCGCCTGGCGCGACGCGAGGTCGAATTCGCCGGCCGAAAGTACGGCATCTGCGATCAGGTAATCGTACTTGGTCTTGACCAGCTGCGGCTTTTGGCGCTGCCTGAACGCAATCGCCAGCGTCTGTGCAAGTTCGGCAACCCCGTCCTCGGCGAGCGTGCCGAACGGGACGCCCGCCTTGTTGTTAATGATCTGAATGACACCAATCAGATCGTTCGAGCCCTGTTCCACGATAGGCGCCACCAGCATCTGCTTGGTGCGATATCCGGTGCGCTTGTCAACCTCCTGGAGAAAGCGCAGCGTCGGATTAACTGAACGCAGTTCCGCGTCGTCGTAGACGTCCCTAACGTTTACGACCTTCTTCGTGAGGGCGGCATAGCCGGCGAGCGAGTGCTCGGCGATCGGGAGCTTGAGGTCCTTGAACGAGTTGAGGCCGGTCTTTACCTTGGAGATGATCGCCTGCTTGTCCTCGCTCGCCGAATAGATCGTAAGACGATCGGCATTGAACAGCACGCAGATGTCGTTGCTGACCTCCAACATGATCTCGTCGATGTTGTTGGTGGCGTGAATCTTGTTGGTGACCGCCTGAAGCTGCTTCTGGAACGCCAAACGCGCGTTCACGTCCGACTGGGATGCGGCTTGATGGCTGAGTACGGCGCTCATTCCAATCCTCCGATGCCGGCTGCGTCCCGCGGACATGCGGGCCAGAAGGGCGGCCGACGCCGCCGCCACGTCCCTGTCTGAGGGCCGCGGACTCGAAGGACTATCCTAGCCCGTGGTTTGTAAAGATTCAACCGCAACCCCCATGATTTCTAACAAGCTTTTGCCGTTTCACGCGACTTAATCCCGCTTCCCGGTCGCCCACAGGCCGCCTTCCAGCAGCCAGACCTTGAACCCGCGCTGGGCAAAGAGGAACGTCGCGGCGGCGCTACGCCGACCGCTCTGGCAGTAGACGACGTACTCCTTCGACTTGTCGAGCACCGCGAACATATCTCGCACCTCCGACAGCGGCACATTGATTGCGCCCGGCAGCTTGTCGTACTGGTATTCTGACGGGTAGCGCACATCGAGCCAAACCACCCCGCGCTGCACTTGGTCCACCGCGTGCGCAAAGTCAATCTTGCGCAGCAATGGCTCCCGCAACAGCTCATCGAAGTCCGCCTTTCCAAGGACCAGCAGATCGCAGTCGGTGAGCGCGACCACGGTGGCATTGCGCTTGGCTTCCGAGACCAGCGACTCCTCGCCGAAAGCATCGCCTCCGCGCAACTCGGCAAGGACCACCTTCACCCCGCCAATCACGCGCTCGACCTGACAGCGCCCCGCCTCGATAACATAGTAACTGCCGCCCTCGTCGCCTTCGCGGATGACGACTTCGCCGCGGCGTATCTTCGTGCGCTTGAAGCGTCTCATCAATTCATCGATGTGCGCCGGCGGCAGCGGGGTGAAAACGCCGCCCCGCAAGTTGGCAAGTGAAAAAACTCCGGAAACCAGCCTCACGTCGCTGCGCACCGCGCGCGCCATCGCCGAGCCGTCCTCGCTCTGGCCCGCTGCGACCTCGTCCCAAGTGGAAAGAATGTCGAGTATTTCATCGTCAATCACCAGCAGCTCGACGTCAGTAATCGCCTTGCTGCGCAAGACGGTCGCGTCGCGTCGGTTCAGTGAATGCCGGGTGTCGTCGGTCCCGCCGACGACGACCTGGGTCCCGCCGTTTCGGAATACCAGCAGGAGCTCGCCGCGCAGGAGAAACACGGAGCGTCCGGTCGCGGGCCGTCCCTGCAGCGGATCGGCGCCGCGCGCGGCATGCTCCAATACCGCGACCTCGGCGAGTTCGCCCAGCCGCTGTGCTGAGAGCGCCCCGAGCGGTACCAGGGCCGCGAGCTGTTCGGGAGTTACCTTGGTCTGGCGTACCGGGGAGGCGCCCATACGCGCTAGAACTCGAATACCTGATTGTTCTGCAGCATGCGTGGGCGAAACACGCCCGCGCACTCCTCGATTTCCTGCATCGTCAGTTCGATCTCGCCCGGCTTTAGATGGGTCACGTAGATGTCGGCGCTGCGTTCGAGCTTTGCCAGCTCGTGGGCCAGCGACTCGGGGCAAAGGTGTCTGGAGACGTCTGCCAGCTGGCGCTCCTTGTTGGAGAACGCGGTTTCGACGATCAGGTAACGCAAGTTTCGGATGCGGTTCACGACCTTCCACAGGGCGTCGTTTGGCCCGGTGTCTCCTGTAAAAACCAAGCTCGATTTGCCGCTATCGAGATGGTAGCCAACGGCCGGCACCGTATGGTTCGCCGGCAGCGGCGTGATCTCCCGCCCCGCAATGGCTATCGTGTGGCCGACCTCGATTTCCTGGTAGCGCATGAAAGGCGCCTCGGGGGTCGGAATCTCAGAAAAGTCGGGCCAGATCGCCCAGTTGAAGAGGTGGCTCTTCATAATTTCGATGGTCGCACGCGTCGCGTAGACGTTAGTTGGACGCGCACGCATGCCGCCGACCGTGTCTACCACGAAGGGAATGCTGGCAACGTGGTCTAGATGAGAATGTGTGATGAATATATGGTCGACGAGTGAAAGCTCGGCCAGAGAAAGATCGCCGACCCCGGTTCCGGCATCCACCAGAATGTCGCTGTCGACCAGGAACGAGGTGGTCCGCAGGTGGCGCCCACCGATCCCCCCCGAGCAACCGAGCACGCGCAATCTCATCGCAGCGGGCCTAATTGAATTCAAACTGCACGACGCCGTCCCGCCCCCCAGCCGCGGCAATCACGGACCGTATGCCCGAAGCGGGAAGACCCGAAAGTCCGTGATAGCGTCACCCATTGGTTCACCTAGCGTACCGCGGTTGCAACCAATCACCAAGGTCACCGTCGTAACATGGCCGCGATGCACTTGGCGGCCCGGGCCCGAAGCGAGAGATTTTCTCCTTCGAAAGCCATCCGGATTTCGGGCACGGAGGACGCTTGAGTCGCCCGGACGCTATTGATGCGAGGAGTCCCCCGGGGACTCAGCCCTTCAGGAAGAACTCCATCTTTACGCCCGCGATCTCGATCACGTCGTGGTCCTTGAGCGCGTGCGGAGTAGAGCCGATCGATTGGCCGTTCACTTGGGGATGTTGGGTGCCTTCGACGTGCGTGATGAAGTAACCGTGCGGACGCCGAGTGAGTACCGCCACCTGGGTACCGGGCTTGCCCAGCGTCGTGAGGGGCTTGGTCAATTCCAGCTCCTTGCCGGCATTTCCGCCGGACAAAATCTGGATCGCGCCCAACGGTTGCGTGGGCTTCGGCGCTTGCGCAACAGCTGGCGCCGGAGCCAGCTCGGGCCTGGAGGCAGTGCCCGCACTCACCGCGGCCGAGGCGACCTGCTGCGCGGCCGCCGCCCGAGTCGCTTCCGCCATCTCGGAGCGTCGCTGTGGTAGGGATCCCTCGGCCGAGGGCACCGTGGACGTCGGAGAAGCCGTCGCCCGTGCCTGTTCGGTCGCCGCCTTAATTGCGGATGGACGCAGAACCATGGTCTTCTCGAAGTCGGCCGCGGAAGCGCCTACCGGGTGCGCCGCTTCGGCGATGTACTTGAGCTTGTACTTGCCGAGCTCGATGACGTCGTTACTCTGCAGGAAGTGCTTCTTGATCGTCCCGCCGTTGACCATCGTTCCGTTCGTGCTGCCCAGATCCTCGAGGAACGAATCATTCATGATCGTGACGATCACAGCATGCTCTCCGCTCACCGCCAGGTTGTCGATCTGGATGTCATTGTGCGGCTTGCGGCCGATGGTGGTGCGCTCCTTGACCAAGGGAATCTCCTTGAGCACCAGCCCGTCCATGCTGAGAATCAGTTTCGCCATAGCTCACCCCTAGGGGTTATTTTAACCATGCAAAAAACCTGGCCATAACGCCGCGGGCGGCGGGGTACTCCCGCAGGACGCGTACGAGTATAACCGAAACGTTGTCGCGCCCGCCGTTGTCATTGGCCATCTGCACCAGCTGCTGGGCCGCGAGATTGAGGTTGGTGCCCAGCGCCTGCAGCGCCATGCCGATGTCTTCGTCGCTCACCATGTCGCACAGCCCGTCGGAGCACAGCAGGTAAATGTCGCCCGGTTTGCTGGGGTACTCATGGATTTCGGGCTCGATTCCGAGATCGATTCCGAGCGCTCGGGTCACTAGATTCTTGTGCTGTGCAGTCTTCGCCTGCTCGACGGTGAGGAGCCCCGAATCGATTTGCTCCTGCAACAGCGAGTGATCGCGCGTCAACTGCTCGAATTCCTCGCCGCGCAACCGGTAGAGCCTCGAGTCACCGAGATGCGCAACCATGACCCGGTTGTCATAGAACAGGCAGGTCACCAGCGTTGTGCCCATTCCGGCGTACTGAGGCTGGCTCTGCGCCGCATGGTAGATCGAGGCGTTGGCGCTCAGGACCTGCTCTCGCAGCAACCGCTCGGCGACCGGACAGTCAGTCTTTGAATCAATCTCGTAGGGCCGCGCCCGCCCGAGCGCCCGAGCCAGCTCGCTGGCGATCATCGTGGTGGCCATGCCGCTCGCCACCTCGCCCGCGTTATATCCGCCCATGCCGTCAGCGAGCACGGCGATTCCGTGCGCCGCGTCGGAGGCGACCGCATCTTCGTTGTGCGAGCGGACCATTCCAGGATCCGTAGAGCTCGCGATCTCGAGCGCATTGCTGAGGTCCATGGACATTGCTCAGAGCTCGATATCGACCGTGGTGAATTGCCGCACACCCGTTGCCCCTCCGGCCCCCGCGGCCGCCGTGCGCAGGCCCTCTGCGAACTCGTTGCCGGTCTGAAACCGCTCGTCGGGATTCTTCGCCAGCGCCCGCTCGAGGAACGCCGCGAGCCTCGGCGGCAAATTCGGGTTGTACCGCAGGATGTCGGCGGGGGGCTCGTTCGAAATCTTGAACATCAGCTGCGCCATCGATTCGCCCTCGAACGGCAGCTGGCCGCACAAGAGCTGGTAGAGGGTCGTCGCGAGGGAAAAGAGGTCGCTGCGGCCCTCGATCCTCTTGCCGGCAAGCTGCTCCGGCGACATGTACGAAGGCGTACCGAACACCATGCCCGTCTTCGTCTTCGAGCTGTCGGTGAGGCGCGCTATGCCAAAGTCCGTCACCTTCAGAGTATCGATCTGCGGATCGTACAAAAGATTCCCCGGCTTGATGTCGCGATGCACGACACCATGGCGGTGAGCGTAGTCCAGTGCTTCGGCCACGCGGGCGATGATCGACACCACTGTCTCGACCGGCAACAGGCTCGACGACTTTGTAAAGGCGCCCAGGTCGCCGCCCTTCAGAAGCTCCATCGCGATGTAGCAAAGATCGTGTTCTTCGCCGGCGTCGTAAATAGTGACGATGTTTGGATGCGAAAGGCGGCCCGCGGTCTCCGCCTCGCGGAAGAACCGCTCCTTTGCCTCGGCAAGCTCACCCGGTTCGAACTCCTGCGCCAGTGCAAGCGTCTTGATCGCCACCACGCGCCCGATCTTTGGATCCCGACCGAGATAGACGGCTCCCATGGCACCCTTGCCGAGTTCCTTGTCGATCTGGTAGCGGCCCAGCATGGGCTTCTCCACCGCGCCGCCCGCGCCGAGGATGCTAGCGTTGGTGGCACCGGCCGGGCCGCCGAGGATGACCGACTCGGAGAGCTGCTTGGCGCGTGAAAGGCGCTGCGCGAGGTCACGGTACTTGGAATTGAAACCATGCATGTGGCGGAACACTGACTCCGCCTTGTTGAACTGACGCTTTCGCTCGAAGTCGAGTGCCAGGCTGTAGAGGTTGTCGAGCAGCGTGTCGGACATCGGCACCTGGCGGAACTTGTCCCACGCCATATCCAGGTTACCCTGCCCTTGATAGGCGAGCCCGAGCATGCGGTTCGATTCTGCAGAGTTTTCGTCTGAGCGCAACTTGGCTCGCTCGGTGACGATAAATCGCTTGGTCACCAGCGCAAGATGGCCGATCAGCAGCAGCGTAGCGGGTACCATCAGCTGGATCCAGATTCCGCGCATGCCCATCAGTACGAAATGCACGGCAATAAGTGCCGTTAGCGCCGCCCCCGTGATCGTGGCCGCCGGGCCGGCGTTGAGCCGCGGCAGTAGCACGATGAGGTAGACCGCGATCACCAGAAAGACCAGCTTTTCCGCCATCAAGGTCCACGGCGGCGACACGAAGAAATCCTCCATCAGGATGGAGGACACCGAGTGCGCTAGCATCAGCACCGGGGGCATCGCCGGCGCAATCGGCGTCACCGACGTGCTGCCTACCCCGAGTGCAGTCGGCCCGATAAGGACGATCTTGTTGCGATATTTGCCGGCTGGAATCCTGCCGCTCAACACGTCATAGAACGAATCCACCTGGAATGCCGGCCGGCTATCGCGGTCCTTGTAGAAGTATGTGTACATCTGGAGCGCCGGGTCCGTGCCGATCTGCAGCTTGCCGAGCGTCACGCCTTCGCCCAGACGAACCTTGATGTCCTCCGGCGCCAGGTTGAGGCTCTTTGCCGCAATCTGCATCGACAGCGACGGGTAGAACTGGTCGAAGTACTGAAGCACTAGCGGCTCGGAACGGATCGCACCGTCGACGTCCGGATTCACGTTCAAATGGCCCATCGCCGCCGCGGACTTGCCGATCTCATCAATCGGGTACTGCACCGTGGAGACCGGCAGGGGCAACGCGTCAGAGCGTCCCTGTACGTCCGTGATTGCGTTGCGTTGCACGAAGTCCGGCAGCGGGCGGTCGGGCTTGCCGAGTGGCTGCCCGAGCGTGAACAGCAAGGGCAGAAGCACGTTGCCCGACTTGGCCGCACTCTGCGCGAGCTTGTGGTCGGTGTTCAGGTCCTGCTCGGCCTGCCTTAGCAGCGTCAGGAGAGGCGCCAGCGGGCCGCTTTCTGAGGAGGCCGAACCCTGCCCCCGCTTCGCCATGTCGAGCAGCTGCGTGATGTAGCGATATCCGGGATCGATCTGGGGTTCGCTGAAGTAAACGAGATAGCCGATGACCTTGGCATTCGCCCGCGCCAGAAGGTCGATCATCCTGGCGTGTACGTCGCGCGGCCACGGCCAGCGGCCGATATTGGCGATGCTGTTGTCGTCGATCGCGATCACCGCGATCCGGTCGGATGGAGTGCGCGAGGAGGCCTGCACGCCCATGTCATAGGCCTTGCGCTCGAGGCTCTGCAACAAGTCGCTCCTGCCGGCAAACAGCATGAGCAAAACGACGACCACGCCGAGGAACCCGTCGGTCTTCCAGAATTTGGACTTCATGAACAGGCGCTCATGATTCTCAGCGTCTGGCGCTGCTCGTCCAATGGAAGGATGCGGCTATCGGGGAAAACCCGAGGATCTCGCAAATCCCATAAAAATCAGCAGGTAATAGTTCCTGCGGCGCAAGGTATGAAGGATGCCGCTGCGCGCCATCAGGTGGCGTGACCTGCCGTAGCGCATGCTTGGATTGGGCCGCTAGCAGACAACCCCCCATAAAACAAAAGGCTAGTACGCATTCTTACAGTCCTATATAAGCTGCGTCAAA
>Ga0316628_100001112_pt1 | contig 18606 bp, 11 predicted proteins | sample OWC_Aug_M2_C1_D5_FD_207648 | JGI IMG/M metagenome (GOLD analysis project Ga0316628, IMG submission 207648) | Wetland soil microbial communities from Old Woman Creek delta, Ohio, United States - OWC_Aug_M2_C1_D5_C | ecosystem: Environmental > Terrestrial > Soil > Wetlands | place: USA: Ohio... | reverse complement strand
TGCCGCAACCCGAGCTGGTCATCGCCGGTCACGGACGGATAGCGGAAACCCTGGCCAGCCTGGGCCGTCTGATGAATTTTTCCGTCACCGTCCACGATCCTTCCGCCGACCGTGAAAAATTCCCCGCCGCCGACCGCATCATTAATAGAGACTTCGACGTCAAGGAAATTTCCTTCGGCCCGCGCACCTTCGTCGTAATCGCCACCTTGCACAAGAACGATCATCTCTGGCTGCAACGTTCTCTGGAAGGCCAGGCTGCTTACGTCGCTCTGGTCGCCAGCGCGCACCGATCCCGCCTGGTCCTCGATTACCTGCTTGCGGAGGGAGTGCCAGCCGAAAAGGTGGAAAGCGTCTGGGCCCCTGCTGGGCTTGACCTCGGCGCCGCCAGTCCTGAAGAGATCGCCCTCAGTATCATGAGCCAGATCGTCGTCTTGCGCCGCGGCGGCAGCATCTCGTCATTGAAGCAGAAGGCCGGCAGCGCCAGCGCGAGTGAGACCATCGCCACCACGGACGCCACGGACGCCACGGACAAAGTCATCCGCCAGTGCGAAACCGAAAAGCAGCCCTGAGATCAGACTCCTCAACTGCGTAAGATTCCAAGTGGATCAAGCCCCTTAAAACTGTCCATCCTGAGCGAGTCCGAGGAAGCGAAGTGACCGAGGACGAGTCGAAGGACCCCGACGCTGCTTCATCTGCCATGCAGCTTCAGGGAGTTTCAACGAGAAAGCCTACACAAGTGCTCAAACACGACTTCGAACCATCTGGGAACAGACCTAGCCCTTCCGTCTCTGCCTCACAATCTCCGCCAGAATGCTCAGTGCAATTTCCTCCGGACTCTCCGCTCCAATCTCCAAGCCCGCCGGCGCGCGCACCTTTGCAAGCTTTTCCTCCGGCAATCCTTTCAATTGCAGGCTGCTGAAAATCTCTGACGCCCTTTTTCTGTTCGCCAGCAGCGCAACATAACTGGCCCCGGAACGTACCGCCTGCTCCACGCCTTCTTCATCAAATTGTCCCCGGCTCGCAACCAGAACATACCGCTCCTTTTTCCGGCCAAGGCGAGAAAAGTCCATGACATGGAGTATGCCGCCCGCCTCCGGAGCGTCCGTCAGTTTCAAAAAGGGATCGACAAGAATAGTCGTGAACCCCAGGACTTGTCCCAGTCTTGACAGGGCGCGCGCCACCGCATCGCGGCCCACGATCACCAGTTCAGGCAGCCAGTCCGCCGCAAGCCCCTCTCTGACTTCCAAGTCAGGCAACCCGAGCTCCCCAGCCCAGCCCGGACGAGTCAGCTTCTCAAAATCTTCAAAGCTGTCGATATCGAGCAAAGTACCTGGATCGTCCACGTCGAGCTTGTGAATGCCCTGCGTATGGCTGCCGAAGATCGCACGGCATCCCACGTCCCCGGAGAGCCCCATCACCTCGGGGAAAACCGAGCGGTCCAGCAGCACAGGATTGCCCCGGAAACCTCTATATAAAGGTATGGTGATCTGAGCGCCACTCTCCTTGTGATAGGCGATCATACGATTCAGAGTTTCCGGACGAACAAAAGGCTGGTCCGCTAGAACGGCAAACGCGGCGTTCGCTGAAGGACCCAGCGCAGAGATGCCGGCGCGCAAAGAAGTTCCCATTCCCTGCTCAAACTCTTGATTCACAATAACGCGGACACCATACGCTGTGATCTGCTGCATCACCGACTCAGCAGCAAACCCCAGAACCAGCACGATCTCATCCACCTGGGAGCGGCGCACGCTGTCCAGCGTGTGTTGCAGGAGCGGCCTCCCGGACAAGCGCAGCAGTTGCTTGGGCCCGGCTTCAGGCGGGGCCTCCGGCAAGCCCGGTTTTGGCTTGCTGGGGTGGTTCTTCATGCGGCGCGACATGCCCGCCGCCAGAATCACCGCCGCCACACCCGAACTTTGTGTTTTCCCTTCCATTTTGTTACTTATCTTAAATGGAGGCTGAAGCACATGAACAAACCGGACCTGCCCGAGCCCTGGCTGCGGGGAACGCTGACTGAAGTGCCCCCGGTGCGGCGGGCGGTACTCCACGCGCTCGAACTGGCGCGCGAAGACCTGGAGCGCTGGTGCGACAGCCTCAGCGATGATGAGATCAACTATGCTCCCGGTGGCATCGCGCCCGTGGCTTTTCATCTTCGCCACATCGCCCGCAGCGCTGACCGGCTGCTGACCTACGCCGAGGGCGGCCAGCTTTCGCCCGAGCAGATCGCCGTGATGAAGAGCGAACTGGATACGGGCGCCAGGAAGAATGAGTTGATGGCTGAACTCGTGGTGGCGCTTGCCAAGATCGCGCGGCGGGTTCGGGCTTTTTCAGAACAACAGTTGGGCGAGCATCGCAGCGTCGGCAAGAAGCAACTGCCTACCACGGTTGGCGGTCTGCTGGTTCACGTGGCCGACCACACGCAGCGCCACGTCGGGCAGGCCATCACGACAGCCAAAATCGTCATGGCACAACGCCGGGGATAAAGAGCGCAATCGAGTCCAGGCAAAGGAACATTCGAATGAGCAAAGGCGATGAGATTTCCGCCGAACCAGTCCAGCGGATTCTGGCAGCGGCCCGGTTCGCGGCCGAAAAACATGCGGGACAGAAGCGCAAAGGCGATGCCGCCGAACCTTACATCAACCACCTGATCGAAGTGGCGGAGCTGATTGCCGCAAGCAGTAATGTGCTTGACCCCAACCTGCTGATGGCGGCCTTTCTTCACGACACCGTGGAAGACACCGGCGTGACCCCGGCGGAGCTGGAAGAAAAGTTCGGCGCTGACATCGCCGGTCTTGTGCTCGAAGTAACTGACGACAAATCCCTGCCCAAACAAGTCCGAAAGTCGCTCCAGGTGCAGAATGCGCACAAGAAGTCCCCGCGCGCGCAAACGTTGAAACTGGCCGACAAGATCTCCAACCTCCGCTCCATCCTTTCCAGCCCGCCGCAAGACTGGAGCGCTGAGCGCAAGCGGGAATATTTTGATTGGGCCAGGGACGTGATTTCAGGCCTGCCGTCGCCAAACCGCGTGCTGAAAGAAGAGTTTGACAGGACTTACGCCAGATTCAATGGCGTGCCGGAGTAGCGCCGGACCATCCGGTCTGTTTCCGTCGCGATCTAGCCTTCCTCAAAACCTTGTGGCCGCCATCATTGCCGGTTGTGGCGCCTGCCTGTACCAGTTCACAGTTCGCCGCAAGCCCTCTTCAAAACTCACCGCCGGCACGTAGTCCAGGTGTTTTTGTGCCAGGCTGATGTCGGCCAGCGAATGCTTTACATCTCCGGCCCGTGGCGCTGCGTATTCCGGTCTTCCGCGGAAGCCGACGATCTGCTGGAGCATCTCATAGGTCTGGTTCAGTGAATATCGGCGGCCAGAGGCGACGTTGAAGACTTGGCCGCAAACCTTTCCAGCGGGAGCAGCCGATGCCAGTAAATTGGCCAGGACGGCATTCTCGATGTAAGTAAAGTCACGGCTCTGCTCGCCATCGCCGAAGATAGCAGGTGTGTCACCCTGAAGCATCTGGGTGATGAATTTAGCCAGCACGGCAGAGTATTGCGAATTTGCGTCCTGGTGCGGACCAAAAATATTGAAATAACGCAGGCTCACCGTTTCCAGACCGTAAACGGCTGAAAACGTCTGCATGTAGTGTTCACCCGTGAGCTTCTGGACGGCATAAGGCGAGATCGGCTTCGGCGCCATGCCCTCGTGCTTGGGCAGAACTTCGCTGTCGCCGTACGCGGAGGAAGATGCCGCATAAACAACGCGCCTGACTCCGGCATCGCGCGCCGCCACCAGCAGGTTCAACGTGCCTTCCACATTGACCTTGTTCGTCAGTTTGGGTTCAGCTACCGACTTCGGGACTGAAGGCAGCGCTGCCTCGTGAAAAACGCAATCTATATCATCGCAGGCGGCCGCCAGCCCTGCCGGATCCAGCAGCGTTACTTCGCGGAAGTCCAGGTCTTTGAGATCAGCGATGTTCTCCCTCTTACCGGTGGAAAAATCATCCAGACCACGTACTTCTTCGCCGCGTTGCAGCAGCGCCCGAGCGATGGAGGAACCTATGAATCCGGCAACCCCGGTAACAAGATACTTCGGCATTTATCTCCCCTGGGCACACATCCACAAAAGCCGGGCCGCTGGCCGATCATAGCCGGCAAACAGCCCGAAACTCCTGCTTACATGTTGCTGGCACGCAGGCTGAATCCCCGGTCGTTCGGCGCCAGCCCGTGCTGTTTGATCTTGTAGAGCAATGCTTTGTAACTGATGTTGAGCTCCACCGCGGCCAGTTTCCGGTTCCAGTTTGCGCTTTCCAGCGCGCGCTGAATCTCCTTGGCTTCGGCATCGTCTTTCAGGCTGCGCACCAGCGCCTTCAGCCCTCCGCGATTGGAAGACGGACTCGCTTCGTCGTTGCCATCTTTACTGCCTTTCGTCTGCAACTCGCCAATCGCGAGGTTTTCATTCTCTAGTACCAGGTAGCGCTTGACGAAATTGCCCAGTTCACGCAGGTTCCCCGGCCAGTGATACCGCAGGCACTCCTGCACCAGCCTGTCGGAAACCGGCAGCGGGTTTTTCCCGAACTTGTGCGCCAGGTTGTTCATGAAGTAATTGAGCAGCAGGGGGATCTCTTCGCGCCGCTCGCGCAGCGGAGGAACCGTCATGGTAAATGCATTAAGACGATAGTAGAGATCTTCCCGCAGCCGGCGCTCGGCGATGGCTTGCTGAACGTCAATGTTGGTGGCCGCAAGGATCCGCGCATCCGCCGTGATGTTGGCGCGGCCGCCCAGCCGGGAAAACTGTCCGTCTTGGAGGACATGCAACAGTTTTGCCTGGAGCGGAGCGCTCATCTCCCCGATTTCATCGAGAAGAATCGTCCCTTTATGCGCCAACTCGAACTTCCCTGGCTTCTGCTTGTTGGCTCCGGTAAACGCGCCGGCTTCATAGCCGAACAGTTCGCTTTCCAGCAACTCGGCCGGCAGGGCCGCGCAGTTCACTTTCACCATCGGCCGGTGAGCACGAATCGACATCTTATGGATCAGGCGCGCCAGGATTTCTTTGCCCACGCCGCTCTCGCCCAGCAGGAGAACAGGCACGTCCACCTTGGCGATCAGCGCGATCTGGGCGCGAATCTGCTTCATGACCGGGCTGGCGGCCAGGAAGAAGAGGTCATCGTCAAGGTTCTCGACCACCTCGGTCCCTTTCACGCAGTAGGTCGCCGCCTGTACGCTGGCTTGCGAAGTGGAATCCAACGCCCGGCGGATTGCGCCCTTCAGTTGCGGCGGTTGAAATGGCTTGGTCAGGTAGTCCGACGCACCCAGCTTGATGGCCTGCACCACCTTGCCGGTATCATTCACGCATGACATCATGACCACCTTCTGCTGCGGATTCACCTTCTTACAATTTTCCAGGGTTTCCAGACCATCCATGCCCGGCATGACCAGATCCAGGACGATCAATGTGGGAGCGGGCCCGCGGTTGATCCGCTCCAAGGCCTCTTCTCCGCTTGCGGCTGTTTCGACGCTGTAATTTTCGATTTCAAGAAGTGTTTTGGTGTACCGAAGTACACTGGGCTCGTCATCGACGAGCAAAATATTCGGCGCGCTCATGGATTACTTTCCTCTCCTACCTGACCTGTGACAACAGCAGGGAAAACTTGCTTCCCTTACCCAGTTCACTTTCCACCCAGATCACTCCCTCATGTGCCTCAACCATGCGCCGGGCTATGGCCAGTCCTAGTCCGGTGCCACGAGAGGAAGCTCCTGGCAATTGAAAAAAATCCTGAAAAATATCACGATGCCTTTCGGCAGGAATCCCCGGACCGGTGTCCATAACATCGATCCGCACTGCATTTTCGATTTTCCGGTTCTCCCTTCTTTCCATGCTGAATAGAAATTCCGATTGCGCTTTCCGCCGCTCCCAAAAACATGCGGTAGCACGCAAGGAAACTTGGCCATGCGCAGGCGTGTACTTCAAAGCGTTCTCAATCAGGTTCGACACAATGTGTTGCAGCTTCAGAGATTCCACCGCAACTTTGGGATTTCTCCGCGCCGCCGTGAAGACGTACCGAATCGATTTCTGCCGGGCGGCGGAAGCCCATACATTGAAGATCTCGCCCAGATGTTCGTTCACGTCCGTTGGTTCGCAGTCCAATTGATTGTGCTCGGCGCCTTTGCCCGCCCGCAATTCGCTCAGAAGCAGAAGGTTTTGAATGAGCTTTTGCAGACGTTCGGCGCTTTCCTGAATTTCCCCCACTACCCGGCTCTGGCGATCGTTCATAGGGCCAAGTTGGCCGTTCTTGAGCAAGTCGGCATAACCGAGCATGACCACTAGAGGAGTTTTGAACTCATGGGCTGCCGAGACCAGGGGAAAAAACTCCGCTTCTACTGCCTGCGCATGCGTTCTCACCTGCGGCTTTGCATTTTCCGGCGGGCATACCTCAATTACGTTTTCCGCCTTGCCCGCACCGCAGCTCGGGTCATGCCGTTTTGAGCTCACCGGGAACTGGCAAGCCGGGCACTCCACACCACCATCTTGTTTGAGGTTCTCCACTACTACCACTTCCATAGTGATCCCGCCGCCCAGGGCGAACGTACTATCCCTTGCCCGGCTAATAAGGATGGCTGTTCACATTGCATTTAAGATTCACATGGTAAGAAATTCGTTGCGCACTTGACCGTGATCCAGCTCACACTCAAGATATCAATCTTCGGCAAAAATACCTCTTAACCCGCGGCCGAGTTTGTTTTGCGATCCTCGGCCGGAAACCATCTTCGCACTGAGCGAAGACGCGTGAAAAGAAAAGTTGGATAAAATCGGAGAGGTGGGAAGAGGGATTAAGCCGAGGGCGCCATCATGGCTTCCATTTAGGCTCGAAGAGGAACTCTTTCTACCGTGCTGAGCACCGCCAAACATCCGCGAAACCCGGCCCGCCGGCTTGAACCACACCGGAAATCTGACCTCTGACTTCACTTTCATACCCCTTCCAAGGTGTCCGATTCCGTCGATACACCGGTAGTCGCGATGCCGGAGGAGACTATATTTCTCCTTTGGGGCTGCACCGCACCCACTCGGTGATCGTCCACTTGGCCAACAGACGAATGTCTATTGGTACAGCAACGTGCATGGAACTATATTAGAGTAAATACCTTAAAGCAAGTCTTATTTTTCGGTTTGCAGAAATTTTACATTTTTCACCTAAAGGCAATTTTCTCGAGGCGGTCCCTCAAGTAGATTAGTGATGTGAGATTGCTTTTCGTTTCAATTTCCGCTTTTAGGACAAACCGGAACGCATTCCCAATGTGAAAAGATTTTCACTATACTTGGTGGCCAAATAAGAGTGCACCAGCCAACTCCCCACGCGCGCCGCAGAGAGGCCTTAAGCGGGACGATTCAAATAGTTAGGATTCTCCAAGAATAGACCGTCACGGTTGGGCTTCCAGTTGCCCGTGGCAGCAAACGTGCTTGCCCCATGAACATGAGTTCTCAGTCATTGAACGTTAACAGTGCCGACCTTCTGAAAACCAAACTTGAGGCCAAGACCGCCAAGATCGGCATCATCGGCATGGGCTATGTAGGACTGCCGCTGACGCTCCTTTTCAGCGAACAAAAATTCTGCGTTACCGGCTTCGACATAGATGCCCACAAGGTGACGACGCTGAATGCCGGCGGTTCCTATATCGTCCGCATACCGGAGACGGAAATCCAGGCGGCCCAGGCAAGCGGGTTTTGTGCGACCACCGATTTTTCCGGCATCTCCGGCATGGACGTGGTGATCATCTGCGTCCCCACTCCCCTTGACAGCCACCATGAACCGGATCTGAGCTTCATCCAGAAGACCGCGGAGAGCATTGCTCCTCACCTCCGTCCCGGACAACTCATCATTCTGGAGAGCACAACCTACCCGGGGACGACCCAGGAACTCTTGATTCCAATCCTGGAAAACAATCCTCTCGGTCTGAAAGCAGCCTGGAATGGCACGGCCTCCGACAGGGAGTTCTATGTCGCCTTCTCTCCTGAACGTGAGGACCCCGGCAATGACACGGTCGCCAGGCGCGATATCCCAAAGGTGGTCGGCGGCGTGAATCGCACTGCAACTGACCTTGGCCAGGCCGTGTACGGCAGCATTTTCAACAGAACGGTGCCAGTTTCCAGTCCGGCAGCAGCGGAAATGACCAAGTTGCTGGAGAATATTTACCGCTGCGTTAACATAGCCCTGGTCAATGAACTCAAGCTCCTCTGCCTGCGCATGGGGATTGACATCTGGGAAGTGATTGAAGCGGCCTCAACCAAGCCCTTCGGGTTTCATCCCTTCTATCCCGGTCCGGGTCTCGGCGGACACTGCATCCCAATCGATCCTTTCTATCTGTCGTGGAAGGCCAAGGAATACGATTTCCGCACCCGATTCATAGAGCTTGCAGGCGAGATCAACGTAAACATGCCGTACCAGGTGGTTCAGTTCACCGCCGCGGCATTGAATCGTCAGAAGAAGTCGCTCAACGGTTCCAAGGTTCTGGTTCTTGGAGTCGCCTACAAGCGGGATATCGATGACCTCCGCGAATCCCCTTCCCTCACCATCATTGAATTGCTCAAAGAGGAAGGCGCACAGGTCTTTTACAACGATCCTTATTTTGCCTTTGTCGGACGTGGCCGAAAATACGATCTGCAGATGCGAAATACGCCATTGGACAACCTTGGGCAATACGATTGCGTGATGATCGTTACCGATCACTCGGACTACGACTACAGGACAATCGTGCGCGAGGCTCAACTCGTCATTGACACGCGCAATGCGACTCGCGGAATTGAGGCAGACAACATCGTACGCTGTTAGGTTTTCACAGGGCCGCGAAACTGCGGCGCGCTGAAAAAAGCCGGCCATACCGTGCAACCACGCGGACCATGGCCGGCATTCTTGCAGATGCACCGTTTGCTTGAGGCGATGTTCCGCGCTTGCCGGAAGCCTCTGTCCAATAGCAGCGCACTTAATCCGCAGAGTTGCGTATGCCCGCGATGAACTGTCCGTGCCAGGAAAAGTCATAGCTGGAAATCTCAACCGCGATGCCCGTCTCCCCATCCGAAACATCTTTTTCCACTCTGAGCACTTTTCCTGCACACGCCACAAACATGGGTGCGGAAGCCTGAGTAAGTTCTTCCGGAAGGAGGAGAACGCATTCCACTTGCTGGCCAAGCTCCAGGCGGTAACGCGTATAGAAATAAATGCCTCGCGCGCTGACGTCGCGCGTCTCTCCAACAACCACTGCCGCCGTCCCTGGGACCTGTACACGTACCATCACTCTCAGGGGAAGTCGCGTCAGTTTGCGTCTTTCGGCATGGCTTTGCGACATTCGTGCGACTCCGTCCGGCAGATCTAAAATCACAAAAGTCACATAAGGACGCTGCTGCTCCGAACAAGGTAGTAAATTCGGGGAAGCACGGGTTAAGCTATTCGCACTAAAGCGCCCGCTTCCCAGGACGTTGGTTGTCTGTGCAACTCACCAGCCAGACTGTACTTACCGCGGAAAAATCCTATCTATGCCGTTCCCAGTGCAGCCATGTGCGTATCACTCACACCCGTTCCTGAACGCTGCGCTTCCTGCCACGCCTGGTACATGAGTACGTCCCAAAGCAGCGAGTTTGAGTTTCGGGTTCCTGCCAGATGCCGGCTCCAGATTTCCCGGATGGGCTTGGGATCAAACATACCCTCATTCCGCAGCCGGGTTTCATCCAGCAAGGCTTCCGCCCATTCGCGCAGCGGGCCGCAAATCCAAAGATCCACTGGAACAGAGAAGCCCTTCTTCGGACGATCTAACAGCTCTCGCGGCACGTAACGGTAAGCCACCTGCCGCAACAACCACTTCCCTTGCCCGTCCCGCAGCTTCATCGAGACCGGGGTTCGCCAGGCGAACTCGACTACCCGGTAGTCAAGAAGCGGCACGCGCGATTCAAGACTCAGGGCCATGGATGCGCGGTCTACTTTGACCAGAATGTCATCCGGCAGATACGAGCCCATGTCGATGTACTCCATGGTCTGAAGCGGGTGCGGCAACTCGAGCGTTCGCGCCGGATCGTTGAATGCCGTAAGCGGTTCCTGCGCGCCTTGGACCAGACGCGTAGGCGTGCGCCACTGCGACATCAAGTAGAGATACAACTCCTCTCGCGTGCGAAGCCGCAGCACCCGGGCCAGGTTCCCGAGCCGTTCCGTCAACAGTCCGGCGCCGACGTATTGGCCGTCTTTGACCTGCCAGCCATCCAGCAGGCCTGTCTTGATCGCAGCTTCCAGCCCCCATGCGGCCGGCCGGCGCAACGATGAAGGCAGCCGGCGCAATGCCTTGTTTACCGCCATCACCGAACGGTAGATGCTATAACCGCCGAAGAGTTCATCGCCCCCATCCCCTGACAGGCTGACCGTGACTGCTTGCCGCGCCAATTGTGACACCAGATAAGTGGGAATCTGCGAGGAATCCGCGAACGGTTCATCATAGAACCACGGCAGTTTGGGGATGACCGCCATTGCTTCCTCGGGCGTGACGTACAATTCCGTGTGTTCCGTCCCCAGGTGCCTGGCCACAGCTTTGGCATGCCTGGCTTCATCAAACTGCTCTTCGTTGAAGCCTATCGTGAAGGTCTTCACCGGGCGGCTGCTTTGGGCCTGCATGATTCCCACGATGGTCGATGAATCGAAGCCGCCTGACAGAAAAGCGCCCAGTGGAACATCCGCCACCATTTGCAACCGGACGGCGTCACGCAGCAGCTCTTCCAGTTGCTCGCTCGCTTCTTGCTCACTGCAAGTCAAGGGAGACTTACACCCGCGCTGGGCCGCTTCCCGCAGCGACCAGTAGGGTGTAATCACAGGCTCGGCGTCGGCACGAAGCTCCAGGAAGCAGCCCGGCAATAGCTTGCTGATTCCCTGGTAAATGGAATAAGGAGCAGGGATGTAGTTGTGCCGAAGGTAGAGGGCGACGGCGTCCCGATTCACTGTCGGCTGGAACTTCGGATGTCTCCCCAGAGCCTTCAGTTCTGAACCGAATAGGAAAGTTTGCCCGGCATAGCCGTAATAGAGCGGCTTTTCTCCCATGCGATCGCGGCAGAGATAAAGGGTTTGCGCAACGCGGTCCCAGACGGCAAAGGCAAACATTCCGTTGAAGCGGTGAACGGAATCGGGAACTCCCCATTCCTCGAAAGCGGCCAACATGACCTCAGTATCCGAAGTTCCACGGAAGCGGTGCCCTTGGGCCTCGAGCTGGGGCCGCAGCTCGCGAAAATTGTAAATCTCTCCGTTCAGCACAATCACGTACCGGCCCGTTTGAGAGATCATGGGCTGGCGCCCTGTTGGAGAAAGGTCAACGATGGACAGACGCCGGTGGCCCAGCGCTATCCCCGCGGCTGCATCGATCCATACACCTCCGGCATCGGGTCCGCGGTGAATGAGCACGTCCGCCATGCGACGGACCGTCACGTTCATCTCTCCGGCATGGTGGCCGCCCGGGGTGAAGAAGCCAGTGATTCCACACATATGGTTTCTACGCGCTCATCCAAGAGTGCCGTTCGACGCTCTGCTTTGTCCCGGCCATGAGGATTGATTTTGCGCAGGTGGTCCAAACTTCAATAGCGTCTTTGCGTCCGCTCGGCCTTCGCCCGGCAAACTTTTTTGCGGTCCCTCCACGCGTTTCGCCTGGATCCGTTGAAGGCGCGCACTCATGCGCAAGATAGCAGGCAGTCTGCCGGCTGAAACCATCAATCCCAATCCCAGAACCAGCAACAACCCCGGCTCAGACCACTCTCCGCTGCCCACACCACCGATCTGAAACGCCAACCTGGGAGCCAGCAAGACCTGCCGCCCCGGATTGCCCGCCGCCGGCTTCCTGCCGTACAGCATTGGTATGGTGCAGATCCCTACAACGATAATGACGATACCTACTCGTACCAATTTGCGCATTTGGCTCTCCGTCCTGGAACAGTTGAAGCAATTGGCGTGCCATCGCAATGCCATCAGACTCTATGGAACAGGCGCCAAAGCGGGGCTCATGGTGAGAAACTTGCACTATTTTTCCGTTTTCGAAGTAAATCAACTCTACTGCAGGAGAAGCCAAATGGCTTGAAGGAGAAAGCTCTTGCCCTTTCATTTACAAAACCATTGTGATATGCGGTTCGAAGAAAGCGAGCCTGATACCTCAAGATGAGCTATGCAGGCTTTTGCATCATGCATCCCATGCTCTTCCATCAGTCTGCGAGCACGGCTCCTCCTTCTTGAATTCCTTAAAGAAAACAAGACTGTTACTTCATCGTTTTGCGACGCGCGCATGAGATGAATGCGGCATTCTAAGGGGCGAACAAATGGCTACAAACGTGCATGCTTCAACATGCCTGTTCTTCCCCCATCGCGATGCACGTTCGGGATCCAGGACAAGGAGAAGGTCCCATGCGCCGGTGTTTTCTAGGCTTCGTCATCTCGTTTGTTCTGTTTGTTGTCTGCGGCCCATCCAAGGCATTTGCAACTTGTTCCTCGCCGGCCAATGCGATTGAAAGGGAGAACTGTCTACCAGGGACTCCTGACAGTCAATGGGACATCACGGGCGCGGGCGACCCAACCATTCAGGGATTTGCCACCGACATCAGCGTGAATGCCGGGGGGACAATTGTCTTCAAAATCAACACCCCTGCCACCAGGTATCACTTTGACATCTATCGCCTGGGATACTACGGGGGGAACGGCGCGCGCCTGATTGCCCAAAACCTGACTCCTTCAGCCAAGCTGCCTCAGACCCAGCCTGCCTGTCTGACAGACACGGCGACTAATCTCTTGGATTGCGGGAATTGGGCGGTTTCAGCCTCTTGGCAGGTGCCTTCCACCGCGGTTTCGGGCATTTATTTTGCCCATCTCATTCGCGATGACACCGGAGGAGACAGCCATGTAGTGTTCATTGTGCGCAATGATGCCAGCCACTCTGACATTCTGTTTCAGACCTCGGATGAAAGCTGGCAGGCTTACAACGACTATGGAGGGCACAGCCTTTACGGGCCGAATGGCGAGTTCGACCTGACCCTGCGCGCTTTCAAAGTCAGCTACAACCGGCCCTTTGACACCCGTACGTTCGAGAATGCTTCCTGGCTGTTTTATGCCGAGTATCCGATGGTCCGCTGGCTCGAAGCCAATGGCTATGACGTGACGTATTTCACCAGCGTAGATGCCGCGCGCAACGGCGCCCTGATCACCAACCACAAGCTCTATCTCTCTCTCGGGCATGACGAGTATGCCTCCGGGCCCAAACGCGCCAGCATTGAGGCGGCGCGCGCCGCTGGCGTGAACCTGGCGTTTTTCAGCGGCAATGAGTTCTTCTGGAAAACCCGCTGGGAGAACAGCACCGATGGCTCAAACACGCAATTTCGCACCATGGTTTGTTACAAAGAGACGCTGGCCAACGCTGTGATCGATCCCGGCGACCCGCCTACCTGGACCGGAACCTGGCGCGATCCGCGATTCAGTCCGCCGGCCGACGGCGGACGCCCAGAAAACGCGCTTACAGGACAGCTTTTTCGGGTGAACGGTTTTGGCGCGGACAACAATGCTCTCTCCATCCAGATTCCCGCTGCCGACGGCAAGATGCGCTTCTGGCGCAATACGGCGGTGGCCGGCCAATCTGCAGGACAAGTCTGGTCCCTGGCTGGTGGGACCCTCGGTTATGAATGGGACGTGGATGAAGACAATGGCGCGCGTCCGGCCGGCGCAATACGCCTGTCCACAGCCACATATCCACTCACCACAGACTACCTGCTGGATTTCGGAGGAATCTATGGCGCAGGCACAGCCACGCATCACATGACTTTGTATCGCGCTTCCAGCGGAGCCCTGGTCTTTGGCGCGGGTACCGTCCAGTGGGCGTGGGGACTGGATGCCGATCACGACACCCTGTTCTATCCTGCTTTTCCCGCCGATCCCAACATGCAGCAAGCCACGGTCAACCTGTTCGCCGATATGGGCGTTCAGCCGGCCACTCTGCAGTCTGGCCTGGTGCCAGCAACCAAATCCACCGATATTACCCCTCCCCATTCAACCATCACCTCTCCTGCTGCCGGCGCCTCCGTGCCGGCGGGAACCACGATCACGGTTACAGGTACGGCCGCAGATACAGGAGGCGGCGTGGTCGGCGGAGTGGAAGTCTCCGCGGACGGTGGACAAACATGGCATCCCGCCAATGGCCGGGCAAGCTGGTCTTATCCCTGGAATCCGCAAGCGGCAGGAAGTGTAACTCTGATGAGCCGTGCCGTGGATGACAGCGGCAACATCGAAACGCCTTCGGCGGGAATTTCCGTGCTTGCCGCAGCGCATGATTGTCCCTGCACCATCTGGGGCCCTTCAACCACCCCCACGACCATCGACAGCACTGACACCAACTCCGGCGAGTTCGGCGTGAGGTTTATGGCTGATTACGACGGCTTCATCACCGGCGTCCGTTTCTACAAGGCCGGCGCCAACACAGGCACCCACGTCGGCCACTTGTGGACGAGTTCTGGCGCACTCCTGGCTTCGGCGACTTTCACCGGAGAGAGCCCATCCGGCTGGCAACAGGTCAGTTTCAGCACTCCGGTTCCTGTAACCGCCAATACGGCCTATATCGCTTCCTATTTCAGCTCCACGGGCCACTACTCGGTAGATCCAGGCTATTTCGGCAGCAGCAACGTGGACAGTCCTCCGCTTCATGCGCTTGCCAACGGAATTTCTGGAACCAATGGCGTCTTCAGCTATGGCAGCACGCCGCTCTTCCCGTCCTCGAGTTTTGGCGCCAGCAACTACTGGGCGGACGTGGTTTATCTCCCCGGGGCCTCCATGCCCGGAGCGCCGGCTGCTTTGCTCGCCAATCCGTCGACTCTGAGTTTCGCCGCATTTCTGAACCAGCCTGCCCCTGCCCCGCAGACCGTGAATGTTTATAACGAAGGCACGGGAACACTCAACTGGAGCGCCACCAAGAGCACCTCATGGATAACGCTGTCAGCCACGTCCGGCAGTACGCCCGCGTCTTTGTCTGTTTCCGTGAACCCCACCGGACTTGCGCCTGGAACCTATTCGGGAACCATTACGATCACGCCCTCCGGCGGCGCCAACGGCCCGCAAACCGTGAATGTCAGCCTGACTGTGACCAGTCTCCTGCTTTCCTCCAATTTCGATAATGGAAGCATGGAAGGTTGGGCCATCTCTCCGCTGGGCCTGGCCTCCAACTGGTCGGTGGTGAACGGCGCGCTGCAAGACAATGGCGGCGGCCACACGCAGGTCTATGCTGGTGACTCCTCCTGGACCGACTACAGCGTTGAAGCGGACGTCAAACTCTCAACTGCAAGTGACTTTCCCGGCGGACTACGCGGTCGGGTGAACAACGCTACCGGGGCCGCATACACACTCTGGCTCTACCCTGCCGAGGGACTGATCAAGCTCTTCAAGAACGTGGCCTGGAACATCGACTCGGGCTTTACTCAGCTTTCGCAGGCTGCGGTCGGACTGACCCCCGGGTCGTTCCATCATTTGAAAATGACATTCCAGGGGAGCCAGATCCAGGTGTTCTTTGATGGCGCCCTGGCCATCACCGCCACGGATGCCACCAATCCCAGCGGCATGATTGCTCTGGATGTTTCCAACCAGGTGATCACCTTCGACAACGTCCTGGTTACGGCATCAACGTTTACCTCAAATCCACTCGTCCTGTCCGCGAACTCTCTGACCTTCTCCGGAAACTTCCAAGGCTCGAACCCGGCGGCCCAGGCCGTTCAGGTGGGCGGCACTACTTCAGGCGCACTGGCGTGGACGGCCGTGAGCACCGCGCCGTGGCTCGCGGTTTCTCCAAACAACGGGACCACTCCTGTAAGTCTGCAGATCTCCGCGAACACCGGTGGGCTGGCCGGCGGCACTTACACCGGGAGCATCCGGGTAACTTCGCTCTCTGCGCCGAACAGCCCGCAGACGATCAATGTGACTTTGACCGTGGTCGTGCCTCCCCCGGCAATTCTTCCCTCGCCTTCAAGCATGAGCTTCCAGGCGCTGGTGGGCCAGGCCAACCCGCCAACCCAGGCGCTGGCGATCCAGAACGCAGGCCTCGGCTCATTCAGCTGGACCGCAAGTACCGACGCGCCATGGCTCAGCATTTCCGCGCCGTCGGGAGCGACTCCGGCGAATATCAACGTAAGCGTCAACTCGAGCGGTCTGGCCGCCGGCCAGTACACCGGCCACGTCATTATTTCCGCCACCGGCATCGCCAACTCTCCGCAGAGCGTTCCGGTGACGTTGTCAGTGTTTACCCAGAACATGGCGGAAACTTTCACTGATCTGGCAAACGGCTGGATCATCTCGCCTCTGGGCAACGCAAGCGGGTGGAGCGTCAGCGGCGGCGTGTACTCCTACAGCGGCATCGGGTTGAGCCTGTCCTGCTCAGGCAACACTGGCTGGTCCGACTATGACTTTGACACCAACATCAAGCTGGCAAATCTCAACAACTGGCCCGGTGGCGTCCGCGGACGCGTCAACCCAGGCACGGGCGCCGGCTACGCTTTGTGGCTGTACCCGGGCTCGGGGCTTGCAGTCCTTTACCGCGTGCCGCAGTGGAACATCAACGACCCGGCCCTGACCGCCCTGGCGCAGGCCAATCTTACCTTTGACACAACTGCGTCCCACGACTTGAAGATGAGCTTCCGCGGGAACCAGATCTCGGTTTCCTGGGATGGCCAGTTGCTCATGAGCGCAACGGACAGCACTTACACCTCAGGATTCATCTGCATGGACGCCGACAGCCAGCCTATTTCGTACTCCAATGTCCGGGTGGCCTCGGCCACAAGTCCCGCGACGCTGGCTACCTCTTCCGCCTCTTTGATCTTCTCCGCGCAGCCGGGCACGCAACCGCCTTCGCAGACCGTCAACATCACCGCGGGAGGACAATCAACGGCGTGGACCATCACCAGCAACGCTCCCTGGCTGCAGGCAACCGCCTCTTCAAACCTGACACCTGGCACCATCACGGTATCGGCCAACACAACGGGCCTGGCGGCAGGCACTTACACCGGAAGCGTGACAATCCACGCGCCGGGTGCAACGAATTCACCGCTGGTGATTCCCGTAACCCTCGGCGTGAAGACCGCGATCCTGGCTACAACACCCTCGTCGTTGACGTTCTTTGGCGCCAGCGGCTTCACCACGCCAAGCCAGAGCATCAGCATCACGAACGCCGGCTCGGGAACGCTGGCTTGGACTGCCAGCGCGGATGCATCCTGGATCACCATGAGTGCTTCCTCCGGCACGGCTCCTGCGTCGATCGCCGTATCGCCCAACGTGACCGGCCTTGCCAATGGAACTTACAGCGGCCACGTCACCATCAGCTCAGGCGATGTCGGAAACAGTCCGGCTGTCATTCCTGCGTCGCTACAGGTCGGGAACCTTGCCTTCCTGGACGATTTCAGCTCCGGGCTGGCCAGCAACTGGACCATTTCGCCCACAGGTAATGGAAGCGGCTGGTCGGTGGTGAACGGCGCGTATACCTTCAACGGCCAGGGCCCGAGCCAGTCGTGGGCTGGGAATCCATCGTGGACTGACTACGCGCTCGGCGCGGATTTCAAACTCTCAACACTGAATAACTTTCCGGGAGGAATTCGCGGACGCATCAACACCACTTCCGGTGCTTCCTATGCGGCCTGGATTTATCCAGCCACAGGGCTGCTCCGCCTGTGGCGTGTCACCCAGTGGAACATCGATACTGACCCCGGCCTAACTCTTCTCGGGCAACCGGTTTCAATCCCCGTGGATACCAGCACGCACAACTTGAAGCTGGTCATGAAGGGCTCACAGATTAGTGTGTATTACGACAACGCGCTTGTTCTCCAGGCAACTGACGCTACTTACACACAAGGCGCAGCGGCCCTGGATGTCCATGATCAGCCGATTGCCTTTGACAACGTGACGGTGATTTCTTTCTAGGCGCGGCATGCGTTGGGGGCAACGCCGGGAAGGCCACCGGAGAAAGCCGAAACCAACCTCGAACAGGGCCCATGCTTTTTTATATGACGCATGGGCCCGATTTTTTTTGGCATGGATGTTGCCGGAGGGCAGCTCGGGTTTTATCGTTCCCGCAGTGCTGGACAAGTTGCCTGGAAAGTTCTTCAGCCGCCAATAGTCTGGAGGCACTCGATCACGTAATCCTGGTCCTGCTCCGTCATCTGGTGGAACAGCGGCAGGATGATTGTCTCGCGAGTAGCACGTTCCGTTTCCGGCAAGCGCGATGACCAGTCTTTATCGGCGTATGGCGCCTCGCTATGGCTGGCCATGATGCCCCGGCGCGTGGAGATTCCCTGGTCCAGCAGGGTTTGCATGACGTCGTCACGATGCATGGGAGCATCAGGCGCCAGGCGCGCCATATATGACTGAAAGTTGTGCCTGTAGCCGGAAGGCTCGTGGGGAGCCTGGAGCCAGCCGATCTTGTGCAAGGCGGAGGTATATCGAGATGCCAGATATCGCCGTCGCTCGAGCATGTCGTCCAGCCGGCGCAACTGCTCGAGGCCAATGGCTGCCTGCAAGTCCGTCATGCGGTAGTTGTAGCCAACCTCGTCATAACTCTCAAACGTCACCTTGGAAGCGCCGTGCCGCG
>Ga0316628_100001111_pt1 | contig 18610 bp, 22 predicted proteins | sample OWC_Aug_M2_C1_D5_FD_207648 | JGI IMG/M metagenome (GOLD analysis project Ga0316628, IMG submission 207648) | Wetland soil microbial communities from Old Woman Creek delta, Ohio, United States - OWC_Aug_M2_C1_D5_C | ecosystem: Environmental > Terrestrial > Soil > Wetlands | place: USA: Ohio... | reverse complement strand
GATGCTCGACGCCCTCGGGCTGCGGCACGCCGAACAGGCGGTCGTAGAGCCGCACCTCGGCGGGGTGGGCGTGCCGCGCGCTCACCCAGTGGATGTTGCCCTTCACCTTGTAGCGGTCGGCGCCGGGAGTGCCGGATTTCGAGTCCGGGTGGTAAGTGCAATGCACCACGCCGTTGTCCATGCCGACGCACTTCACGACGTAGCCGTAGCGCAGCCGCACCTCGGCTCCGGGCGAGAGGCGGAAGTAGCCCTTTGGGGGCTTCTCCTCGTAGTCGTCGCGCTCGATCCACAGTTCGCGCGAGAACGGCACCTGGCGCTTGCCCCAGTCGGGACGCTGCGGGTGGTTGGGCACCTCGCACAGCTCCTCGCGGTCCTCGGGGTAGTTGTCGATCACCAGCTTCACCGGGTCGAGCACCGCCATGCGGCGCGGCGCGACCTCGTTCAGGTGCTCGCGCATGCAGTCCTCGAGGATCGCGAACTCGATCCACGAGTCGGCCTTGGCGACGCCGATGCGCTCGGCGAACAGGCGGAAGCCTTCGGGCGTGTAGCCGCGGCGGCGCGCGCCGACGAGCGTCGGCATCCTCGGGTCGTCCCAGCCCTCGACGTGATTCTCTTCGACGAGCTGGATCAGCTTGCGCTTCGACAGCAGCACGTACGTGAGGTTGAGGCGCGCGAACTCGATCTGCTGCGGCAGCGGGCGCTCGAGCAGCCCGGCCTCGGCGAGGCGCTCGTTGAACCAGTCGTACAGCGGCCGGTGATCCTCGAATTCGAGCGTGCAGATCGAGTGCGTGATGCGCTCGATCGCGTCCGACACCCCGTGCGCCCAGTCGTAGGTCGGGTAGATGCACCATTTGCCGCCGGTGCGGTGGTGCTCGGCGTGGCGGATGCGGTACATCACCGGGTCGCGCAGGTTGAGGTTGGGCGACTTCATGTCGATCCTGGCGCGCAGCACCAGGGCGCCGTCGGCGTGCTTGCCGTCGCGCATCTCCTTCAGCAGCCGCAGGTTCTCCTCGAGCGGGCGATCGCGGTAGGGGCTGTTCTGCCCGTGCTCGGTGAGCGTGCCGCGCAGCACGCGCATCTCGTCGGCCGAGAGCGAGTCGACGTAGGCCAGGCCGCGCTCGACCAGGTTTTCTGCGAAGCGGTAGAAGCGCTCGAAATAGTCCGACGCGAAGTACTGGTGCACGCCCCAGTCGAAGCCGAGCCACCTCACCGCGTCGATGATCGAGTCGACGTACTCCTGCTCTTCCTTGGTCGGGTTGGTGTCGTCGAAGCGCAGATGGCAGACGCCGCCGTACTGCTGCGCCAGGCCGAAGTTGAGGCAGATCGACTTGGCGTGCCCGAAGTGGAGGTAGCCGTTCGGCTCGGGCGGGAAGCGCGTGCGCACGCTCTGGTGCTTGCCGCTCGCCAGGTCGCCCTCGACGATCTGGCGGATGAAATTGGAGGAGGAGGGGGCGTTCGGGGATTTGCGTGCGGGGGTGGCCATTCCGGGGATAAATGCCGATTTACGAAGGGAATTCTACCCTAGCGGCCGTGCGCGCCGCTTGGCTACAATCAAGGAGCGATTTTCGGGGGAGAAAAAGTGATGCAGCGACTTCTGGATCGGTACGCTTCGTGAGCGGCCGCGCGCTGTCGATCGCGTCGATCGCCGCGGTCGCGCTGGTGGCCTGGGCCTGGTTCGTGCAGGTCGGCCGCGAGATGTCGATGCACGCGGCGATGCCGGGCATGCAGATGACCCCCGGCATGCTGGCGACGATGTGGGCCGCGATGATGGTGGCGATGATGGCGCCCGCGGCGGCGCCCTCTTACCTGCTCTACGCGCGCATGTCGAAGCGCGCGCTCGCCTCGGCGGCCTACCTCGCGGGCTACCTCGGAGCATGGTGCGCGGTCGGCGTCAGCTACGCGCTGGTGCACTGGGGGCTGCAGCAGGCCGGGCTCGTCACCGCGGACATGCGGCTCGCCAGCTCGCCGCTCGCCGGCGCGCTGCTCCTCGCCGCCGGCGCCTGGCAGTGGACGCCGGCGAAGGCGAGCTGCGTGACGCGCTGCCGCTCGCCGCTCGGCTTCATGATGAACGACTGGCGCGAGGGCGCGGGCGGCGCGCTCGTGATGGGCTTGCGCTACGCGGCCTGGTGCGTCGGCTGCTGCTGGCTGCTGATGGCGGTGCTGTTCGTCGCCGGTGCGATGAGCTTCGGCTGGGCCGCGGCGATCTCGATCTACGTGCTCGCGGAGCGCGTGCTCCCGCTGGGGCGCGCATTCGACCGCGCGGTCGGCGTCGCGCTCGCCGCGTGGGGCGCGTGGCTGATCGCCGCGGCGCTCGTTTAGTCGTGTTGCGACGACACCGCGGAGATTTTTTTCGACGGAGATTAATAATAGTTTAAGAAAGAAACTCTACGCTTGCGCGTCGGTCCATCCCGTTGTCATCCTTCAAAGGAGATTTTTCATGGGCGCGCAACTGATTCCCGCATCCGTTCCCGAACTGTTCGCCCATGCGCTCGCCATCGAGCGCGAAGCGCTGTCGCGCTACCGGCAGTTCGCCGACTGGATGCGCGACCTCGGCATGGAGCGCGTGTCGCGCGTGTTCCGCAAGCTCGAGCAGCGCGAGCGCACGCACCTCGAGGGCCTCGAGCGCGCGGCCGACGGGCTCGAGCTGCCCGAGATCTCGCCCTGGGAATACGCCTGGTTCTTCACCTCGTCGCCGACGTACATGGAAGTCACGTTCCCGCTGATGCCGCAGACGCCGCGCGACGCGCTGGCGCTCGCCTGCGCCGCCGAGCGGCGCTCCGCGGAGTTCTTCCTGATGGCCGCCAACCGGATGCGCGAGGCGAGCGGCATCAAGCTGGCGGTGGAGATGGCGCTCGAGCAGCACCGCCGCGTCGCCGAGATCGAGCGCGCGCTGCGCGGCGAGCCCGACCCGCGGCTGGACTGGGAGGGGCTGTACCGGGCGGGCGTGCGGCAGCATCCGCTGCACGGGGAAGCGCAGGGCGTTTGACGCCGATCAAGTCGTCCTCCGGCGGCGCGCGGACACTGGCGCCATAGGAGGGTGCCATGGACGACATCAAGAACGTTCGCGGCGTTCCCGGGCTGTACGCGCATGCGCTGGCGATCGAGCGCGAGGCCGCGGCGCGCTACCGGGAGTTCGCCGAGCGCATGGCCGACGAAGGCAACGACGCGGCGGCCGGGCTGTTCGGCGAGCTGGCGGGCTTCGAGGGCGAGCACGCGGCGCAGCTCGAGAAGGAGACCGAGGGCATGGCGCTGCCCAGCCTCGCGCCGGGCGACTACGCCTGGCTGGACAGCGCGGCGCCCGAGAGCGCGGCGCACGATCTGCTGTTCCGGCTGATGACGCCGAGCGACGCGCTCGAGATCGCGCTCGCGGCCGAGCTGCGCGCGCAGGCGTTCTTCGAGCACGTGCTCGACAGCGCGACTGACCCGCGGCTGCGCGACCTGGCGAGCGAGATGGCGCAGGAAGAGCAGGTGCACGCGGCCTGGGTGCGCGAGGCGCTGGCGAAGACGCCCGACCCGCGCATCGACTGGGACGAGGTCGACTCCCGGGCCTAGCGGGCGGCCGATTCCAGGAAGCGCGCGGTATCCGCGAGCAGCGCGTCTGCTGCGGCGCGGTCGGCGGGCTTCGCACCGCCGTTCACCGTCGCGATCATGCGCGTCGCGTCGTGGCCCTTGCGCTCGAGCCGCAGCTCGGCCGAGCCGCCCGGGCCCTGGGCGCGGATCGTCTCGCCGTCGGCGACCGAGCCGAGCGCGACGATGCGCATCGAGCGGCTGCCGAGGGCGCTCACCGCCGCGATCCGGACGCGCGACATCGGCGCGGCGAAATCCTTCTGCGCGGCGCCGACCGCCCCGTGCGGCGGCGCGCCGGGGCCGGCGCAAGCCGCGAGCGCCAGGCAGGCGAGCGGGATCAGGGTTCGAGGGCGCATTTCACATCTGGCGGAACAGCTCCGCGTACAGTCGACTGACCGGCAGTGTCTCCTTGCGGTGCTTCAGGTGCAAGGTCACGCGGCCCGCGTCGTCGCGCAGCGCTTCGGCGACCTCGTCCAGGTTGACGATGCTGCCGCGATGCACCTGGCGGAAGCGCGCTGGGGGCAGGCGGGCGAGGAGCTCCTTCAGCGGTGTGCGGATCAGCGCCTCGCCGCCGTCGCGCGTCGCCACCGCCGTGTACTTGTCGCCGGCGCGGAAGTAGCAGACCTCCTCCAGCGCGATCATCCTGACGGAGGTGCCGACGCCTGCCTGGATGTGGCGCAGCGGCTCGGCGCCCGCCGGCGTCGCCATCACCGCGCGCAGCTGCGCGAGCAGCGTGTCGAGGCCCATCGGCTGCGCGAGCGCGCTCTTCAGTCGCTCGACGCTGCGCACCAGCCGCTCGGCGGACACCGGCTTGAGCAGGTAGTCGACCGCGGCGAGCTCGAAGGCCTTGAGCGCGAACTCGTCGTACGCGGTCACGAACACGATCGCGGGCGGGCGCGCGCCCGGCTCGAGCCGGTCGGCGAGCTCCTCGGCCACCTCGAGCCCGCTGAGCCCCGGCATCCGGATGTCGAGGAACGCGACGTCGGGCTTGAGCTCGAGAAGCTTGTCGAGCGCCTCGCTGCCGCTCGCGGCAACGTGCACCACCTCCAGCTCGGGCCAGGCTTCGGTGAGCAGCGCCTTCAGCTGCGTAGCGAGCAGCGGCTCGTCCTCCGCGATCAGCGCGCGCGGGCTCATGCGCGCTCGGCCCGCAGGATGTGCAGCGCGCGCGCCACGAAGACGCCGCTGAAGGCGCCGTAAGCGAGTCCCGCCGCGGCGGCGAATCCCGGCACCGCCGCCAGCGCGGCGTCACGCGCCAGCGCCACGGCGACTGCGTACCGTGTGAAGAAGATCGCCATCATCAGCGCCAGCGGGACCCAGCTGCCCGGCACGGTGAACGATCCACCGGTCGGCGAGCGGAACACGCGGCGCGAAAAGCGCAGCGCGAAGTTCGCGGCCACGACCGCGGCGAGCGCCGCCGCCCAGCACGCGAGGGGCAGGGGATGCGCACCGAATCCCGACACGATGCCGTAGACCGACAGGCCGAGCATCGCGAGCGGCAGCAGCGCGAGCCGTGGCAGCGGGACGGCGCGCGTGCGCGTCTGCAGGAACCCGAGAACGAGCAGCAGCACGAACAGGACGAACACCCAGGCCGGCGTGTGGCGCAGGATCTCAGCGAGCATGCGTGGCCTCCGGGAGGGTGATGGTCGCCGTGACGCCTCCCGAGGAGTTGTCGCGCAGCTCGAGGGCGGCGCCTCCACCGTACAGCGCCGCGAGGCGCTCGCGCAGGTGCGCCACACCGACGCCGCCGCCCGCCGAGCGCGACGCGCCCAGTCCGAGGCCGTCGTCCTCCACCGTCAGCACCAGTTTCCTGCCGTCCAGTGCGGCGCGTACCATGACCCGGCCGCCGCCGACTTTCCGCTCGAGGCCGTGCTTGATCGCGTTCTCCACCAGTAGCTGGAGCAGCATCGGCGGCAGTGGCTCGGCGGCGAGCGCCTCGGGCAGCTCGAGCGTGAAGGCGAGGCGCGGCCCCATGCGGATCGCGAGCAGCTCGAGGTAGCCCGAGAGCAGCGCGAACTCCTCGCGCAGGGTATGGCGCTCGCGGCGCGCGGCGGCGAGCGTGGCGCGCAGGTAGTCGTTCAGGTGGCCGAGCATGACGCGCGCGCGCGGCGGATCGCTGGCGATCAGCGCGTCGAGGTTGGCGAGCGTGTTGAACAGGAAGTGCGGCTCGATCTGCGCCTGCAGCATGCGCAGCTCGGCCTGCGCGGCGTGCGCGCCGATCTGCGCCAGGCGCCCGCGCGTCCAGAAGAAGAACGTGCCGACGATGCCGGCCGCGGCGGTGATCATCAGCACCGCGAGACCGCCCTGCGATATCGCCGAGCGCCAGGGCTGGCCGAGCAGCGCGGCGGCAAGCGCGCTGCCGGCGAGCCAGGCGACCGGCACTGCGATCGCGAGCAGCGCCACCATGCCGACCGCCGGAGGCCGCCCCTCGGGCCACAGCAGGTGCCATGCGGTGTGGATCGAGAACAGCATCGCGAGGCCGATGCACTGGCTGTACACCAGGTTGTGGCCGAAGTCGCCGCCGAAGCCCGCGGCGGTCAACAGCACCGCGACCACGGTGTTGAACACCAGCACGTACAGCAGCGCGCGCGGCAGTCCAGCGAAGGCGGCGGGCATGGCGGAAATCAGTTCTGTTGGCGTTGGTCCCGCGCCTCGAGGCGGCGGCGCTCGGCTTCGACCATGCGCTGGCGCAGGGCCGAGCCGGACGAGGAGAAGAATACCGCAAGCCCGTGCAGCGCCAGCCCCAGGCCCCACCCGGCCGCGGGGAACAGCGCCCAGTGGAACTGCGGCGTGGCCGCGTTTTGCACCGCGATCAGCAACAGATTCACCGCCGTGTACACCGTGGCGTGGACATAGAACCCCATTTTCGCGCCGGCGCGGCGCCGCGCGAGGCGTTCGAGGTCGTAGCTAGGCATGGTTGTTCTCCCGAGGTGCCGTTAGAAACTCGCGTAGTTGATGGACGCCAGTCTCCGCGCCGGGCGGGAAGGCCTCCAGGGGAATGCGACGAACTGCCGGATGCGGGGGGCGAACTGCGGCCGGGGGCGCCGGACGGTATGATCGACCCATGGATGCGAACGACCGCAGGCGCCTCGCGGAGGCGGTGAAGGCGGGGATCCTGGACGAACCGCAGGCGGCGCGGCTGCTGGAGTTCTTCGCCCAGGACCACGAGCAGCCGCGCTTCGGCCTGGTGCACGTGCTGTACTACCTCGGCGGCATGATCGCCATCGGCGCCATGTCGCTGTTCATGACGCTCGGCTGGAACTCGCTCGGCGGCTGGGGCGGGTTCGTGACGACCCTGTGCTACTTCGTGCTGTTCCTCGCGCTCACGCACTGGTTCCTCGAGCGCAAGCACCTCGCGATCCCGGCGGGCATCATGGCGACGCTCGCGGTGGTGATGGTGCCGCTCGCGATCTTCTGGGCGCAGACGGCGCTCGGCTACTGGGATGCGAGCAAGCCGTACCGCGACTACCACGCCCTCATCGACGGGCGCTGGCTGATGATGGAGCTCGGCACGCTCGCCATCGGCGCGGCGCTGCTGTGGCGCTACCGCTTCCCGTTCATGCTGATGCCGATCGCCGTGACGCTGTGGTACATGAGCATGGACCTGGTGCCGTTCCTGTTCGGCGCCGGCCTCTACGACTTCGAGATCCGCAAGTCCGTCTCGCTGTACTTCGGCCTCGTCACGGTGCTGCTCGCGTTCTGGGTCGACATCCGCTCGCGCTTCTCGCGCGACTACGCGTTCTGGCTGTACCTGTTCGGCGTGCTCACCTTCTGGGGCGGGCTGTCGCTCATCGATTCGGGCAGCGAGCTCGGCAAGCTCGCCTACTGCGGCATCAACCTGCTGATGATCCTGCTGGGGGCGGTGCTCGGGCGGCGCGTGTTCGCGGTGTTCGGCGGCCTGGGGGTGGCCGGCTACCTCGGGCACCTGTCGTGGCGCGTGTTCCGCGACAGCCTGGTGTTTCCGTTCGCGCTGACGCTGATCGGCCTGGCGATCATCTGGCTGGGCGTCGTCTGGCAGCGCCGCGAGGGCGAATGGTCGGCGCGGCTGCGCGCCTTGCTGCCTGCGGCGCTGCGCGAGCTGATCGAGCAGCGGGCGGCGGGCTGAGGAGCGTCTCGATGAACGATTACGTGGAGATCACGCTGCGCCTGCTGACGGCGCTCGCTTTCGGCGGGCTGGTGGGGCTCGAGCGCAGCTATCACGGCAGGCCGGCGGGATTCCGCACCCACACGCTGGTGTGCCTCGCCTCGGCGCTGCTGATGCTGGTCACCGTGTACGAGGCGCAATGGTTCGTGCCGCAGAGCTCGAGCCGCGTGAGCATCGACCCGACGCGCATGGCGCAGGGCATCATGACCGGCATCGGCTTCCTCGGCGCCGGCGTGATCATGAAGGAAGGGCTGTCGGTGCGCGGCCTGACCACCGCGGCGTCGATCTGGATCACCGCGGCGATCGGCATCCTGGTGGGCATCGGCTTCTACTTCCCGGCCGCGCTCGCCGCGGCGCTGACGCTCGGCACGCTGGCGGCGTTCCGCTGGCTCGAGATCCGCATGCCGACGCAGTCGTACGCGCAATTCATCGTGCGCTTCGCGCGCGACGCGGCGATGCCCGAGCCAGAGCTGCGCGAGCTGGTGAGGGAGGTCGGGTTCGCGGTCGCTAACCTGCACTACCGGCTGACCGAGGACGGCCGGCACTACGAGTACCGGATGATGATCCGTACACTCAGGCCGGAGAACCTCGGCCGGCTGTCAGAGCTGCTGCTGCGAATCCCGGCGGTGGTCGACTTCCGCATCTCGCCGACGGGCGACTGACGCGAGCCCCGGATCGGCCTCGTAGGCACGCTCCCAGGCCTGCGCGCGCAGCTCGTCGATGAGATCGGCCCAGTTGGGCTCGGCATCTTCGCGCTGCGGGACTGTGGGATTCATGACGGCGCTTCCGGACGCCGGAATTCTACGGCGCGGCGGCAGGCGAGTGAGATCGATATGCGAACGCGCGGTCTGCGCGTGTGCAACGCGAAGTTCGCCGCCCAAACCACGGACCCGGAAAGGAAAGCGGCCGCCCAGGCGGCCGCTTATCCGTATTGCAGAACTGTTACATCGCGGTTGACGGCTAGTCGGCGTGGATGCCCGCGGTCCGGATCACCTTCGCCCAGCGGGCGACGTCGTCCTTCAGGAACGCGCCAAACTGCTGCGCGTCGGCGGGGTCGATGACTGCGCCCATCTTGGCGAGCTTGTCGCGCACCTGCTCGTTGTTGAGCGCCTTGAGGGTTTCTTCGCTCAGCCGTTCGACGATCGCCTGCGGCGTGCGCGCCGGCGCGACGAGTCCCCACCAGACGCTCGCTTCGTAATTCGGCACGCCGGCCTCGGGGAAGGTCGGAACCGCGGGCAGGCTGTCGATGCGCTTCGCGGCGCCGACCGCGAGCGCGCGCAGCTGGCCGGATTTGACGTACGGGATGACCTCGAGCGGGTTGGTCATCACGAACGCGATACGCCCGCCGAGCAGGTCGCGCAGCGCGGGCGCGCCGCCCTTGTACGGCACGTGCGACGCGTCGATGCCGGTGGCCAGCTTGAGCGATTCGACCGCCAGGTGCCCCGAGCTGCCGTTGCCCGACGATCCGTAGAACAGCTTGCCGGGCTGCGCCTTGGCGAGCGCGATCAGGTCCTTGAGGGTTTCGGTCTTGAGCGACGGATTGACGACCAGCACGAGCGGCGCGTAGCCGACCTTCGCCACCGGGGCGAAATCCTTCAGCGTGTCGAACTTCAGGTGCCGGAACAGCGTCATGTTGGTGGTCAGGCCGTTGGCGCCGAGCAGCACGGTGTAGCCGTCGGGATCGGCATGAGCGACGTAATCCGCCCCGAGGTTCGCGCTCGCTCCGGGCTTGTTCTCGACGATCACGGGCGCGCCCATCTGCTTCGAGAGCTGCTCGCCGATGACGCGCGCCAGCGTGTCGACCGCGCCTCCGGCCGCGTATGGGACGACGATCCGCACCGGCTTCGCGGGGTAGGCCTGCGACATCGCGGCGCCCGGAACCAGGCTCGCGCCGAGGAACACGGCGAGCGCGGCGAGGCGCGCGCGGCGGAACATGCTGGTAATCATCATGACTCTCCTTGTTCGATTAGAACTCGGCGACTTCGCCGGGCTTGAGCGGCAGCACCTTGACCGGCGCGTTGCCGAGCGCCTCGATCAGCTCCTGCGGCGTCCCCTTGTTGAGCGGACCGGCGCCGTAGTGCATCGGGATCGCGAATTTCGGCTTGATCAACTCGCGCAGCGCGAACGCGGCGTCCTTCGGGTCCATCGTGAAGTGCCCGCCGATCGGGATTAGCACCAGGTCGGGCTTGTAGTACTCGCTCACCAGTTTCATGTCGCCGAACAGGCCCGTGTCGCCCATGTGCCAGATGCGAAAGCCGTTCTCGAGCTGGATGATGTAGCCGACGGGCTCGCCGCCGGGATGGGTTTCGTCTTTCCCGGTGGCGGGGTTGTGCCAGACGTACACCGAGGAGTGCTCGGCGTGCGTCGCGGTGACCCTGATGCCGGCCGCCGGCACGATGGTGCCGCTCTTGTTGAAGCGCGGCAGCTGCTCCGGCGGCAGCACGCCGAGCGTGGTGAGCGCCATGTTCAGGTCGCCGGGCGCCCACATCTTGATGTTGTTCAGCTTCGCCAGCGCCGGCGCGTCGGCGATGTGGTCCCAGTGCCCATGCGTGACGAGCAGCACGTCCACCTTGCCCAGCGCCTCCAGCTTCTTGTACTGCGCCGGCGTGATCGGATTCTTGACGAGCCAGGGATCGGTGACGATCACCTTGCCCCCGGGCGTGGTGATGCGGAACGCGGACTGACCGAGCCACAGGACCTCGGTCTTGGCGTTTTGCGCCAGGGCGGGCGCCGCGGCGAGCGCGACGAGCAGCGTGAGCGTCTTCAGCATGGCGGGCAGCTTCATGGTTCTCCCTCCGTCAGACCTGGATGTTTGCAGCGTGGATGACCTTGGCCCAGCGGTCGATCTCGGTGCGGATGAGCTTGGCGAACTCGATGGGGCCCATGTCGGCGGGCTGCGCGCCCTGGGTCTCGAGGTGTTTGCGCAGCTCGGGGCTCGCCAGCGCGTGGCGGATCTCGGCCGACAGCCGGTCGACGATCGGAGCGGGGGTGCGCGCGGGCGCGACGATGCCGTACCACTGGGTCGCCTCGAATCCCGCCACGCCGGACTCGGCGATGGTGGGCACGTCGGGCAGCTGCGCGAGCCGCGTGCCGCTGGCGACTCCGAGCGGGCGCACCTTGCCGGCGCGGATGTGCGCCAGCAGGGGCGGCAGGCCGGTCATGGTCATCGAAACCTGGCCGCCGACGAGGTCGGTGACCGCTGGCGCGGCGCCCTTGTAGGGAATGTGGACGATGTGCGTGCCGGTCGCGAGCTTGAAATACTCCATCGCCAGATTCGCCGCGCTGCCGATGCCGCCGCTGCTGTACGTGAGCGCGCCGGGCTTCGCCTTGGCGAGCGCGACGAGTTCGGCGACCGAGCGCGCCGGGACGCTCGGGTGCACGACGAGCACGTTCGGGACCATGGCGACCAGCGCCACCGGGGCGAAATCGGTGAGCGGGTCGTAGCGCAGGTGCGTGTACAGCGTGGGATTCACCGCCAGCGTGCCGATGTGGCCCATGAACAGCGTGTAGCCGTCGGCGGCGGATTTGGCGGCCGCCTCCGCGCCGATCGAGCCGCCCGCGCCCGGCTTGTTCTCGACGATCACTTGCTGATGCCACGCCCCGGTGAGCGCCTGGCCGAGGCTGCGGGCGAGGATGTCCGTGCTTCCGCCCGGCGTAAACGGCACGATGATATGGATGGGCTTGCTCGGGTAGGCCGGCTGCGCACCCGCCCGCAGCGATCGCATCCCTGCGAGGGCGGCCAGCCCGACCAGCATGGTACGGCGGTCCATCGGCGCTCTCCCTTTCTCCGGTAGGCGGAGACTCCCGGCTCGATTGGCCCGACGCACTGTACGCAGCGGCGCGGGCGGATTCCAATAGAATTACGGCCGTCATCGATACCGGTTTTTGCATCGCCCGCCATGAATCGTCCGCGCAAAGCTGCCGAGCCGACCTCCAGGGGGGTGCTGTCCGACTGGTATCTGCGCTCGCGTCTCAAGGTGCGCCAGCTGCTGCTGCTGGTCGCGCTCGACGAGCACCGCAACATGCATCGCGCCGCGGCGAGCGTCGCCATGACCCAGCCTGCGGCGACGCGCATGCTCGCCGACCTGGAGCGGCTGCTCGGCCTGCGGCTGTTCGAGCGCAGCGCGCGCGGCATCTCACCGAACGCCTACGGCGAGAGCCTGGTCCGGCACGCGCGCATGGTGCTCGCGACGCTCGATCACGCGCGCATCGAGATCAACGCGCTCTCGGAGGGGACGACCGGCAAGCTGACGATCGGTGCGCTGCTGGTCGCGGCGCCGGTGCTGGTCCCGCGCGCCGTGGCGCGCTTCAAGCAGCGTCATCCCAACCACACCGTGCTGATCCGCGAGGGGACCAGCGCCGGGCTGCTGCCGGCGCTGCGGCGCGGCGAGCTCGACCTCGTGGTCGGCCGGACCTCGAGCGACCTCGGCGGGGAAGGGTTGAAGTTCGAGGCGTTCTACAGCGAGCCGATGCGCGTCGTCGTGCGCAGCGCGCACCCTCTCGCGAAGCGCCGCAAGCTCGAGCTGTCGATGCTCGCGCAGGAGCAATGGATCGTTCCCACCCCCGAGGCGGCCTACCGCAGGAGGCTCGATCAGGCATTCAGGCAGGCCGGCGAGGAGCCGCCGCGGCGCATCGTCGAGTCGCTGTCGATCCTCATCAACAAGATGCTGGTGCAGGAAACCGACATGCTCGCGGTCATGCCGCGCGACATCGCGCAGCACTATGCCGCGCTGGGCGGCGTCACCGTGCTGCCGGTGAAGCTGCCGGCGCCGTCGGGGCCGGTGGGCGTGGTGACCGCGCTGGGACGCCCGCTGCCGGCCGCGGCGATCGATCTGGTGCAGGCCTTGAGAGACGTCGCGCGCGAGGCGCGCGTGGCGACATAGCGAACCGGCGATGCAAGAACCGGTATCGTTGGCGGCAGCAAATCTATTGGCCGGGCGCGCAGCGGAGCCGTAAAGTCCATTCGCCCCGTGCGGCCGCTCGCCCAAGGAGGCACACCATGGCACTCGACGAACAGCGATTGCGCAATAGCCCGACGCCGCCGGACCTGCCGTTCAGCATCCGCAAGATCGGCCACGTGGTGCTGCGCGTGTCGGACCTCGCGCGCTCGGTCGACTTCTACACGCAGGTGCTCGGCTTCAGGGTGTCGGACGTGTATCCCGAGGACATGATGCCGGGCGGCATGGTGTTCATGCGCTGCAACGCGGACCATCACGGCGTGGCGCTGGTCGGGGGGCTCGAGGGGCCGTCCTCGGGGCGCGAGCTGCACCACTTCGCGTTCGAGGTGGCGACGCTCGACGAGGTGTTCCGCGCGCGCAAGCTGCTTCGCGAGCGCGGCGTGCCGATCACGTTCGAAGGGCGCAGGCGCGCCGGCGTGCAGATCGCGGTCGAGTTCAAGGATCCCGACGGCCATTGGCTGGAGATCTACTGGGGGCTCGATCAGATCGGCACCGACGGCATCGTGCGGCCGAAGGCGCAATGGGACTGGGCCCACTCGCTCGAGGAGGCGATCGACCGCCCGGTGCCCGGCCAGCATGCGGTGCTGCACGACGCGTCGCTGCGCGAGCGTAAGGCCTGATCGGAGGGCAATCATGAACGGCATGGTGGTGCGCAACATTCACCGCGCGGACGCCGCGTCCCTCGAAGCGCTGGAGCGGCTCGGGGTCGCCACGGTCCACGAGGCGCAGGGCCGCACGGGGCTGATGCGACCCGACATGCGCCCGGTGTGGCGCGGCGCGCGCGTCTGCGGCAGCGCGGTCACCGCGCTGATCCATCCGGGGGACAACTGGATGATCCACGTGGCGGTCGAGGTGGTGAAGCCCGGCGACGTGCTGGTGGTCGCCTGCTCGAGCGACAACGCCGACGGCGCGTTCGGCGAGCTGCTGGCGACCTCGCTCAAGGCGCATGGCGCGAAGGGCGTGGTGCTCGAGGTCGGCTGCCGCGACGCGCGCGAGATCGGCGACATGCGCTTTCCCGTCTGGTCGCGCGCGATCTCGGCCAAGGGCACCGTCAAGGCGAGCATCGGCTCGGTCAACGTTCCCGTCGTGTGCGCGGGCGTGCACGTCGTTCCGGGCGACGCCGTGGTCGCGGACGACGACGGGGTGGTGGTGGTGCCGCGCGCCGACGCGGCGCGCGTTGCGCGGGCGGGCGCCGAGCGCGAGAAGAAGGAGGCCGCGAGCCGCGCGAAGCTCGAGGAGGGCGTGCTCGGCCTCGATCTGTACGGCATGCGCGGGGCGCTCGCCGAGAAGGGCCTCAGGTACGTCGACGGCCCGCTCGACTGGGCGCCGCGCGGGAGCTGACATGGCGGAGAAAATCGCATTCATCGGCTTCGGCGAGGCGGGGCAGACGATCGGCCGCGGCCTGCGCGAAGAGGGCGTGTCCGGCATGCGCGCCTACGACATCCTGTTCGACGTCCCGGCGGATCAGGGCAGGCTGAAGCGCGCCGCCGAGGCACTCGGCGTCGCGGTGGCGCGCGGCCACGCCGACGCGGTGCGCGGCGCGGACCTCGTGTTCCTCGCGGTGACCGCGGGCTCGAGCCTGGAGGCGGCGCGCTCGTGCCTGCCGGGCCTCGGCGCCGGGCAGCTGTTTCTCGACATCAACTCGGTGTCGCCGCGGCGCAAGCTCGACACCGCGGCGGCGGTGGCGCCGACCGGCGCGCGCTACGTCGACGTCGCGGTCATGGGGCCGGTCGCGCCGTACCGGCACAAGGTGCCCTTGCTGATCGGCGGGCCGGGCGCGCAGGCGCTGCTGCCGCGTGCGCGGGCGCTCGGCATGAGCGCGGAGTACGTCTCCGAGGAAGTCGGGCAGCCCTCGGCGATCAAGATGTTCCGCTCGATCATGGTGAAGGGGCTGGAAGCGCTGATGCTCGAATGCATGCTCGCCTCGAGCGAGTACGGCGTCGAGGACCGCGTGCTCGCCTCGCTTGCGGAGACTTACCCGGGGCTCGACTGGCAGCGCTTGTCGGGCTACATGATCGAGCGCGTCGTCAGCCACGGGCGGCGGCGCGCCGAGGAGATGCGCGAGGTGGCGGCGACGGTGCGCGAGACCGGCATCGAGCCGCTGATGGCGAGCGCCACCGCGGCGCGCCAGCAATGGCTCGCCGACCTCGAGGTCGGGCGGCGCCTCGCCGCGAAGACCGAGGACCGCGCGGCGCTGGTGGCGGCGATCCGCGCGGCGCAGAAGTGAAGCTGAACACCCTGCTCGGCGACTACCCTGTCACGCGCGCGCTCAAGGCGGGCGAGCTGCGCTCGCCGCGCGTCGGCCTCGAGTTCGCGGACGTGGCGGTGCCGAGCGCGGCGTTCAAGCGCGTGGTGCGCGACGCGGCGTTCGACGTCGCGGAGCTCGCGATCGTGACCTACCTGATGGCGAAAGAGCGCGGCGCGCCGCTGGTGCTGCTGCCGGCGGTGGTGCTGGCGCGCTTTCAGCACCCGCTGCTCGTGTGCGACGCGGCGCGCGGCGCGCTCGCGCCCGGCGGCCTGGAAGGCCGCCGCGTCGGGGTGCGCTCCTGGTCGGTGACCACCGGCATGTGGATCCGCAGCATCCTCGCCGAAGATCACGGCGTCGACGCTGGGCGGGTGAAGTGGGTGACCTTCGAGGAGCCGCACGTCGCGGGTTTTCGCGATCCACCGAACGTCGAGCGCGCGCCCGCGGGCAAGGACATGATCGCGATGCTGCTCGCCGGAGAGCTCGACGCGGCGATCGTCGCCGAGCGCGCGCTGCCCGACGCGCGGCTGGAGTCCCTGATCCCCGACCCCGCGGCCGCCGCGCGCGCCTGGCAGGCGCGCCACGGCGGCATCCAGATCAACCACATGGTGGTGGTGAGGCAGGCGCTGTCGCGCGCCAATCCGGACGCGGTGCGCGAGGTCTACGGCCTGCTCGCCGAGAGCCGGCGCGCGGCGGGCAGCCCCGAGCTCAATCCGTTCGGTTTCGAGGCGAACCGGCGCAACCTCGAGCTCGCCATCGAGCGCACTCACAGTCAGGGGCTGATCGCGCGGCGCTTCGCCGTGGAAGACCTGTTCGACGAGGTGACAAGGACTTTAGAGGAACCTGAATGATCATCGATTGCCACGGCCACTACACGACGGCGCCCAAGGCGCTCGAGGAGTACCGCAAGCGCCAGCTCGCCGCGGCCGAGGCGCCGCAGCACGCACCCGCGAATGGCGCGCTCGCGATCAGCGACGACCAGATCAGGGAGAGCCTCGAAGCGGCGCAGCTCAGGATGCAGCGCGAGCGCGGCACCGACCTGACGATCTTCTCGCCTCGCGCGAGCGCCATGGGCCACCACCTCGGCAACGCGGCGACCAGCCGCGACTGGTCGGAGCATTGCAACGAGCTCATCCACCGCGTGTGCACGCTCTATCCGAAGAACTTCGCCGGCGTATGCCAGCTGCCGCAGACGCCGGGCGTGCGCCCGGACAACTGCATCGCGGAGCTCGAGCGCTGCGTGACGCAGTTCGGCTTCATCGGCTGCAACCTGAATCCCGACCCCTCGGGCGGCTACTGGACCGATCCGCCGCTCACCGACCGGTGGTGGTACCCGCTGTACGAGAAGATGGTCGAGCTCGACGTGCCGGCGATGATCCACGTCAGCGGCTCGTGCAATCCCAACTTCCACGCCACCGGCGCGCATTACATCAACGCCGACACCACGGCGTTCATGCAGCTCCTCACCTCGGACCTGTTCCGGGACTTTCCGACGCTCAGGTTCATCATCCCGCACGGCGGCGGCGCGGTGCCCTACCACTGGGGGCGCTACCGCGGCATCGCGCAGGACATGGGCCGCCCGCCGCTGAAAGAGCTGCTGCTCGACAACGTGTTCTTCGACACCTGCGTCTACCACCGCCCGGGGATCGAGCTGCTGCTGAAAGTCATCCCGGCGGACAACATCCTGTTCGCCTCGGAGATGGTCGGCGCGGTGCGCGGCATCGACCCCGAGACCGGGCATCACTACGACGATACCCGGCGCTACATCGACGCGATCGACTGGCTGAGCGCGGAGGACCGCGACAAGATCTTCCGGCGCAACGTGTCCCGGGTCTTCCCGCGCTTCACTGCATGAACCAGCCGTGGCTCACGACGACCGACTGCCCGGTCAGGGCGCCGGTCGGAAATGCCGCGAGGAACACCGCGAGCTCGGCGACGTCCGCGGTGGTGGTGAACTCGCCGTCGACCGTTTCCCTCAGCATGACGTTGCGCACCACGTCGGCCTCGCTGATGCCGAGCTCCTTCGCCTGCTCGGGAATCTGCTTTTCCACCAGCGGCGTGCGCACGAAGCCGGGGCAGATGACGTTGGCGCGCACGCCGCGCTTGGCGCCTTCCTTCGCGAGCACCTTGCACAACCCCAGCAGGCCGTGCTTGGCGGTGACGTAGGGCGCCTTGAGCGGCGAGGCTTCGTGCGAATGCACCGAGCCCATGTAGATCACGGCGGCGCCGCGCGCGCCGGGAGGCAGGCGCCGCAGCAAGGCGCGCGTGGTGAGGAACGCGCCGTCGAGGTGGATCGCGAGCAGCCGGCGCCAGTTCTCCAGCGACAGCGATTCGATCGGGTCGATGTGCTGGATCCCCGCGTTGCTCACCAGCACGTCGGGCGCGCCCCAGGCCTTCGCCACCTGGTCGAAGCCGCGCTCGACCGCCTGCTCGTCGGCGACGTCCATCGCCACCGCCATGGCGGTGCCGCCCGCGCGCCCGATCTCGCCGGCGGCGGCGCGCCCCGCGTCGGCCGACAAATCGGCGATGCACACCCGCGCGCCTTCGCGCGCGTAGGCATGGGCGATCTCCAGGCCGATGCCGCTCGCGGCGCCGGTGACGAGCGCGATCCGGTCTTTCAGTTTCACGTGGTGACTCCTTCGAGGTAATCGTGCAGCACCGTGCCGAGCGGCAGGGTGAGGTCGGTCATGATGTGGGTTGCCGACAGGACTTCGAGCACCGGCAGCCCGGCGACCGGCGCGAGCGCGTGCGGGTGCAGCTCGATCGCGCCCGGGCCCTCCCAGGCGCCCTTCACGTCGATGTCCTGCAGCGCGTAGCGCACCAGCTCGCAGATGCGCGGCGTGCCGTCGACGTGCGGCACGATCTTGAGCAGGAAGCTCGCCCCGCCGAGCGCCTTGCGGATGGCGTCGCGCTCCAGCGCGCGATGCTTGTAGCCCATGGTGGCGGTCGCCACCCGGACGCCGCCGTAATCCAGGGTGCCCATCAGCGTGTCCTTGTGGACGCGCAGGCTCGGCTCGCCGAGCTTCTTCGGGAAGCCCCACAGCTCGCGCCCGCCGGCGATCGGCGGATGGTCGTTCAGGTACATGGCGTGGACGTAGCCGCCGCGCTCGCCGCGGAACGTCACCGGGATCACCTGGCCGGACTCGCAGTAGTGGCCGAAGCCGGTCGAGTCGGGCATGCGGATGAACTCGAACTTGACCACCGGCTCCGCCAGCTCGAGCGGCGCGGGCACCACGCGCCGCAGCGCCGCGGGATCGCTGCGGTAAGTCACGATCAGGAACTCGCGATCGACGAAGCGGTACGGCCCGCGCGGAAAGGCGGGGCTGGTGAGCGGCATGGCGAATGCCGTGCCGCGGACTTCATCTTCGGTCATCGCTATCTCCGGTTTCTACGGGGAGCTCGTGCACCACGAGGCCCGTGCCGGCGGGCGCCGGCGCGAGCCATCCCGCACGCTCGATCGCCCGCGCGGCGTCGCGCTGGCCCTGCCGCCAGCGCCATTCGATCGAGCCGCGCGAGAAGTTGATGTCCTTCGAGGCCATGCCCCAGTCGCGCCCCGGGTAGGTCAGCCGCACGATGTGCATGGTGGTGTCGCAACCCACCGCGCCGAGGCTGCGCATCGCGGGGGAGTCCCTGAGCTCCGGCGCGAGGCCGGCGTGCAGCACCCGGACGGCGTGGCGCAGGTCGTGCAGGCGGCGATAG
>Ga0316628_100001110_pt1 | contig 18615 bp, 15 predicted proteins | sample OWC_Aug_M2_C1_D5_FD_207648 | JGI IMG/M metagenome (GOLD analysis project Ga0316628, IMG submission 207648) | Wetland soil microbial communities from Old Woman Creek delta, Ohio, United States - OWC_Aug_M2_C1_D5_C | ecosystem: Environmental > Terrestrial > Soil > Wetlands | place: USA: Ohio... | reverse complement strand
CGGCGGCGAACGGCGATCGCTCTGGGACGTCCGGCAGGACCGCGCGGAAGAGGCGCCAAAGCAGGGTGGCCGGGAAGGGGAACTGGATATTGGCCGTAACACCGAAGCGCCGGGCCAGGCGCAGGGCCAGCCACCGAGCCGCGCCGATGCTCTGGACGGCCACGATTTCCGGAGCAAGCGGCGAGGAAAGCGGCGACTCCAGGACTTCACTCAGGCTGTCGGCGAGCCGCTCCAGACGATTACTCTGATGGAGAATCAACATCCAGCCAATCCCAAGACAAGATTCCCTGAAACCACAAGAGGCACAGGATATTCTGGCAGGGCCCCGAACCGAAAGCCTGAACCTTGTGCCCCTTGTGCATCTTGTGGCTGATCGCAGATTTCGGTGGCGCTTGGCGGTTTCCTTGGATCGGGACTAGATGTTCTGGGTATGGTACCGTGCCTGCACGTCCTCGCACCAGTTGCCGACGTTCCAGACCCCGTAGGCGCCGAGCCCTCCCAAGGGATCCGGCCCGTAGTAGACCGGCACGTGGACCAGCGACAACCCGGGGTGCTGCGCTGCCTCGACAAGGGCCGCCCGCAACGCGTCGGGTGTGTCGCCCCCCCTCAGCGCCTTGACGCCGGGTACCGCCGAGGCCAAGCGGACGTAATCCACCGCCACCCCGTCATGCGTCCGGAACGCGTAGCCGTACTGCGCCTCTTGCAGGCCCGAGATGGCCGCCATCCGCCGATTGTCGAGAAGGAGGATCGTCCCGCGGGCGCCGTGCAGAACGCCGTCCAAGAGGACCTGGGGATTCATGAAGAACGCCCCGTCCCCGCTGAAGGCAATGCCGTAGCGGGGTCGCTCCGCGACGGCCGCGGCGAGCAGCGCGCTCGCGGCGAATCCCATGTACGAGGCCCCCGTCTCCGTGACTGTCTGGTTCGGCTCGTCGTCCTCCGCCACCTGGAACCCGACCGCCTGGACGTCTCCGGCGTCGAAGAACTTCACGGCGCCGATGGATTTGGCGAAGTCGCACGCGATCTTGATCGCCGCGGGCTGCGTCAGGACCGGCCGGCCCCAGGTCTCGTCGTGGAGGACCGGGTGGGCATACCGCTCGGCCTTGAGCGCCTCCCATTCTCGCTTCTTCGCCGCCGTCGCGCCGAGCCACGCCTTCGCCCGCACCGGATCGGCCCCGCCCTCTTTTTGAAGGGCCTCCAAGAGCTGACTGACAACCACCCCGATGTCCCCGGCCAGCGCCACCGTGCGATTGTAGTGCGTGACGTCCCCCAGGTCGGCGTTGATGTTGATCACGGCGTCGGCGGAGGCGTAGCCGGTTCCCGAACAGTCCGCCTGGCACACGCCCCGCGAGCCGATGACGATCAACAGGTCCGCCTGGTCCGCGGCGTAATTGCCCGAGAGCGAGCCCTTGCTCCCCATGACGCCCAGATTCCGCGGATGGGAGTCGGGCAGCACGCCCAGAGCGCCCGGCGACAGGACCGCCACGCCGCCCGTAGCCTCCACCAGGGCGCGCACCTGCCCGGGAAACGCGCGGGCGCCGCCACCCACCTTGAGAACAATGCGACGGTGTGTCTGGATGAGGCTGACCGCCTCCGCCACGGCCGCCGGGTCCCCGACGGCCGTGCGGGGTGGGACGAGCGGTCCCGGGAGCGCCTCCAGGTTGAGGCGCGCGATCCGCGCCGGCTGGGTGTTGAGCGGCAGGAGCAGGAAGAAAGGACCGGCCCGGAAGGAGCGGTGAACCGCGAGGCTGCCCCGCCGGAGGGCCGCCCGGAGCGCCTCGGGCGTGTGCAGGACGTACGATTCCCCCATGAGGGCGGTAAGCTGGCCGAAGAGGCCCTGGACATGCTTCGGGATGGCCTGCATGTTCGGCCCTTCCCCGTGGGTCGTCTCGTCGCCGTAGATGTGGTAGACGCCGATGCCGTTGGATGCGGCGGCGAGGGAGCCCGCGAACGCCTGCAGCGCCCCCGGTCCGATGGAGGTGACGACCGCCGCCGTCTCGCCGTACAACCACTTCAGCGCAGTGGCGGCGTGGGCCATGGCGGTTTCGTGGCGGAAGTTGAAGGTCCGCGTGAGGCCGGCCGCCTCGTAGACCCGGAGCACCTCCGCGAGGTCGGTGGACCCATGCCCGAACACCGCCAGGTACTTCCGCACGCCCTGTTTGAGAAGCCCGAGGACCAACCCCTCAGCCAGCGTCGTGTCAATGGGGTTGGGAAGCATGCCGCGACCCACCGCCAATTCGATGTCGCCCGCCTCGGCGATCGCCCGCGCTCGCTTCTCCATGGCTTCCAGGCGCTCGACGTGCTGCATCGGAACCTGCGTCATACGACCCCCATGCGCGAAGGCGTCCAGTCTTTCGGATGAACCGGGTGGCCAGCGCCGTTATCGCGACCAACCTCGACGTTGCCATCCAAACGTGTCGGCCTCGCGGTCATCCGGCAGCATGAATCACCTCTTTGGATTGAAGGATGGAGCGACGTCGAAATGGATTTCGCAGGCCTTCCGCCTCCACGAGGTCCACATCCCTTCCAAACAGCGCCTTCAACTCCTCCTGCATGTCAACAAAGTCGAATAGGCTCCACCGAGCGTCAGGGTGAAAGGTGACGAGAACATCCACATCGCTATCCGGCCGAAAATCCTCGCGCAACACCGATCCAAAAAGGGAGAACTCCCGGATCCTCCAACGCGTGCAGAACTCGGCGATCTTGCGCTCATCGATCGAAATCCTGGCACCCATATATGTGGCTCCCAGTCTCAAGCGCGCTCTCTGCCCGACGTGCGGCGCGCGTTCGACGGTACATCCCCCGGCGCGCTCATTGGTACCTCTATACCCATCTCAGATCATGGGTGCAAGTCATTTCTGTGTTTGTCGTGCAAGGTGCGCGTGAAGTGGGTAATGGGGTGATACATCGGCCGTGGCGGTCGCCTCGACTCCCCCCGGGGGTCGGCTCCAGTTCGGCCGTCGGCTGTCACGCCGGGGTCCTCAGGGTCGGGAAAAACGGCCCACGTCCTGACGCTGCGATTTGCCACAACGCTTCTCACGCCACGATCGCCAAGACGCGCCCTGCTTCACCTTCCTTTCGGTGGTCCATCTTCGCTGGAAGAGCCAAGGTTGCCCTGCCTAAAGAAATTCTCATCCCCCCTTCATGACCTCCTCATCTTTCCACAGTACTCTACGCGCCAGAGAGTGACGAGCCCCGGACTCGATCGCTTCTCGCAACCCCACAACCTTTTTCAGGAGGAACTGCGATGAAGACGTTCACATCCCTCATGGCTGGTTTGGCGACGGTTGCGGTCCTGGCGGGCGCGGCGCTCGCGCAGGCCCCCAAGCCGGCTACCCCACAGGCGGCCCCGGCGCCCGCCCCGGCGGCACAGGCCCCGGCCAAGGCTGCCGTGACCAAGGACATCACCGGCGAGTTTGTCTCTGCGGACAAAGCCACGAAGACCGTGATCGTGAAACACGTCGTGGACCAGAAGGCTGCCCAGATGACCGTCAGCGTGGACGACGCGATGCTGGCGGCTGTCGCCCAGTTCAAGGCGGGCGACAAGGTCAAGGTTACCTACGAAGAAATGGGCGGGAAGTTCGTCGCCAAGGCCATCACCAAGGCGTAGTGGCATTGATGGGTTCCGCACGGCGCCCGAAATCCGGGTCCCGGGCGCCGTGCGAACTCAATTAGCATAGGCCGAGTTTCGAAACTCGAATTTCGAGTGTGACATCAGATGGGCTTGCCAGCAGCGTGGTGCAGGTCGCACGCTTCGCCGTCGCCGGAGGGGCACATGTCTTGGATGTGGGTGATCTCGCTGATTGTCGCTGTGGCGGTGGGCGTCAATCTCGGCGTCATCGTGATGGCGCTGGTTCAGAACGGAGCGAGGGAAGACTCGAGTGCGAAGCCGCCACACGGAGATCGTCTGTGACCAGCGCCCCGGACGCCCTGCCATCCCGTCCCATCGCGCCGCGCCGCGTTGCCTGGACCAAGGCGTGGGCCCTCCTTCGGCCCTACTGGTTCTCCGAGGAACGCTGGACAGCACGTGGCTTGCTGGCCCTGGTCGTCGGCCTCAATCTGGCCGGCGTCTTCGTCGCGGTGCTGCTCGCGCACTGGAACCGGCAGTTCTTTGACGCGCTGCAGGGGAAGGATTATTCCGCCTTCCTCGCGCTGCTGGCGCGGTTCGGCGGGCTGGCCGCCTTGTACATCGTGGCCGCCGTCTTCGCGCTCTATTGCAACCAATTGCTGCAGATTCGCTGGCGGCGCTGGTTGACGGCGCGATATTGCCGCGACTGGCTCGCCGATCGGTCCTATTACGTGCTGCAACTCGATCCATCAAACGTGGAGAACCCAGAGCAGCGCATCCAGGACGACATCGGGATCGTCGCCAACCTCAGCCTGGATCTCATGACCGGCCTGATCAACGCCGTCGCCACCCTCGGGTCGTTCCTGCTGATGTTGTGGACCCTGTCCGGAGCGCTCCAGCTCAACATCGCAGGTTTCGCGTTGGCAATCCCCGGCTATATGGTGTGGGTTGCCATCCTGTATGCGGCACTGGGTAGCGTGGCCACACATGTCGTCGGCCGGTCGTTGATCGGCATCAACTTCGACCTGCAGCGCTACGACGCCGAGTTCCGGTTTCGCATGATCCGCGTCCGGGAAAATGCCGAGAGTATCGCGTTGTACGGCGGGGAACGAGACGAAGAGGAGAGCCTGAAGACATCGTTCGGCCACATCTGGCGGACCTGGTGGCGGCTCATGAAGGCGCAAAAGCGGCTGACCTTCTTCACGGCGGGCTACGGGCAACTGGCGGTCATCTTCCCCATCCTCGTCGCGGCGCCTCGCTACTTTTCGGGCGCGATGTCGCTGGGCGGGCTGACGCAGACCTCCCTTGCCTTCGGTCGCGTCCAGTCGTCGCTGAGCTGGTTCGTGGATGCCTACCCCCGGATCGCCCAGTGGACGGCGAGCGTCGGCCGCCTCGTCGGTTTCAGCGAGGCACTGGCCCGCTCCAAGTCGCTTCTAGCCTCGACGGCGGCAATCAGGGTGAGCCGGTCCCCAGCCACCGGCCTGACCGTTGACGGTCTGAATCTTCGCCTCCCTGACAATCGGAGCATTGTGCAGGATGCAACGCTACGCATCGAGGCCGGGGATCGTGTGCTGGTGAGCGGACCGTCTGGGTGCGGCAAGAGCACCTTTTTCCGTGCGCTCGCCGGCATCTGGCCGTACGGAAGCGGGAGCGTCGCCATCCCCGAGGGCCAGCGAGTCCTGTTCCTGCCGCAACGGCCCTACCTGCCGATCGCCAGCCTGCGCGAGGTGCTCAGTTATCCGGACCGGCCTCAACAGCACGCCGACCTCGATTGTCGGCAGGCGCTCACCGATGCGCGGCTCTCGCACCTCATCGATCGCCTGGGCGAGCAGGCCAACTGGTCGCTCGAACTGTCGGGCGGTGAACAGCAGCGGATCGGCTTCGCGCGGGTATTCCTGTACCGGCCAGACTGGCTCTTCCTGGACGAGGCGACGTCGGCCCTGGACGAGGAAACGGAGCAGGCGCTCTATGCCCTGCTCCAGGAGCGCTTTCCCGGCATCACCGTGATCTCAATTGCCCACCGGGCGGCGGTGATGAGATTCCACCGGCGGCGGCTGACGCTCCACCCCGAGACCCGAACCGTCGAGGCGGACCCACTCTCGCCCCGGTGGGCCGAAGCCGAGATACTGCCGGACGACGATTCGGCCGGGGTCCAGGCGCGGCGGTCCCGCGAGGATCACCTCGTGACCGCGTGAGCCCATCGCATGGGTGAACAGGCCCATGACGTGAGAGGAGCATGGATGATGGATACGTCTCTCGATGCTTCCCAGGAATACGTGCGCTCGACGGCCCACAGCATCCGCATCCGCTACCTGGACAGCGGAGGGGGCGCTGCGTATGATGAAGGTGGCGGCGGGAAGGCACCCCAGACCCCCGACGGGCAGCGCCCCCATCTTGGGAGGACGTCCATCATCGTCATCCGCCGGCCGTACGCCTTCCTGGTGCCGGCCATCCGCTCGCTGTTCGAGGGAGACGAGGACGTGCGGGTGCTCGTAGACCGCCGGCAATGCGAACGGCATGCGCTCGCAACGCTAGTCGTGGGGGACGCTCAGTTTCGGACGCGGGATCGGCGGGGATCGCTTCCGATCCTGGATGTCGTCATAGATCTCGGGGCGTGATCTGGGGGTCGCCCCGTGCGAACCGTCGGTCGCGCTGCACCCAATTGCGCGGCAGTCGTTCCACTGCCAGCCCGAATGGATGGCGTCGCCACCCAGGGCCGAGCCGTCTCGGATCTCAGCCGCCGCTCGCAGGAGGCAGGCTACGCACCGCCAGGAGCAACGGCGTCGCCTGGGAGGTCGCCCTGACATCAGCGATGGCAGCCTTGAGGACCCCGCCGGCGTCTTGGCGGTGAATCGGTCCCCCTAACCCGGATTATTCACAGATCTTTCGTGAATAATCCGGGCTAGAACCTCCCGGCGAGGCGGCACCGGGACCTCATCGCGCACCCGAGTGCCCGACGGGAGGGCCCGCACGTCCGGTGGAGTACTTGCGTTGCTTGCCGAAGAGCCGGACCTGGACGGCAACCCCTATGGCGGCGACGGCGACGAAGGCCGCGATGGCCAGGGTGCCCTTCTGGGGCGAGCCAGGATCCAGCCAGCTCTGTGCAGTTCCTCCCACGATCATCGCGCCGTTGAGGGCGCTGGTCACCATCACCATTTGGCATCCTGCGTTCCTCCCTTCGTCTGGTTGGTCAACGCGCCAATCCGGCGAGGGACGCTCCGACGAGCTTGGCCCCGATGAGGAGCAGCAATACCGCCACGATCACGGCGTTGTTCCGCGCCATCCAGCCCTTGAGGCGATCGAGGAGGTCGGCAGCGCGGCTTCCGAGCGCGAAGTAGATCCCCACGGGAACGGCGGCGCCCAGCGTGCCGATCACGGCGAAGACCGCGAGGGCCACCGCCTGTTTGCCGCCCGGGATCTCCGCCTGAGCGATCTCGGCGGCGGCGGCGATCACCAGCAGCAGGTTCTTCGGATTCCCCGCCGACAGCATGCCGCCCGCCCCGAACGCCTTCGGCGCTCCGAGGCGGTCGATCGCCCCGAGCCAGGCTGGCATGGCCGCCTCTGTGTCGTCCTTGGGGCGCCCAAGGAATTTCCTGAAGGCAAGAAGGACGAGCAGGCCGCCAAGCGCGAGCTTGACCAGGTGCAGCCACGCGCCCGGATCCCCGCCCTGGCCGCCGCCCCCGGCGATGGCCAGGGCGGTCGCGCCGGCGAGCGATAAACCGACCAGCCAGCCGGCCGTGAAGGCAGGCCCGGTCACGCGCCCGCGCGGCGTGCCGAGCATCAGCACGACCGGCATGATCGCCATGGGGCTGAAGGCGACACCGACGGCGAGGACGATGCTCTCCCCGATAGCCTGACCCATCACGCTCCCCGGCCAGCCGCAACCGGCGCGGACTCGTCCGGCCCGCGGGTGGGCGCCGGGCGAGAGGGACACGAGGGGCCTGCGTGGAAGCGGCCGAGCCTGGATCGCAGCATCCGCCCAGTGGGCCCCGCCCGGAGCCTCGCCATCACCTGCTGCCCGCCAGGCCGAGCCAGCAGCGCCCGCTCGCCGTCGGCGCGGTGCAGGTCGAGCAGGTCGCGCTCGATCGCCCACTGCGTCGCCGACTCGAGCGCGGCGAGGAACTGGCGCTCTTGCTCCATCACCCCTTCGCCGTCACAGCGCATGCGCGCCGCGGCGCCCGCCGCATCGGGCGCCGCGCCCCGAGAGGCCACGACGCGGCAGCAGCCCGCGAACAACCGACCGCCTCGAGTGGACCTCGATCCCCCGGCGGAGATGTCCCGGGAATCACGCGAGCCGTGTCCCGCGCGCGGCACAGCTCGGGGAACGGGTTCCCGAGGCCCGGGATGAAGGCCTGGTCGTGCCCACTTTTAGCTTCTCTGGCATCGTGTCCTCGCTTTGCCATCGAATTATTGACGGCTGGCCGATGGTCACGGATCGACGAAACCTACCACGTCCCGAGGCAGGGAACAACTGCCAACCACTACCGGCCGGCACGCCGACGCGATCGAGCGGGCGGTCATCCTGGGGGACTCCTCGACCCTGCGACTGCCCGCGGGGCCCATCACCACCCAGCCCCCGGACCCCCCGGTGCCGCTCGATGCCGTGGAGCGGGCATCGGCGCGGGCGTATATCCTCAAGGTGCTCGAACGCACCGGGTGGCGCATCCGGGGAATCGGGGGCGCAGCCGAGCTCCTCGGTCTCAAACCCACCACACTCGAAGCCCGAATGAAGAAACTCCGGATTCGGCGTCCGGCCTGAAGCTCCAAGCCAGTTGGAGAAACTCCATTCCCCGTGGAGATTCCCACGAACCCCGGCAGCACCACTCCGGCCGCGATAATCCAGACAACCACCGGAATCCATTGATCGTGATGCCGAAAATCTGACCGGGTGCGTGCCGCGGCGCGCCGCTTGCTCTCCCTGCAGTTATTAGGCAGTCAACGCGCCGGTCCCCGGTCTTGGATTGGAGGGGTGGCCTTGTCGGTGGTGATTTTCGGTCGCCTTTCCGCCGTGTGGCGACACGCCCTGGGCCCGTTCCTTGCGCTCTCGGTGGTCCTTCCGGGCGCAACGGCTGCCGCCGAGAGCCTCGACCCCGAAACCGCCGCGCTGATGGAAAGCGCCTTTCAGGGGCTCGGGACAGCCCCCATCGTGGACGTTCACGTGCACCTCGTGGCCCTGAACGCCGAGGGCGCCTATGTGAGTCCCGGGAAACTGAGCCCCGCACGCCCGTTGGAGTGGCTCAAGACGCGCCTCTACCTCCGCGCGAGCGGCGTGAAGGATCTCGCCCGTTTCGACGAGGCCTATGTTGAACGCCTGCTCCAACGTGCCGACGGCTTCCCGCGCCCTTTCCGGTTCCACCTGCTGGCCATGGACTACCACTACGGGAAGGAGGGGCGACGCGATCTCGCCCACACGGAGTTTTATGTTCCAAACGAGCTGGTGGTGTCTCTCGCCGAACGGTACCCGGAGCGGATCGTCCCGGTGGTCTCGGTGCACCCCTACCGACGCGACGCGCTGGAGGAACTGGACCGCTGGGCGGCCCGGGGCGTCCGCTTCGTAAAATGGCTGCCCAACGCTCAGGGGATGGACCCGTCGGATTCCCTCGTCGATCCCTTCTATGCCCGCATGAAGCGGCACGGAATGGTCCTGCTCAGCCATGCCGGCGAAGAGAAGGCGGTGCATGCCCGATCGGCCCAAGCCCTGGGGAACCCGCTGAAGCTTCGCCATGCCCTCGATGCGGGAGTCAGGGTGATCGTCGCGCACTGTGCCAGCCTCGGCCGAAACGAGGACCTCGATCGTCCCGGCCGGACGGCCTCCAACTTCGACCTGTTCCTCCGCCTCATGTCCGAGGAGCGCTATCGCGGTCTCCTTTTCGGCGACATCTCCGCCATCACCCAGGTCAACCGGATGCCGGGTCCGCTTCGAACGGTTCTGGGGCGCCCGGACCTCCAGGAACGCCTGGTCAACGGCAGCGACTACCCGCTGCCCGGCATTCCGCTGCTGACTTTGCTGCAGCAGTTTGTGCACCACGGCTTCGTGACCAAGTCCGAGGCTCGGGCGTTGGCGAACGTGTTCAAGTCCAACCCCCTCCTGGCGGACTTCCTCCTCAAACGAACGATCCGGGATCCGGCAAGCGGGAGGAGTCTGGATCCGCGAATCTTCACGAGCGCCGCACTCCTTGGTGCTCCTTCGCCGTCTCCGTAAGGCGTGCGGGTATTCGTCCGCCGCGCGCCGATGCGGAAAGCGTTGCCTAGCGCGACCGATGGTGTCGCCGGGAGATCTAGCATGCAACGAATCCGCCGGCCTGTCCTCGCCGCTATCGCGCTCGTCCTCGCTGCCTGCGCATCGACGACGATCCGCGACTCCTGGTACGACCCGGAGTACCGCGGCGCCGCGTTCCGCAAGGTGCTGGTTCTCGGCGTTCTCCCCAACATCGCCGAGCGTCGGCAGTATGAGGACGTGATGGTCGCGACGATCAACGCGACCGGCGCCCAGGGCATCCCGGCCTACAGGTTCCTGCCCGGCCAAGAACGGGCAAGCGAGGCCGAGCTCGATCGCGCGGTGCGCGAATCGGGCGCGGATGCGCTGCTCATGTCGCGAGTGCTCCGCGTGGACACCCAAGCCCAGGTGTCGACCCAGCGGGTGTCGCCCGCGCCGGGAGCCTGGGGCCGGGGGTGGGACGGCTGGTACTCCGGCTGGTGGGGCACCGGTTGGCAATCGGTAACCACGGTCACTCAGTACGAGATCGCGGTGGTCGAGACCACGCTGTTCTCGGCGGGAAGCGGGCGCGTGGTCTGGACCGGCGTCACCGACACGTTCCAGCCGCGCTCGGTGGCACGGGAAGCGCCGGCCTTCTCCACCACGATCGTGGGCGCGCTGCAGGCGCGGGGACTCCTGCCCGCAGCCAGGTGATCCGGTCCGCGCGGTGGAAGGCGCAGGGTGGAATGCGACCCTGAGCCGCAGGGATGTCCAGGGTGTGATCGCGACAGCCGCCGCGAAGTGGGGCGAGACCGCCGTGATGACCTTCATCACCAATGTTGGGTGACCAGCCTTGGGCGGTCTGGAGTATGGGACGAGCCACGATCACGGGGGACTGGCGCGCATTGGCCCGCTGTGATCAATCGAAGCATGAGATGACGAGCACGGCCCGCGTATGGAGGGATGAAACCGTCATGAATCCCAGACGTTGCCGTCGCATGGGTCACGGTCCAAGCGCGTTGATCACACTCGCACTCATCTCACTCGCCGTCGGGTGCTCGCGGCAGGAGGCGCCTCGTCCAGAGGTGGTTCGCCCGGTGCGAACGATGGTCGTGGCAGCCGGGGAGGCAACTCAAGTCCGCTCCTTCCCTGGAAGGGTTCAAGGGTCGAGAAGCGTCGACCTGGCATTCCAGGTACCCGGTCTGCTCGTGACGCTGCCGATCGTGGAGGGGCAGAGCGTCGCCAGGAACGAGCTGATCGCCCAGCTCCGGCAGGACGAATTCCAGGCCCGGGTGCGGGCCGTGCAGGGCCAGCTCGACCAAGCGCGCGCCGCCCTCAACGCGTTGCGTGCTGGGGAACGACCCGAGGAGCGGCTGCGCCGGGAGGCGCAGGTGCGGGCGGCCGAGGCGAGGCTCGCGAACGCCCGGATAGAATTCGAGCGCTTCGGGCGGATGATCCAGTTGAAGGCCATCCCGCGCACCGATTACGACCGTGCCGAGACCGCCTACCGCGTCGCGCAGGAAGATTACAACGCGGCCCTCCAGATCCTCCAGCAGAGCAGCGTCGCCCGTCCGGAGGACATCGAGGCCCAGGCGGCCCAGGTCCGGGTGCTGGAAAGCCGTCTGGGCGAGGCGAACGTGGACCTCAAGGATTCCACGCTCCGGGCTCCCTTCCGCGGCGTGATCGCCCGGCGTTTCGTGGAGCAGGGGCAGAACCTCAGGGCCAAGGAACCGGTGGTGCAGTTCCAGGACGTGGACGAGGTCGACATCGTCGTGGACGTGCCGGAGTCCGTCATGATCGCCGACATCCGCGCGGCCGAGGTTGCGCAAGTGATCGCGACGTTCAGCAGCGCCCCCGGACGTCAGTTTCCGGTGCGCGTCAAAGAGATGGCGCAAGCGGCCGACCCGGTCACGCAGACCTTCCAGGTCCGTGTCACCATGAAGTCCCCGCCCGACCTGAATGTGCTGCCGGGTATGACGGCCACGGTCACCCTCACCACTCACCGCCGCGGTAGCCGGGACAATCGGATCCTCGTGCCGATCTCCGCCGTCTTCAAGGACGACACGGGAGTGCAGGTGGCGTGGGTCGTCGGACCCGATCAAACCGTCTCGCGCCGCCCGGTGAAGCTCGGCGAGGCGGCGGGCGGCCAGATCGCAGTCACGGAGGGGTTGCAACCGGGCGACCGCATCGCGGTGGCGGGGGTGACGTTCCTGCGCGAAAAGATGAAGGTGAAGGATCTGGGCGACGCGCTTGGAGGCGGCCAGTCATGAACCCCGGCGAGCTCTCCATCCGCAACAACCGTGTCGTTTTCGTCGCGATGCTCCTCATCCTCATCGGCGGGTTCGTGGCCTATCAAAACATGGGCCGCCTCGAGGATCCGGAGTTCACGATCAAGGAAGCGCTGATCATCACGCCATACCCCGGGGCGAGCGCCGAAGAGGTCGCCAAGGAGGTCACCAACCCGATCGAAAGCGCCCTGCAGCAGCTCGGCCAGCTCGATCGCGTCGACTCGGAGTCCTCGCGCGGGATGTCCGTCGTCAGCGCGCGTATCAAAGACCGGTTCCACAAGGACGCGATCCCTCAGGTGTGGGACGAACTTCGTCGCAAGATCTCCGACGTCCAATCGCAGCTGCCGCCCTCGGTACGCGGCACCTCGATGGTGATCGACGATTTCGGCGACGTCTACGGCATCTTCCTGGCCATTACCGGCGACGGCTACTCATCCTCGGAACTGCGCCGCTACACCGAGTTCCTCCGTCGGGAGCTGTTGTTGGTGCAGGGCGTCCAGAAAGTCGATCTCTTCGCCGCACAGCACGAAGCCGTCTTCCTCGAAATCTCGCGGCAACGGCTGGCGCAGCTCGGCATCAACGAGGAGCAGATCTACCGCCAGCTCCAGGCGAGGAACGTCGCCGCCGACGGCGGCCGCGTGCGCGTCGGCGACGAGCACATCGCCCTCGATCCGCACGGCGGCTTCCGCTCGGCCGAGGACATGCTCGATCTGGTGATCGGCTCGGACCGGACGGGCCGCCAGCTCGTCCTCAGGGACGTCGCCACGCTGGCGCGCGGCGATCAGGACCCGCCGCGCCGTCTGCTCCGCTACGACGGTAAGCCGGCCATCGGCCTGGGAATCTCCACGGTGCCGGGCGGCAACGTCGTGACCATGGGCGACGGCGTTCGGCGAAAGCTCGCGGAGCTCAAATCCTACCAGCCGATCGGCATCGAGATCGGCGAGATCAACTTCCAGCCCGAGGCGGTCAAGGCGGCCACCAATGAGTTCATGTTCAACCTGGGCAAGGCGGTCACCATCGTCTTCGTGGTGCTCCTGTTCGCGATGGGCCGCAAGACCGGGCTGATCATCGGGGCGGTGCTGTTCCTCACGATCATGGCGACCTTCCTCGTCATGTACATGAAGGGCGACCTCCTGATGGAGCGCATCTCGCTGGGCGCGCTCATCATCGCGCTGTGCATGCTCACGGACAACGCGATCATCGTCATCGAGGGGATCAAGGTCGGGATCGAGGCCGGCCAGGACAAGCTCAAGGTGGTCCGCGAGGTGGTCGCCCAGAACCAGTGGTCGCTCTTCGGGGCGACGGCCATCGGCATCATCGCCTTTGCCGCGATCGGCCTGTCGGAAGATTCGACCGGAGAATATACCAACTCGCTCTTCTGGGTCATCCTGATTTCCCTGAGCCTGAGCTGGGTTTCGTCGGTCACCATCACGCCGCTCTTGAGCTATCTGGCTTTCAAACCCAAGGCCGGCGGGGCATCTGCGCAGAGCGATCCGTACAACAGCCTCCCGTTTCGGATCTACCGGCAGTTGCTGGTGCTGGCGCTTCGCCATCGCTGGGCGGTGGTGGCCCTGGTGATCGTGTCGTTCGTCCTGTCGCTGCACGGCTTCACGAAGGTCAGCCAGAGCTTCTTCCCCCCCGCCACACGGCCGCAGTTCATGGTCGACACGTTTCTGCCGGCCGGCACCCACCTCCGCGAGTCCGAGGCGTTCGCCGGCACCGTCCAGCGTTACATCCAGGCCCGGCCCGGCGTCACGCATGTCACGTCGTTCATCGGCGGCGGCGGGCTGCGCTTCATGCTCGTCTACAGTCCGGAGCGGGAGAACCGCGCCTTCGTGCAGTTCCTGGTCGACGTCGACGACTGGAAGAAGATCGACGGGTTGATTGCCGACATCCAGAAGCATCTGGACGAGCGGCACCCAAATGCCAACTCGATCGCCAAGAAGTTTCTCCTGGGCCCCGGCCAAGGCGGGCGCATTCAGGCGCGGTTCCAAGGCCCCGATCCGGCGAAACTGCGGGAGCTCGGCGATCAGGCGGTGACGATTCTGAGAGACGACGGCGGGACTCTCGCCGTGCGCAGCGACTGGCGCGAGCGCGAAAAGGTCATCCGCCCCAAGCTGCTCGAATCCCAGGCGCACCGCAACGGCATCACGCGCGTCGAGGTGGCCCAGGCCCTGGCCGGCAGCTTCGAGGGACGCGTGGTCGGCTTCTTCCGCGAGCCGGGGAGCGCCGGCACGGGTGTCTACCCGCAGGAGACGCGGCTGCTGCCGATCGTTGCCCGACCGCCCCTGGCCGAGCGCCGCGACGTCGCGGCGATCCCCAGCCTGCAGATCTGGAGCCCGGCCGCCGGGCGGATGATCCCCCTGAATCAGGTCACGTCCGGCGCCGAGGTCGTCTGGGAGGACCCGGTCGTGATGCGCCGTGACCGCTTCCCGACCCTCATCGTCCACGCCGACCCGCGGTCCGGCCTGCCCAGCGAACTGTTCAACCGGGTGCGTTCGAAGATCGAGCAGATACCGCTGCCGCCAGGCTATTCTTTCGCATGGGGAGGCGAGTACGAAGACTCCGGCCGCGCCCGCGCCGCCCTGGCCCGGCCCCTCCCCTACGTGCTGGCGCTCATGGTGTTCATCGTCGTGTGCCTGTTCAACTCGATCCGCACCACACTGCTGATCTGGCTGATCATGCCGATGCTGATCATCGGCGTGACCGCGGGGTTGTTGCTCACCCGCCAGCCGTTCGGGTTCATGGCCCTCTTGGGAGTGCTCGCCGTGGGTGGCGAGCTGATCAAAACCCAGATCGTCGTCCTGAGCAAAGTCGTCACGGAGCGCGAGAAGGGGAAGACGGCCTTTCAGGCGATCCTGGATGCGGGCGTGACCAAGATGCGGCCGGTGAGCATGGTGGTGTTGACGACCGTCCTCGGGATGATCCCCCTGCTGGTGGACCCGTTCTTCGGGGCCATGGCCGTGTGCATCATGTTCGGGCTGACGGTGGCGGCCATCCTCGCCCTAATCGTGACGCCGGTGTTGTACGCCACGTTCTATCGTATTCATGAGGGGGACGCCGGGACCGGCGCCGAGCGGCTGACGCCGCCCGCCGCTGCGCACGGGACGAGACCCGCGTGATTCCGGTGACATCTCCACCGCGCGATCGAGGTCCGCTCATGACGTTCGGTCGCCACGGCGGCGTCCATACGATCGGCGATTCGGACGGCGGGCTCGGGTCTATGCCCGGTCACAGATGGACCCGGCCGAGGCGACCCGCCGGCCAATCCTGCCACCGGACCCGGCCCGGAGATCGCACGCCGGCAAGGAACGCTGACCCAACCGAGGGCGCGGGGATCACAGCGCGCCGATAGTCGAAGGGCTTGCGCCCTCGAGAAAGGACGGGCCCCATGAGTCGTACGAGCGAGGTCCCGAAGACAGTGCTACAAAAACTGCTCGACGTGGTTGAAAGGGTGGGGAACAAGGTCCCCCACCCGGCTGTGCTCTTTTCTCTGCTGATGCTCCTCGTGATCGTGCTCTCCCAAGTCTTGCATTGGCTGGGAGTCCGCATTTCCTATGAACGAATCAATCCGCAGACACACCATGTTGAAGCGGTCACCACCGTTGTCAGAAGTTTGCTGTCTGCGGATGGGATTCGCTTTATCTTCACGACCGTGGTCCCCAACTTTATCAATTTCGGGCCGGTCGGGATCATCTTGGTCGCGATGATCGGCGTGGGGCTGGCCGAACGGTCCGGACTCATTGGGGCCTTGATTCGAATGATCGTGACCGTCGCACCCCGCAAGGCAATGACCGCCATCATTGTGACCCTCGGGGTATTGTCCAGCATCGCCTCCGATGCGGGATACTTGGTGTTGATCCCCCTGGGAGCGGTTGCCTTTCATAGCCTGGGCAGGCATCCGCTGGTCGGTCTGGCCGCGGCCTTTGCCGGGGTGGCCGCCGCATTTGGCGCCAATGTCCTCGTCAAGCCCATTGATGGCATCCTCGCGGAAATGACCAATGATGCCATCCACATCCTTGATCCAGCCAAATCGATCGGTCTGACCGCGAACTTCTATTTCGGCATCGTCTCGAGCGTGTTGCTCATCGTGGTCTGTTCGGTCATCACCGATTGGGTTGTCGAGCCTCGATTCGGCGAGTACCAAGGAGACTCTCCGACCGCTGAGAGCCAGGGCCTCTCCGCAGAGGAGTCGCGCGGTCTGACCTTTGCGCTGTGGGCCGCCGTTGGCATTCTCCTCGTTCTTTGCCTGTTGACCCTGCCACAAGGCGCTCCCCTTCGAAATCCGGCGACCGGCGAGATCATCGGCGATTCGCCCTTGATGGCCAGTTTGGTCTTCCTCATTATGGCGGTGTTCTTGGTGACCGGAATCGGCTACGGCATCGGCGCCAGGACCATCACCACAATCGATAGCGGCATTGATGCGGTGACGAAGACCCTCTCCGACCTGGGTGGTTTGATGCTCTTGTTTTTTGTCATCAGCCAGTTCGTCGCCTACTTCAATTACAGCAACATGGGAACGATTCTGGCAGTCAATCTGGCCAATTTTCTCAAGCAGGCGAATCTCGGCAGCGCGACCTTGCTGTTGGGCTTTATCGCGATCGGCTTCCTGTTGAGCATTCCCATCCCCAACATCTTGCCGAAGTGGGCCATCATGGCGCCGGTGTTCGTTCCGCTGTTCATGAAGCTGGGGGTCGCGCCTGATGTCGTGCTGGCGGCGTACCGGGTGAGCGATTCGCCGCCCAACGTCATTAACCCGCTGCTGCCCCATTTTGCGCTGGTAGTTGGCTTCGCCCAGCGGTGGCAGAAAGACGCAGGCGTGGGGACGATCGTGGCGATGATGCTGCCTTACGCGGCGGCGACCTTCGTCGCCTGGACGCTCTTATTCCTCGCCTGGTATGTGCTGGGGCTTCCTTTTGGGCCGGGGTAACATGGAGAACGAATCGCCCAGCCTCGACACCGGCGCCCTGCTCGAGTTCATGTTCCGCCTCGGGCAGGCGTTCCTCGCCTCCGGCGAGCAGACGGCGAAGGTGGAACTCATCCTGCGCCGCATGGCGTCGGCGTACGGCGTGCGACGATCGCGGGTGGTGACGTTCCCCACCGCCATCTTCATCAGCCTGCACGACCGCGCGGAAGAACGCGTGAGCCTGGCCGAGGGGCCGGGGCACACGCTGCGCCTGGATCAGATCGCCGACGTCTACGCGCTGGGCGAGGCCGCCCAGCGCGGGGAGGTGGCGCCGCACGACGGACTGGAGCGGCTCACCGAAATCCTGCGAAAGACCCCGCGATTCGGCGTCGGCGGCACCGTCGTGGGGCACACGATCCTGTCGGTCGGGGTCTCGATGGTGCTCGTGCCCTCGCCCACCTACATCGCCGTCGCGGCCGTGCTCGGCGCGGTCGTTGGTGCGCTGAGGGTCCTCAACCGGAACCAGCCCGTGCTCGCCATGCCGTTGCCCGTGGTTGCGGCGGGGGTCGTGTCCGTGCTCGTCTTCCTCGCCGTGAAGCACTGGCTGCCGGCCGATCCGCTGTACGCGCTGGTGCCGCCGCTGGTGTCCTTCCTGCCCGGCGGCATGCTGACCCTCGGGATGGTGGAGCTGGTGTACGGCGACATGGTGAGCGGATCGAGCCGGCTCATCACCGGCTTCGTCCAGCTCGTCCTGCTGGCGTTCGGCCTGGCGGCGGGCGCCGCGCTCGTCGGGATCAGCCCCGACACTCTGATCGAAGCGGCCGGGGAACTTGACACGGTGGCCTGGGCGCCGTGGGTGGGCGTGGTGGTGTTCGGGGTGGGTGTCCATCTCCATTTCTCCGCGCCCCGGAACTCCTTATGGTGGATGCTCCTCGTGCTGCTCCTCACCTTCTCGACGCAGCGGGTGGCGGCCGCCGCCTTCAGCAAGGAGATCAGCGGCTTCTTCGGGATGCTCGTCGCGACGCCGCTCGGCTACCTGATCCAGCTGCGTTTCAAGGGGCCGCCGGCCATGGTGACGTTCCTGCCGAGCTTCTGGCTCCTCGTGCCCGGCGCGCTGGGACTGCTGAGCGTGAAGTACATGCTGAGCGACCCTGCCGCCGGGGTGGAGGGCCTGATCGCCGCCGTGTTCGCGCTCGTGTCGATCGCGCTGGGCACCCTGATGGGCGCGGCGCTGTACAAGTGGCTGACCGAGACGTTCGGCGCCTGGCAGCTTCAGATCGGCCGCGTCGGATCATACGTCCGTCGCCGTGCCAAGCGCTGATCCGGGATCGGTTGCCGGGGGGATCAAGCTGTGCCGACGTCGCGCATCCGTTCAAGGTTGCGAGGGAGTCTTGCGGTATTTTCCAGCGGAGTACTTTCGTTCCTTCCCAAAAAGCCGGAACTGGACCACAACGCCGATAACGGCCACGGCGGTAAAGACCGCGAGCGTGATATAGTCCCTCGTCGAGACGGGATCCAGCCAGCTATAGGTTGCCCCTCCCACGATCATGGCGCCGTTGAGCGCGCTCGCCACCATCACCATGAGATCCTTCGCCGCCAGAAAAACGAGAAAACCGATCAAGGCACCTGCCAGGCCGATCAGCAGCGAAATGGCGGGCGC
>Ga0316628_100001109_pt1 | contig 18617 bp, 15 predicted proteins | sample OWC_Aug_M2_C1_D5_FD_207648 | JGI IMG/M metagenome (GOLD analysis project Ga0316628, IMG submission 207648) | Wetland soil microbial communities from Old Woman Creek delta, Ohio, United States - OWC_Aug_M2_C1_D5_C | ecosystem: Environmental > Terrestrial > Soil > Wetlands | place: USA: Ohio... | reverse complement strand
TTCGAGAACGATTTCTGGGCGTTGTCGAACTGCAGGAGACAGAAGGGGCACCCGGTCACTATGCAGTCAGCGCCCACAGCGGCGATGTTTGCGCACTTGTCCTGCGTGAGCGAGTTTGCGAGCTCAACTACGTGTGACCGGACGCCTCCGCCGGCTCCGCAGCAATCGAGCTTGTCCTCGTAATCCACGCTTGTCGCGCCGCACGCTTCCACTATCTTGTCCAGCAGGACCGGGTCGTTGGGGTCGTCGAACTGTGCGTGTTCGGTCGGCCTAAGGTAGTGGCAGCCGTAGTGCACCGCGACCTTGAGGTTCTTGAGCGGGTGTTTCGCGGACTTCTGGATGGCGTCAAGGCCGACGTCCTTGGCCATGACCTCGATGTAATGCCTGACCTTGACCGGCTCGAACACCTTGCGCTTCCCCTCCGACCGGACGGGGATACCGGTGTACTTCTTGCCGATCTGCGCGAGGACCCTGTTGACCTTGCCCATGTTCTTCGGCTCCTGGAGGTACTCGGTGGCCTTCATCAGCGAGGCGAGGCAGCCGTTGCAGACAGTGAGCAACTGCCTCTTCTCCTCCTGAGCCAGGACCAAGTTCCTGGCGGCGAGCAGAAGCCATGTGTCCTTGTCGGATGAATAGAAGATGCCCGGCACTGGACAGCAGGAGAACTCCTTGTTGTCAACGATGTCCATGTCGAAACCGTGTTTGCCTGTGACCCACCTGACGGCGTATTCGACGCCCGGGTACCTGTTGGGTATGACGCACCCGAAGAAGTAGGTGTAAGAGTTCACGCCTTCACCTCCTCCTGGATGCCTATGAGCTTGTCGTACTTCGTGGCATGGACGAGAAGCTGGATCTCCCGTATCACGGTCTTGTATTCCGAGTCGTGGGAGTGCACGGGCTTGAGCCCCAGCTCCACCCTTATCTTGTCTATCTCCGGGTCGGGCTTGACGCTCTGGCCGTACTTGACCAGGTTCGTCGCAGCCGTCTTGATGAACGGCGGTATGATGCCCTCCCTGATGGCGATGTGCCTCAGGGCGATCATGATCTCTGCCGGGTTCAGATCGGCGGGGCAGTGCTCGTAGCATCTGTAGCAGGTCGCGCACACCCACTGTGTCCCGAGTGTGTACTTCTTGAGCCCGAACTGGCAGCACTTGATTATGTTCCTGGTCTTGTAGTCTATCCTGAGGCTGATCGGGCACACTCCAGTGCAATTCCCGCACTGCAGACAGGTCATGACGTCCTTGCCGGCATACTTCTTGATCAGGTGAGCGAAGTCGGGGTCGAGGTCCTTCTCGTCGATGACCTTGTCTTGGACTAGCTTCTCGTGGAGGCCACCAATGAAGACCTTCTCTACCTCGGCCATCACACCGCCTCCGCCTCGGCCTTCTTCCGGCCGTTGGATTTCTTGTCGGCTGAGCACAGCGCAGCCTGTATCTCCGAGAATATCTGATCGTCAGTGAACTGCTTGGGTGTGATGGCCTTCTGCGGGCACGACGCCGCGCATGTGCCACACCCGTGGCACAGGGCCTCGATTATCCTCGCCTTTGTCCCGCCCTTCTCGCCGGGAACCAGTTCGGGCGCGCCGTATGGGCACAGCTCCGAGCACAGTCCGCAGCCCACGCAGAGCTCCTCGTTTATGAACGCCGTGAGCGGCTCGATGGTGACCTTCTTTGCGAACATGGGCGCGGCCGCAGACGACGCTGCAGCCTTCGCTTGAGCGACGCTATCTGGGATATCCTTCGGTCCCTGGGCACATCCGGCGATGTAGACTCCGTCAAGGGCAGTGTCCACCGGTCTGAGCTTCGGATGCGCTTCCTGGAAGAACCCGTCCGGGCTCGTCGTGAGGCTGAGGATCTTCCCTATCTGCTTGCTACCTTCGGACGGGATGAGCCCGACAGATAGGACGACGAGGTCGAACTCCCTCTCAGTGATCCTGTTGAGGAGCGTCTCCTCGGCCCTGATGGTTATCCGCTTCGTCTCGGGGTTCTGCGTGAGCTTGGCGGGCCTGCCCCTCACGAACTCGACTCCGTACTCCTCTCTGACCCTGTGATATAGCTCTTCGAAGCCTTTCCCGAACGCCCGGATGTCGTTGTAGTAGACCGCTATCTCGGTCTCGGGTTCGTGCTCCATGATTATCTGCGAGTTCTTGATCGCGTACATGCAGCACACGCGTGAGCAGTAGTTTCTGTTGATCTTCCTGTTCCTGGAACCCACGCACTGGATGAAAGCGATCGTCTTCGGGGGCATGCCGTCGGAAGGCCTCACGAGATGGCCCCCGGTCGGCCCGGAGGCGTTCAGAAGCCTCTCGAGCTCGAGGGCAGTGATCACGTTGTCGAACTCCCAGTACTTGTACACGCCCTTCTTCATGGGCATGTATGTCTCGAAGCCAGTGGCGACGATGATGGTCCCGACCTTGAGGCTGACGGTCTCGTCCTGCATCTTGTGGTCGATCGCCTTGTTGGCGCAGGCCTTCGTGCAGAGCAAGCACTTGCCGGATTTGAAATGCAGACAGTGCTCCTTGTCGATGGTGTACTTCAGAGGCACGGCCTGCGGGAACGGGACATAGATCGCCTTCCTCTGACCGAACCCAAAGTCGAACTCGTTGTCGACCTTGACGGGACATGCGTCAACACAGACGCCGCATCCGACGCATTTGTCCTCGTGGACGTACCTGGCTTTGCGCCTGACCTTGACGTCGTAGTTCCCGATGTACCCCTTGACCTCTTCGACCTCGGAGTAGGACAGCAGTGTTATGTTCGGATGTCTTGAGAGCTCGACCATCTTGGGCGCGAGTATGCATATGGCGCAGTCGCCCGTGGGGAAGGTCTTGTCGAGCATGGCCATCTTGCCGCCGATGCTCGGCTGAGACTCGACCAGATACACTTTGAATCCCATGTTCCCCAGATCGAGCGCGGCCTGGATGCCTGCGACGCCTCCACCTATCACGAGTGAGACAGGCTCGACGGGCACTTCTCTGGCCTCCAGCGGTTCCAGCCTCGCCGCCTTGGACACGCCCATGCTGATCAGTTGAGCAGCTTTCTGCGTGGCCTTCTCCTTCTCATGTGCATGAACCCACGAACACTGCTCTCTGATGTTGACCATGTGGAGTAGGTACGGGTTCAACCCCGCCTGCTGGATGCACTTCCTGAAGGTCGGTTCGTGAAGCCTCGGAGAACAGGCAGCGACTACCACCCTCTCGACGCCGTTCTCCTTGATGGCTTTGATGATCTCTTCTTGGCCGAGGTCCGAACAGGTGTATTTGTTCTCCTTCGCGACAACGACATCGCCGAACATCTCGGCTTCCTGTCTGACTTTGCCGCAGTCCACGACACCTGCGATGTTGCTGCCGCAGTGGCATATGAAAACGCCGACCTTAGGCCTCGGCTTGCCGCTGGCTGCCTTCTCGGATGCGCGAGCGGTGACTGCATTGTCCTGCGGTGCGGGTTCGGTCATGTCCCACCTCCTCTTTCAGCCAGGTTAGACGTCCCTCGACCGGCCCGAGTGACCCCCGCGACAGGACGCCATCTTTGTCCATCTGGCGCATCAACTCGGTCCATGGAGCGGTCTTACGGAAATGGATAATAAACCTCCCGTTTATATACGTTTCGTTGTGCATCTTTCGAAAGGCGTAAGAGGTACGGCGATTGGCGTTAGAGGAGTCCGCAACGCATGTAGATTATCTTACAGTTATTGGGCACGAAATTCGAAATTCGATTAATCTCCGGTTTTCGAACCCGTGATTTCCGGCCGCACGGGGCTTGAAAGGGGCAGATCGGGACACGGAGCTGCGTTTAGGCGGACGATGGGTGCACTTCGATGATGCAATTTGCACGCCTTTTCAGTATCGTTTGTTAAGCCTTTGCGGTATCCGGCGTACGCGGTCCTGTTCTACTGAGTCTTATTCTGCCACTCGTTTCCGGCGCTCTCTCGGACTCGAGGCCCTGCGCCGAGCTTCGTCTCGCGCAGCCAGCATCACTTCTTCAAGTATCTATAGGATATGTAACAGCTGCCTTCCCTTGACACCATGCATGGCCCGACAGGGGTGCTCGGGGTGCATCTCTTGCCGAAGAGCGGACAGTCCTCGCTCACAGCTACGCCTCGGAGCATCTCGCCGCACTTGCAGCCTTTCGCCTCGCCGTGCTCCTTCTCGCGGACGGGCCTCAGCAGGTCTTCGAACCTCTTCCGGGCATCGTGCTGTTCGAGCTTCTTCCGGATCTCCAATCCGCTGCCCTTGATGACTGGGAAGCCCCTCCACTGGACATTCACGGGCTCGAATGCGTCCTTCATCGCCTTCAAGGCGATGGGGTTCCCGTCGGTCTGTACCACTCTCTTGTATTCGTTCTCGACATCGGCCCTGCCCTCCTTGACTTGGAGAGCGAGCATGTAGACGCCCATCAGGAGGTCCAGCGGCTCGAATCCGGCGACGACCTGAGGGATCCTGTACTTCTTCGAGAGGAACTCATAGGGCTTCGTCCCGATGATGGTGCTGACGTGTCCCGGCTGAATCATGCCGTTCAGCCTCACCTCGCCCATCTCTGCTATGGCTTCGAGCGCGGGAGGAACCGTTCTGTGACAGCTCAGGACCGCGAAGTTGGGGGGAGGGTCCGCGAGAAGCGCCGAAGCCGTCGTGGGCGCCGTCGTCTCGAAACCGATTCCCATGAACACCACTTCCTTCTGAGACCTGCGCGCGAGCGCGACCGCATCATCCACTCCGAAGACGACCCTGACATCTGCTCCGTCAGCCTTGGCGTCGTTGAGCGAGCCCCTTTCTCCGGGGACCTTCATTACGTCTCCGAACACTGCGATCGTCACGCCCGCCCGCGCAAGAGCCAATATCTCCTCAATCTCCGCCTGAGGGGTCACGCAGACAGGGCACCCAGGGCCCTGTCTGATGTCGATGCCGACCTTCTTGAACTCGCTGTCGAGGCCAAACCTGATGAGGGTGTCTTGGTGGGTCCCGCAGACGTGCATCAGTGTGAGCTTGAGGTCCATACCACGAAGCTTCTCCAGGATCCTCTGCGACATCTCCTTGTCTCTCATCCTAAACATCCGGAACCACCATCCTGATGTTCCTGACGAGGCACTCCCTGCCCTCGGTGATTTCAGCAACGCCCTTGCACTTGGGGCATTCGAGGATCGGCACGACCCTGTGAGGCGAGTCCTCAGAAGCCGCGGCCTCTCCTTCGTAGCCGCAGGAGCACTTCACCTTCCCTCGCAGGTGACCCACCTGCAGTTTCGCGCCTTCCAGAATTGTGTCTTTGGAGAGGACTTCGAACGAGAACCTCAGTTGCTCCTCACCGAGCATTGTATACTCCCCGATCTCGAGGTCGACCTGCTCAATCCTGCTGGCATCCCGTTTCTTGGCCTCTTCGAGGATGCTGTCGACAATCTGACTCATGACCGAGAATTCGTGCATTGTCTATGCCCCGGTGGACTCGAGGTCTAGCATCTCTCGGAAGAGATCGAGTGTCTTCTCAGCCTCTTCCTTGTCCATGACCTCGATCGCATACCCTGCGTGGACGATGACGTAGTCGCCGATGTTCGCTTCCACGAGGGATATGTTCGCAGTCCTCCGGACGCCGCCATAATCCACCGTCGCGACATGGCCGTCGATCGATTTTACCTCAGCAGGAACGGCTAGGCACATCAGGAATCGGGTAGGCGGCGAGTCTTATAAAGATTTAGCCGAGAAGGGCGCCAGCAATCGCATTCTGCCCCGTCGAGATGCCCCCGTCGCCGTTCGATATGCGCTCGTGACCGATGAACTCCAGGCCCTCTCGCAGCACCGTCTCCTTTACCCATGCCGTGACCGGCCCACTGTAAGACACGCCGCCTGAGAGGCCGACCTGTCTGAGCCCTTCCTCCATCGCGCGCGCGCACGCTTTTTGGGTGAGACCGGAGACAAGCGACTTGACGAAGGACGATGCTGCATCTGCCCGCGCTGCGTCTGATTGGATATTCATGCTCAAAAGCTGCTCGAACATCGGAAGCGTTCTTGCGCGCTCAACGCCGTCTATCTTGTCGAATCCGAGGTCAAAGCGCATGGTCGGCCTTCCCGCCTCGAGCCACCGCTCCAGCTTGATCGCAGGCTCCCCCTCGTAGGTCCTCTTGCAGCATATGCCAAGAATGCATGACACGGCGTCGAGCACCCGTCCCATGCTGGATGCCGTTATGCTCTTCCCGAGCATCTTGGAGTAGAGCTCCAGTTCCTCTCCGTCTATCATCGACGGCTCCCTGCCGAGCTTGAGCTCGATGGCGGTCACGACTCTCTTGGGGTCCACGACCGCTCGGTCGCCTCCAAGGAGCGGGAGCCCTTCGAGCGTGCAAAGCCTCTTGTATGAATCGAAGTCCGCGAGCAGAGTCTCCCCGCCCCATGAGGTGCCATCGTCCCCGTAGCCGGTGCCGTCCCACGTTAGGCAGACCAATGGGCCTTGCACATTCCTATCGATTTTGAGGGCTGCTGCATGAGCGTGGTAGTGCTGCGTTTCAACGAGCTTCGTCCCGAACTCCCTTGCGAGCCTCCGCGCGACAATTCTCGTCGAGTACCTTGGGTGCTTGTCGAGGCCAATGGCCTCGACTGATTTGGTCCCAAGGAGGCCCATGAGATGATGGATGGCATCATCCAGGTACTGCAGCGTCGGATACTGCTGTGATTCCCCCACGTACTGAGTGAGAAATATCTCCCCGCTCCTGGAGACCGAGCCGGTCACATCCCACTGGGCTCCGACGCCTATGACGGAGCGCTTGTGGTTCGCCTCGACGGGAACTGGGACGAACCCCCTGGACTTCCGTGTGAAGTTCGTCCTGCCTGAGTTGACCTTCACGACGGAGTCGTCGCATCTGTGTATGATCTTGCGGTTGTGCAGCAGATAGCAGTCGAGGCCGAGGTCGAATGCCTTCTCGTTCTCGACGCACATCGGTTCCCCCGGCGGGTTTGCGGAGGTCATGACGACCCCGTCCGCCTTGAGATGGTGGAACAAGAGGAGATGTGCCCCCGAGTAGGGCAGCATCACACCGAGGTTCCCGAGGCCCGGCGAGACGCGTTCAAGCCGGGCCATCGAGTCCTTCCTCTTATGGAGCAGGACTATCGGCCTCTGCGGCGATCTGAGCAACCTCTCCTCGTCGCCGTCGCACGCAACATGCTTCTTCGCAGTCTCGAAGTCGCGCATCATAACAGCGTACGGCTTGTCCCCGCGCCTGTACAATTTTCTGAGCCGAGGGGCGTTCTCCAGGGTGCAGACTATGTGCATTCCCCCCCAGCCCTTCAGCAGTCCGACCGAACCTCCGTCAATCATCTCTGCGAAGGACCTGAAAGGGTCGCCTTCGATCTCGCGCCTGTCGCGGTCATAGAGCGAATACCTCGGGCCGCAATTCGGGCACGAGATTGTCTGCGCATGGAACCGCCTATCCTCTGGAGAGGCGTATTCCTTTGTGCATTCAGGGCACATGGGGAAGTCGGCCATGCTCGTCCTCTGTCTGTCGAATGGCAGGTCGGCGATGACAGTGAACCGGGCTCCGCATTCGGTGCAGTTCGTGAATGGGAAGAGGTGACGCCTGTTGTCTGCTGCAGAGAAATCTGTCGCGCAGTTGCTGCAGATCGCGGTGTCCGTCGGGATGAGAGAGACCCTCAGTCCGTCGTGGCTGTGCGCGATGGAGAAGTCCTGCAACTCCTCGTCGACGTCCTCGAACTCCGTCTTGTCAATCCGGGCGAGCGCCGGCAAGGCCCTTTTCAGCTCTGCAAGGAACTGGTCCGCGTCTCTGTCCACATGTATTTCGACGTTGGAGCCGTTGTTCAGAACGAACCCTTTCAGCCCCATCGACTTGGCCACTCGGAACACGGTCGGCCTGAACCCGACCCCTTGAACGATCCCGTAGACGGTTATCTTCATGGCCTGTCCTCTACAGCCCGAGGGCCTTGACCAGTTCGTCCATGCCCTTTCCGTGGCGCGCGTCCATCATGATCACTTGCGCCCCGGGGTTGGTCCTGCGTGCGTCCCGTTCCAATATCCTCGGGTCGACCTCCATCGCCTGGGCGAGGTCGACCTTGTTGATTATAATCACATCTGAGAAGACGAATATCGCGGGATGCTTCCTGACCATGTCGTCACCTTCGGTGACGCTTATCACGACCACGCGTTTGTGCGAGCCGACGGGGAAATCGACCGGGCATACGAGGTTGCCTACGTTCCCTATGAAGATGTAGTCCAGGTTGTCCAGCGGAAGGTCCTCAAGTGCATGGTCCACCAAGTGGGCATCGAGGTGACACTCTCTGCCCGTGTTGATGTTCGCCGCGGGGATGCCATGGGAGACGAACCTCTGGTAGTCGTCGTCTCCGGAAACGTCGCCCGCTATCGCCCCCGCGCGTTTCCCCTTTGCCTTGAGGATGTCGACCAACTTCTCGATGATCAGAGTCTTCCCGGAACCGATCGCGCCTAGGAAGTCGAATGCGACGATGTTCTTCTTCTCGAGGAGCGCTTTGTTCTCGTTTGCGATCCTCCTGTTCTCGGACAGGATGTCCTTTTCGAGGTCGACCGTGACCACCTTGTGCATGGTTGGGAATCGGGGGCTTGGGATTAATCTTTTGGCCATAACCACCCTCATGGATCGGTCATGCCAGCGTGCTGGGGCGTCCGGGAATCCACAGTCGCCTTTAATAGCACCAAATATCATCCAGAGTACCAACTGGGGGAATTGGATGGCTCAGAAGGCCTACGGAGTGGAGAGCTTCAGACTTGGCAGCAAGTCACAGGGAGACCAGATTGTTTTCGCCTCGATTGAGGACATGGAGCAGGCGTACAAGGACATCGACAACGGGAAGGACATATACATCGAGAAGGACGGGATCGTCACGAAACTGCTGCAGCCGATGCTGACAAGCAGGATATACGACGGTTCGATTGTCCTGAGCGCGAGAGTAGGACCTTCCGAAGAGAAGACGGAGGGCTGATACACATGGCGCTGTTCGCAGAAGCCTGGATCATGTACCTGGCTATCGCCCTCATCGTGCTGTTGTTCATAATAATTCTTGCTAGCCTGTACACGATTGTGCCAGCGGACTACGCAGACGTCGTGATTCAGAAGGGCAAGATGCGAGTGTTCTCGCCCCATCGGGAGTACAATCCCGCCGGGCGTTCGGCCTACTTCAGGATACCGAGCTGGTTCTTCATATTCGGATTGGGCATGACGGTCCACAGGATCCCACTGAGGATCTTGGCCATCGATGTTCCGAACTTCCTGTCATTCGACAAGGACAGGGCGAGGTTCCTGTGCGACATCATCGCATACATAGCCGTCAAGGACCCAGTCGAGGCCGCGAAGAGGTTCGGTGGCGACCTGAACGAGCTGTCTGCACAGATCAACAAGATTGTCCAGGCCACGACGAGAGATGTGTGCACGAAGTCGACCGTCAAGGAGATCATCAACGACAGAGCGATGATCATCCGGATGATCGACCAACCCCTGAAGGAGACGATCACTCACTGGGGCATAGACCTCAAAGACCTCGAGCTCGTGGATTTCAAGGACCCCACGGTGGCGGAGTACGGCGAGAAGGAGCCCCCGCACGTGATCAGGGACATATCTTCCATCATCGAGACGCAGATCCACAGCGAGGCCAGGCAGAAGAACGCCGAGCAGATCAAGGGTGCGAGGCTGAAGGAGGCCGAGGCAGACGAGACCGCTTCGATAAGGGAGATACAGAGGCTTGAAGAGGTCGCGAAGAGAGCCCAGGTCAAGGACAAGATGGTCGCCGAACAGGAGAGGCTTGCGAGGCTGCAGCAGCTTGAGGTCACCCGGGTCGAGCAGGTCCGGAACGCGGAGATCCAGAAGGAGAAGAACCTGGTCGTGGCTGAACAGGACAGGGCGGTCGAAGATATCCGGAAGCAGAGGAAGCTGCTAGAAGGACAGGGCGACAACCTGATGCTCACCGAGAAGGCCAAGGGTGAGGCCGCTATCATAAGAGAGCAGCTCCTGGCCGAGGCCGAGGGCAAGATGAAGCTCCAGGAGGCGCTCACGAGGTTCGACGATATCGCGATCAGGGCGCTCACGGCCGAGAAGATGATCGAGATGAACAGGGCGATCGGAGTCGAGGGGGCTAAGGCGCTCGCGAGCGGGGACCTTAAGGTCTTCGCGGGCGGGACGCCTGAGACCCAGGCTGGCTTCGACCTAGGCAAGATGCTATCAGCGATCGGCGTCAGCAGCCAGGGAGGCATGGAGGCAATCCTGAACAGGCTCGCGAGGCCGAACGACCTCGGGTTCAGGGACTTCGGTGAGCTCGTCAAGGGCTATAAGGTGACGCCCACCGACACGCCCGTGCGCGAGACCAAGGTCAAGAAGACCGAATAAACACTTCAAACAGACCCCGGGTGCCCGGGGCCTTTCCGTTCCATTTTCTCATATTCCAGGTTTCTTGCCGATTGCCGAACGCGCAACGACCTCGCGGATTCTCTTCGCCCGCGTTTCTTCTCTCTTCGCTTCGAGCACCCAATGAACGTATGCTGACTTGTGAGAGTTGGCAAAGGCATCGAATCTCTCATGAGCGATTGGATTGCCTTTGAGTGCTTTCTCGAGGTCCGCGGGAATGGGAGGCATGTCCTTCGGCGCGACGGCTGCCTGCCACCGTCCGTTCTTCTTCGCGTCTTCGATCTGTCGGAGGCCAGCCTTCCGCATCTTGCCTTCTCTCATCATCCTCTCCGCCCTCCTGCGGTTGCTCTCCGACCAGATTCCGCCCGACCTGCGAGGAGTGAATCTGATGGCGTGGCACCTGTCATCTATGCGTCGGAGTTTGCCGTCTATCCAACCGAAGCAGATCGCCTCTTCGACAGCGTCCTCGTAGCGGATCCCGTCTTCATCTGCGGACTTCTTGTAGATTAGGAGCCAGAGCTCGTCGCAGTGGTCGTGGTTCTTACTGAGCCATTCGTGCCACTGAGACCTGTCCCTGAATGAGGTCGTCTCGTCCGCCTTCACGGATACTGGAGAGTCGGGCGACTTAGAAGAAGGTTGCGCGCCTTCTTCCAGATCGTGACACCCTTTCAAGCCCTTACTTGCTCAACCTCATCCATCCGCATGTGAGGAGGTTGTACTGGATCAGGAAATCCGCCCACCCCGAGTCCTCGGCGAAGTCCACTGTGCTGTACGTGTTCATGCTCGCCCTCCAGGCTTGGTTGTGAGATCCCCAATAGACGGATATCCCGCCGCATGCAGCGGTCCTGTCGGGATTGTAGACGTCGATGACCGCCCGTTCTATGAGGTCGACCATTGCCCTCGTGGTCTCCATGAGCTCCTCTTCCGTCGCCAACGCGGGGTCGGCGAGCAGGTGTCTTCCGAGGTCAACGAGGTCGACCTGGTAGTGCGACCCGCAGGAGACATAATAGCTGTCCCGCAATGCCATCCGGTAGTTCTTGGTGTAGTCGGCCAGTCCCTCGTACATCTGCTGGGTCCAGGCCTTCATGGTCTCGAGCGACCCGGCGATAACACTCAGGTCAACGATTCCGAGGGTCGAGTACCAGGCCCATTCGAGAGGCTCATACGATGCTATCCAGCCTGCGAGCATGTCTCCTGCGACCTGTTCGGCGGTCCTGCTCGGGTCGAGCGCGACTGGCGTGAACATCAGGTCGTACGGGAATCCGTCGCCCGCGACGAGCTCTTCAGATGCGACCAACAGTCCCACGAGGCCAGTCGTGGCCGCCTCATATGCCATCTCGATGCTGGAGCAGGAGCAGGCGTCGAACGCGAGTATGTCTATGTAAACTCCTGCGCCGACTATTGCATCACCCATCTCCTCGAGCGTTATCCTGTCGTTGTCTGAGCTATCGTCCCAGCAGAAGCCGTTCCAGGCGCTGCCGTGGTTCCAGGGAATGACGACCAGGTGATCGGAAGAGAAGTTCCTGCCGACCTCGCTGAGGAACCACTGGAACGTCGCTCCGTCTCCATAGTTCATCTCAGGATAGGTCGCCACAACCTCCGCCGATGCTCCGGATATGACGATGACCTCCGTGCCTTCGGTGCTGAGCCGGTCCAGGAACGCGACTATCTTGAGGCCGTCGCTAGCAGGGATGTTCTGCAGATACTCGAGGCTGGGGGAATCCCAGTACATCTCGAGGTTGCAGTCGGCATCAACATACAACGCCACTGTCCATGAACCGCCAACTGGTTCGTTCTCAACATGTGCCAAGGACAGCCCAGGCACAAGAAGCACGCTCACAATCACTACGCTCAGCAGACCGCCGGAAAACTCTCTGTTCAGAGCCACTCCCCCAATTGCGCGCATCCGAGATCCCGGCGACCGCTCGAATACTGACTCCTGGCATGAGATTCTCAGTACATATCGTTTATCAGTATGCTCGGGCGTACAATGCAGCTGAAAAAATGCCCCGCTGGTCATCTCGGACCAGGGGTAGCTCGAGCTATGCTTAGGAGTGGGGGCAGAGGGATTTGAACCCCCATCGACGGGTTTCCTCCACGCGGAGAGCGACTCCGCGCGTTCACGGACATGGGTCATCGCTCCAGTTAGTCATCACTGGTCAGCAAACCCAACGGAAATCATTCCCATAACTGGAGCCCGTAAGGATACCAGGTTACCCCATACCCCCTTGTATTGACACCAGGGCGTCTACTTCTTGCGCAGCCTCTGAGCTCTCTTCCGCCTTCTCATCTTCTTCTTGCGCCATTTCCAGCGCTGCTTGCCTCTCTTCTTCCAGGCCCGTGAGCTCCTCTTCATGCGTCAGACTCCCTTGTGCCTTCTCGCCGGTACACTGTCCCTTTTTATATTCCTTTTGGCGGGGCAGGCGGGCCGGTCGGGAATTTCGGGCGCGCGTTGCGCCTTTCGAACCCGAGACCACTGGCTTAGAAGGCCAGTGCTATATCCTGGCTAAGCCACCGGCCCATCTGGCCTTCGGTCTAGATGATGCACTCCTGTATTAAACCTTGGCTGGTCGCGACGTCCGGGGAATGATTGGTTCGAGTGCTAGTACCCGACAGTTAGCGGTAAGGTTCTATATCGTACGTGTATCATGCAGGAACAGATGGGCAAAGTCGAGATAGTCGAGCTCAAGAGATCCGATCTCAGGAACGCGGTCATAATCGACGGGTTCCCGAGCGTGGGCCTGGTCAGCTCCATCGTGGCCAACTACCTAATCGCACTTCTCAAGATGGAATACATCGCGGTCATGGATTCCGACTCGTTCCCGACGCTCTCTCTGATCAGGAACGGCGAGCCTCTGGGACCCGCGCGCGTGTACGCGAGGCCAGACATCAAGCCCGGTGAGCAGCAGGTCGTGGTATTCTCGACCGAGCTGCAGCCGTCCGCATCGTTGCTCAGGGACATCGGCACCGCGGTCATGGATTTCGCGGTGACACAGAAGTGCAGGCTGATTATATCCGCAGGCGGCCTGATAGTCGAGCGCGAGGAGGGCGCCGAGGGAGACGAGGGCGGTGAGGTCGCCGTCTACGGCATCGGCAGCACGGAGTCCGCACAGGAGCTGCTGCTCAAGGCCGACGCGGAGCCTTTCGTCGAAGGCGTCATCTCCGGGACTGCTGGAGTTCTTCTCAACGAGGGCAGGAGGAGAGGCGTGGACGTCGTGACTCTCCTTGCGGAGGCGAGGCCGGACACTGCGGACGCCCGTGCGGCCGCTCTCATACTTGCCGCCATCGACCAGATGATCCTTCACATGAACCTCAACGTCGAGCCACTGTGTAAGGAGGCCGAGAAGCTCGAGGCGCAGCTGAAGATAATTCACAAGGATGCGCAGAGGAAGAGCAAGCCCTCGGACGTCGAGCGCATCTACGGCTAGGTGCCGGAACTTGACATAACGCGGCCTGTATTCTTTGATGCTGGCCATGCCCTTTGTGCCGAAATAGCCACTTGAAGTTATTCCTAAAAGAATATCTACGATTTCAACCATGCACGAATGAAAGCCCATCTAGTTGCATGAACTTCGAGGTATCAACATGGCTGCGAAAAAGGCTTCAATAAAGACGGCTGAGGTCCCGGGACCAAAATCCCAGGAGCTCAGCAAGCTCAAGGAGAGGTACATATCGAAAGCAATAGGGGTCGGCGCCCCGGTCTACATCGAGAAGGCCGAGGGGTCGCTGTTCACCGACATCGACGGGAACGTCTTCATCGACATGGGCAGCGGCATAGGCGTGATGAACGTCGGACACTCCCCGAAGGAGGTCGTGACCGCGATCAAGAAGCAGGCGGAGAAGTTCGTTCACACCTGCTTCATGGTGACTCCATATGAGAGCTATGTCAGATTGGCCGAGAAGTTGGCGAACATCGCCCCGCACCCTGCCCTGTCCAAGTCTGGCCTGTTCAACTCAGGCGCAGAGGCGGTGGAGAACTCCGTCAAGATCTCCAGGCACTACACGAAGCGCCCCGCGGCGTTCTCGTTCGTGCACGCGTTCCATGGCAGGACATTCCTAGCGATGGCGCTCACATCGAAGGAGATGCCGTACAAGGCGGGTTTCGGGCCTCTGCCCGAGAGCTACAAGGTGGAGTTCGCATACTGCTACAGGTGTCCCTTCAAGATGGAGTACCCATCTTGTGGGATCGCCTGTGCTGACAAGATCGATGAGATATGGTCGACCCCGCAGTTCCAGGGCAAGGTCGCCTGCATAATAGGCGAGCCAATCGCGGGTGAGGGCGGGTTCATCGTGCCGCCGAAGGAGTTCTACGCCAAGATAACGAAGATATGCAAGAAGCACGGCGTGTTGTACATCGACGACGAGATACAGACCGGTGCCGGCAGGACCGGGAAGATGTGGTGCGTTCAGCATTGGTCAGGCGTGGAGCCAGACCTGCTCGTCTCTGGCAAGGGCATTGGCGGCGGGTTCCCGATATCTGCATGCACGGGCAGACCGGAGATAATGGACTCGGTCCAGGTCGGGGGGCTCGGAGGCACATTCGGAGGCAATCCGGTAGGGTGTGCCGCTGCACTTGCTCAACTCCAGCTCATCGAGAAGGGCATCAAGAACGTCCCGAAGGTCAACGCCTACATGACGAAGCGCTTGAAGGAGATGCAGTCCAGGTTCCCGATCGTCGGGGACATCAGAGGCATGGGTGCGATGATGGCGCTCGAGCTCGTCTCCGACCCGAAGGCCAAGACCCCGGCCGCGAAGGAAGCCAAGGCTGCGAAGGCCGCGGCCCTGAAGCGCGGCATGATCCTCCTGACATGCGGCACTCACGACAACGTGATTCGGCTGCACCCGTCGATGGTCATGCCCGACGAGGTCCTCGAGCAGGCCATGGACATACTCGAGGAGAGCATGGAAGAGGCCACGAAGCAGTAGCTTCGTGGTCGCCTCGAAACCCCTTTCCGCACTTGTTTTCGTTCAATCGCACTGGACAGGACCTTCGCCGCATCCCCCGCAACATTTAAGTACACTTTCAATATCTCAAGTTTGCTTTAAGGCAGGGGTGCGCGAATGACATCTGAAAGCATGGGCAAGATGACGAAGAACGTGTGGACGGTCCTCATTGTGATCCTTGTAGCCGTTTTCTCTTTTGCCGGAGGCTATCTGGCAGGCATCACGATCTCGGGACAGAATGAAGGGTTCACGATAGTCGACGACTACGGTCGAACGGTCACGCTGGACGGAATACCACAGCGGATAGTGTCGATAGCACCCTCCCCCACAGAGATACTGTTCGCAGTTGGGGCGGGCCCTCAGGTGGTGGGAGTTGACAACTACAGTGACTATCCCGCAGAGGCCGCAGGTCTTCCCAAGGTCGGCGCCTTCCCGCCGAGCAATGAGGCGATCGTCGCACTGCAGCCTGACTTGATCGTCGGAGGCGACCTGGTTCCACTGGCTCAGCTCGAGCAACTGGCCAACCAGGGGATTCCTTACGTCCTCTTCGCGGATCGCAGTCTTGAGGACGTCATCAAGACGATAAGGCTCGCCGGCGTGATCACTGGTCATGTCAGCGAGGCGGATGAGGTCGCGGGTGAGTTGGAGGACAGGATCGACGTGGTAGAGACCAAGATTCAGGACTCCGGCCTGCCGAAACCAAAGGTGTACGTCGAGTACGACGATTTCATGGGATTCTGGACCTACGGTCCCGGCTCGTTCGGCGACGACCTGATCATCTCGGCCGGAGGGGTGAACATCGCCCACAACACGAGCTCAGAGTATCCGACCGTCGAGAGCGAATACGTCATTGCCCAGGATCCTGACATAATCATTTACACGACCGGCCCCTGGTCGACCCTCACCGAGGACACCTACATCAATCGGCCCGGCTGGAGCACGATAGACGCCGTCGAGAACGGTGACATCTACGGCGTGGACGCCAACCTCATCAGCAGGTACGGCCCGAGGGTAATCGACTGCCTGGAGCTGCTCGCGCAGATCTTCTACCCTGAGGTCTTCCCTTAGGATTCCGGTTGGTGATGTCACTGAGCCGGCCGGATACGGAAGACGAGGGAGTCGATTTCGCAAAGGTGATGAGGAGGAGGCTTGTCTGGCTGGTCCTTCTTGTCGTCGGGCTAGTCGCTTCCGCATTCGTTGCAGTCTTGGTCGGCACACTTGGTCCCATAGGTCCGGGAGACCCAGAGTACATCTCCTTCGAGGAGGCCTTCGGAGCGATATTCCATGGGCAGGGAGACCTGCCGGACTATTACGCTGACGTGTTCTGGGAAGTCCGGATTCCGCGCGTGTTGCTGGCCGCGGCGGTTGGCGCGGCGCTCGCATGCGCGGGAACGGCGATGCAGGCGGTCTTCCGGAACCCAATGGCGGACCCATTCATCGTGGGCGTCTCGTCGGGGGCCTCACTCGGCGCGGTCGTCGCCAGCCTGACGGGTCTGGCCTCGATTGCCGTTCTCGGGGCGCTCATGACGCCCACATTGGCTTTCACGTCTGCGTTGCTGACCGTCTTCGTCGTCTACTATCTCGGCGTGGTCGGGGGCAAGGTCTATGTGAACACCTTGTTGCTGTCCGGGGTGGCAGTCGCCGCGTTCCTCGGAGCAATGGTGTCCCTTCTCATATACTTCGCAGGCCAGCAGTATCATCGGATAATCTTCTGGATGCTGGGAAGCCTTTCGATGGCTTCGTGGACGGCGGTGATAGTCGTTGTCCTGGCTGCCGTCTTGGGAATTGTGCTGGTCTACATATCGAGTAGGGACCTCAACGCCCTCCTCCTTGGAGAGGAGACCGCGCATAACCTGGGCGTGGATGCGGAGGGCCTGAAGACGCTCATGCTCGTCGTCGCGGCCGTCATGACCGCGGCAGCGGTCGCGTTCACAGGCGTCATCGGCTTTGTCGGCCTGATCATCCCACATATGCTGAGGCTCGTCGTCGGCGCCGACCACAGAATCCTCGTCCCCGCTGCGACCCTCTCGGGTGCGATATTCCTGATATGGGCGGATACCGCTGCAAGAGCAGTCATTGCCCCAACTGAGCTCCCAGTCGGGATCATAACGGCACTCTGTGGAGGACCGTTCTTCCTCTATCTGCTCAGACGCAACAGGGTCCTGGGTGATGCCTCATGAGACTCGAGATCAAGGGGCTCTCCTTCTCGTTCGGGGACAAGAAGGTCCTGAAGGATGTGACCTTCTCCGTCGAGCCAGGCGAGTTCATAGGCCTCATGGGTCCGAACGGCTCAGGCAAGACGACCTTGCTTAGGTGCATCATGAATTATCTCCATCCTCCTGCGGACTCCGTCCTGCTGGACGGCGAGTCGACGAACACGCAGTCCTCAGAGGACCTTGCGAGGACGTTTGCCGTCGTCCCGCAGAGCTCGTCCACTGATTTCACGTTCTCGGCATATGATATCGTGATGATGGGAAGGCTTCCCCATCGTAGCAGCAGGTTCGCAGGTCCGACCATGGATGATGCTGCAGCTGTTCACGAGGCGATGGAGCGTACCGACACGTGGAAGTATGCAACCAGGAAGTTCTTCGCTCTGAGTGGAGGCGAGAGACAGAGGGTCATCATTGCACGCGCAGTCGCTCAGAGGCCGAAGGCGCTGCTGCTCGACGAGCCCACCGTGTACCTCGACATAAACGGGCAGCTCGAGGTGATGGACCTGATAAAGACCCTCAACAAGGAGCAGGGCATCACCGTGATATCCGTGCTGCACGACGTGAACCTCGCCGCTCGGTACTGCGACAAGATCGCGCTCCTCAGCAACGGATGGCTCGAGGCTTACGGCAGCCCTGCTGCCGTCCTCAACCCCGAGACCATACAGAGCGTCTATGGAGTGGACGTCGTGGTCAGGAAGGATCCGTTCACGAATGCAGTCTACGTCATGCCGCGTTCCTCCCTGGCCGCTGGACCGAGGCACGGAAGAAGGGTTCACCTGCTATGTGGAGGCGGAGTCGGGGGGCCTTTCATGAAGTCTCTCCTCGATGCGGGCTTCGGTGTGTCGACAGGAGTTCTCAACGTCCTCGATTCGGATTTCGAGAATGCAAGGGATCTGCGCATCCCGACCGTCGCCGAACTGCCGTTCTCGGCCATCAGTGACTCAGCATTTCGGGACAACATAGCACTGGTCCGAGACAGCGAATTCGTCGTCCTCTCACCGTTCCCCGTCGGTCCTGGGAACTTGAAGAACGTAGAGGCCGCCAAGCAGGCTGCCGCAATGGGCAAAAGGGTTATCGTGGTGAGGCCAGAGGAGGGTT
>Ga0316628_100001108_pt1 | contig 18618 bp, 19 predicted proteins | sample OWC_Aug_M2_C1_D5_FD_207648 | JGI IMG/M metagenome (GOLD analysis project Ga0316628, IMG submission 207648) | Wetland soil microbial communities from Old Woman Creek delta, Ohio, United States - OWC_Aug_M2_C1_D5_C | ecosystem: Environmental > Terrestrial > Soil > Wetlands | place: USA: Ohio... | reverse complement strand
GAGCGGCCCCGCCGACGCCACCACGCGTGAGCCGGTACGCCAGGTCGCGGCCGGGGTGAGCGACGCACGCTCGCTCAAGAGAGTGGCTGCCGCGCTCCGCAGCTCGATCGTGGCGTCCGGCAGCGCGCGCGCGACGTTGAGCGCGACGACGACGAGAGCCGAATCGCCCGAGCCTTCGCGCCGGACGTTCACCGCCGCGTCCGGCGTGGCCCGCGTCAACCCGCCGAGCTGGCGGACGGGAATCCAGTACGCGCTGAAGCGGATGCGCTCGTGCGGCTGGAGGTAGGCGTAGGTCTCCTGGTCCCGGAACAGGCCGGCCTGGACCTCGACGTAGGCGCTGCTGTCGTCCGAGAGGGCGCGGCGCCAGTCGAGGCCGTCGGCGTCGCTGCTCCACGACCAGAACTTCTTGGCCGGGAGGTCCGATGGCGACGAGTAGTGCACCACTCCGGCATCGAGCCGCGGGTGGTAGACCGCCATGAACGGCTCGCGGCTGCCGTGCGCGAAGCGCGCCACGGGGCCGAAGCGGTGGTTGCCGACCACGCTGTTGTCGGCGCCGCGACGGTCCACCGGCCAGGTGTCCACATCGCGGAAGCCGTGCGAGGCGGTGTACCGCATGGGGTAGATGATGCGCGAGTCGTCCGTCACCCGGACGGCCGCGTTGGTCCACCAGTAGAAGCGGCGCCGCACGTCGCCGCGGTTGTACAGCGTGGTGTGCTGCTCGAGCACGGCGCGCCCGGGGCGCAGCTTGAGCTGCACGATCCACTGGGTCCCGTACACCCGGTCGATGTTCCCGACCCAGACCGAGCCGCTCCCGTCGAAGTCCATGGCAGCGGCGGCGCTCACCGGCGAGGTCGTCATCCAGTTGTGGGAGACGGGGAAGTTGAACTCCACGCCGAAGGCCGCCCACGCCCCGCGGTAGGCGATGCTCGCGAGCTTGATGGAGGTGTTGGCGTAGAACATCTCCTGCCCGTTGAGCTTGTCGGTGCACGAGTAGAGGTGTCCGCCCAGCTCCGGCAGCACGGCGCAGCGCAGGTACTCGTTCTCGAGCCACAGCGCGCGCCAGGCCCGCGTGGCACGGCGGTCGGTCAGCCGGTCGCGAATCGTGTACGGGTAGTTGGGGCGTCCGCCGGAGAAGATGTCGAAAGGCGGGTTGGGGTCCGGCGCGGCCTCCGCATAGGAGGGCAGCGACAGGGTGCTGTCCCACACCCGGACCGGCTGCGGGGCCGGCGTTTGCGCGCCGCCGGCAGCAGCCGCGAGACAGAGCCCCAGCGCGGCCGCGGCGGCCCGCGCCGGACCAATGGCGAGCGCGAAGCGGCGTGCGCATCGCGCGGCAAGGGTGACGCGAAGGCGGCGAGCGAGGGTCACGGCCCGGCTCACCGCGCCGGCCGCCCCTCGATCCGCACCATCACCACGCCGTGCGAGGGGACGAGTGCCGCGTAACGGCCCGCGAAGCTTCCCAGGTCCCGGTGCGCCCACAGATCCCGCACGCTCGCCGGCCCCGAGGCGAGCCCGATCGCCGACCACTCGACCGCGATCTCCGCCGGCGCTTCGGTCCGGTTGAAGAGCGCCACCGCCCGGGAGCCGTCCCGCAGCGGCTTCACCCACACCTGGAGGTCCGGCCGCGGCTGCGACACGAGCCACCCCTGCACGCCGAGCGAGTCCTGGTCGACCGCGATGACCTCGCGGTTGGTGAGGATCTCGCGCGTCGTGTCGGACATGGCGCGGATGTCGTTCCCGGCGATGAGGGGCGCCGCCATGATGGCCCACAGCGAAAAGTGCGCGCGGTACTCCTCCGCGGTCATCCCGCCGTTGCCGACCTCGAGCATGTCCGGGTCGTTCCAGCCGCCGGGCCCGGCCGCCCGCGCATGCGCCGCCGACCGGTCGAGGATGCCGATGAAGCTGCTCCAGCGATCCCCGATGTCCCCCGTGGTCCGCCACAGATGACCGACGCCCTGCGCCCACTCCCAGGGCCGGTTGCTGCCCCACTCGCAGATGCTGAAGACGACGGGCCGGCCCGCCGCCCGCAGCGCGTCCCGGAACTCGGTGTACTGCGCCCGCGCGTTCAGGCTGTCGCTGTAGCACCAGTCCACCTTCGTGTAGTCGACTCCCCACTCGGCGTAGGTGCGGGCGTCGATCTCGTAGGAGCGGTAGCTCCCCGGCCGCCCCTCGCAGGTGCGCCGACCGGCGTCGGTGTACAGCCCGAACTTGAGTCCCCTCGAGTGGACGTAGTCGGCCAGCGCCCGCATTCCGCCCGGGAAGCGCTGAGGGTCCGCCACGATCCGGCCCGTGGCGCTGTCGCGCGAGACCTGCCAGCAGTCGTCGATCACGACGTACTGGTAGCCGGCGTCGCGCATGCCGCTCGACACCATGGCGTCGGCGATACCCTTCACCAGGTCCTCGCTGACGTTGCACGCGAACCTGTTCCAGGTGTTGAACCCCATCGGCGGCGTCAGCGCCAGAGCGTCGTCCAGACGGCGAGCCTGCGCCGAGCCGCCGCGCGGCGCGGCCAGACAGGCCACGGCCACAGCGGCGCCGCAGACCGTTCTCACCGTGTGCGACATCATGGTCCGCCCTCCCTTCCGGAGTCGGCAGGTTGCGGCGCGGCGCCGGGCTGCGCCTGCGGCGCGGCAGGTCCGGACGCCGCCGGCCGCCGGCCCCCTAGGCGCAGCGGCAGTCCCGCGTCGCCGAACAGGCCTTTGTCCCAGCGTAGCGGCACCAGCCGCTCGCCGTCCAGCCTCCACACCAGCGGCAGCGCACTGGCCTCGCGGTTGCGGTCCAACGGCTGGAAGGTCAGCTCGGAGCCGCGCGACAGCCAGCGGCCCGGGTGGTGAACGATGCCCCGCCCGACGAACTCTATCGCCAGCGCCGCCTGCGAGTCGGCCTGGATCTCGAGCACCGCCAGCCGCGGCACGGAAGCCGCACCCGGCAGCGTGTCGCTGCCCCACACGCCGACGAACTCGCTCCTCGGCGGAGCCGCGCCCCCCCCCCCACCGCCACCCGCACCACCGCACGCCGCCAGGCCCGCGCCCGCGAGCATCACCCACGCCATCACCTTCGCCACACGCCCGCCTCTCATATCGCTCCATCCTCCGCGTGTTCCGCAGGAATCACGAGCGCGCGCCACTCCGCGGGCCGCGCTGGACCTCCCGCCACCGCACGCAATCCACCGTGTGATCGTTGACCATGCCGACGGCCTGCATGTGCGAGTAGACGATCGTCGGCCCGACGAACCGGAACCCGCGGGCGAGCAGATCCGCGCTCAGCGCCTCCGACTCCGGAGTGCGCGCCGGTATCTCCCGCAACGCGCGCCAGCGGTTCACCCTGGGCCGCCCGCCGACGAAGCGCCACACGTAGCTGTCGAAGCTCCCGCACTCGCTCTGCACCCGCAGCAACGCCCGAGCGTTCGTCACCGCGCTCTCGACCTTGAGGCGGTTCCTGATGATGCCCGGGTCGGCCAGCAGCAGCTCGATCTTCCGGGCCGTGTACCGCGCCACACGCTCGGGGTCGAAGCCGTCGAACACCTCCCGGTAGCGATCCCGCTTGCGCAGCACCGTCTCCCAGCTGAGGCCCGCCTGCGCGCCCTCGAGGACCAGGAACTCGAAGTGGCGCCGGTCCTCGTGCACGGGCACGCCCCACTCCTCGTCGTGGTAGGGAATGGACAGCTCCGTGCGCGCCCAGGCGCAGCGCCGCGCTCCCGCAGTGGCGCTCATCGTATCAGCGCGCCTCCGCGTCTTCCTGGGCCAGGCCGATGATGTTCCCCTCCGTGTCCCGCGCGTAGGCCAGCCAGCCCACGCCCGGCAGCGCGGTCTTGGGAATCGCGATGGCACCTCCGTGGGCCGTGACGCGCTCGGCGTACTCGTCCACCGAAGGCACGTCGATGCTGCACACGAAGGCGATGATGGACCGCCCCCGCCCCCCCGGATCGCGCCGCACCAGTCCGCCGTTGATGCCGGGCTCGCCGTCGGGACCGGTGCGGATCACCCAGTACTCGTACGGCCCCTTCCACTCCAGGAACTCCCACCCGAACACCGACGAGTAGAAGCGCATCGCGCGCTCGGGGTCGTCGGCGTGGATCTCGAAGTGTACGACTCGGGGCATCGAGGGCTCCAGCTCCTCAGTTCACACCGCCGGCGCGCCGGCGGCCGTGGCTCCGCACCCTCCGGCCCTCGGAGCGCGGCCGCGGGGCGCGAGGGTCGGGCCAATGTTCGTCAACTGGACGAGGAACGGCAAGCCGGCCCCCACGCGTGAGAACGATGCCGCTCGCCGTTGACAGGCCGGCTCCGGACCCGTGAACATTGAGCGTTCGCGATCGGAGAGCGAAACCAAGCGAAAGGCGACGGCGATGAGGACCACCAATCCCCTGATCTTGACGGCGGTATCGTTGTCCGTGTTGGCGATCGGCTGCAGGAACGACCAGCGCGAGACTGTTGCGGCGGATGCGCGGGAGATCCGCGTCCCGGAGGGGGATGGGCGGCCCGTTATGACCGACGGCATGTTCCAGCCGGGGGAATGGGACGACGTGACGACGGTGAGGATCTCCCCCAGAATGTCGTTGTTCTTCAAGCGCTACCAGGGGCATCTGTATCTGGGCGCGGATGCGCGCCAGGTGGTGTCTCCGAGCGTGGATCTGTTCTTCGCTTCCGACAGTACGCGGATACTCGCCCTGCACAGATCGGCGCAGTTGGGTGAGATGGTGTTGACCGCCGGCGCGCCGGACTCGACCGACCCGGAGTGGGTCTGGGGGAGGACGTCCGGCTGGTACTCCAACGAAGGCCGCTGGACGTACCGCATGCAGGACAGCCTGATGGCCGCGGGAATGAGCTGGAACGACGCCTTCCGGATCGCCGGATTCCCCTGTGAGATCGCCGAATTCGACATCCTCACGTCGAAGCTCGGCACCTCACGGGTGCTGTTCCGGATCGCGATCGAGTCGGGGGATGGCTCGGTCGTGGAATTCCCGGCGGGCACGTCCCGAAAGAACCCCGCCGGCTGGGCGACTCTACTGCTGGAGTGAGCCGCGGGCGGTCGCGCGCCGCGCGCGCGACCGCGGCCGCCCTCACCCGCGCAGGGCCCAGCGCACCAGGTTCTGGAGCTTGGGCGGAGTCCCCTGCATCATGATCGCCACCCGGAACAGACGCCCGCCGGCCCACACCACCGCCGCGGTGGTCAGCACAACCCCCAGGAGGCCGACCCACGGCTGCCACGCCGGCACCCCTCCGGGGGTGGCCAGCCGCATCAGCATCATGATGGGCGTGAAGGGCGGGAACAGCGAGACGACGACCGCGAACGTGGCGTTCGGCGCCAGAATGACGGGCATCATCATGAACGATGGGATGATCATCGGTATCATCCCGATAAACGACACGCTCTGCGCCTCGGCCGAGTCGTTGCAGGCGGCACCGAGGGCCGCGAACAGGGCGCCGAACATGGCCACGGCGAGCACCATGAACGGGAAGAACCACGCGACGACCCGGAAGGGCATCACCCCGGCGAGCCCGAGCGTGGTGAGCGAGTACATCCCGAGCAGCACGTACACGCCGGAGGCGGTGAGCGAGATCGCCACCGCGCCGAGGACCTTCCCGAGCATGAAGTCGAACGGCCGCACCGAGCCGAGCACCACCTCCGCGATGCGCTGGCTCTTCTCCTCCATGGTCGCGTTGAGCTGCGGCACCGCGCCCATGATGACCATGATGAACATCATGAACATCACGGCCATGGAGGGGAAGATCGCCTCGGCCTCGCTGCGCCGCGGCGCGTCGGTGATGCGCCCGGTGGCCGCGTCGCGGGAGAAGAGCCCTCGAGGCTCGGCGGCGGAGCCGTCGAACAGGTCGGGCACCCGGGACGTGTCTATCCCCGCCTCGAGCAGCCGCAGCCGGGGCAGCAGCGTGCTGAGCTGCCCGCCGATCCACTCCCTCGTCTCGTCGAGCGCCGAGTTCTGGCTGTGGTAGGCCACGTGCGCCGCCGCGGTGTCGGCGCGGGGATGCAGCACGCCCGGGCCGATCTCCAGAAAGGCGCGCAGCTCCTCCCGCCGCACCCGCTCGGACAGCTCCAGCCGCTGGCCCATCGGGTCCCGGTCGTCGGGCCTGACGATCTCGATGAAGTACGAGGGCCCCCTCCGCCGACCGTCCGGCCCCCGCGCCACCTGCTGGTTCCTCCGCTCCGCCCACTGCGCCAGCGTCGCGGCCACGCCGCCGGAGCGATCCACCACGGCGATGCGCCGGTCGGCTGTGTCCACGCGCCCCCGCGTGAGGAGCATGACGAGGATGCTGCCGCCCATCAGCACCGGCGCCAGCACGAGGCCGATGATGAATCCTTTGGTCCGCACCGTGGCGAGGTACTCGCGGCGGGCCACCTTGAGCGCCTTAAGCATGGCTCGCCTCCCGGGCCTTCGGACCCGCGTCGGCAGCCTCGCGGGCCTCCGGGCCCGCGATACGAAGGAAGATGTCCCGTAACGTCGGCCGCATCACCTCGAAGCTGCTGACCCGGGTCCGTCCCAGCAGCTCCACCGCAACCGCCTGGGCGTCCCTCGTCCCGTCCAGGCGCAGTTCCTGCACCTGGCCGAAGTCGGTGACCTTGTCTATGCCGGCCAGGCCCTCCAGCGCCGCCGCGCCGCCATCGGTGCGCACCCGGACCGTGTCGGCCCCGTAGCGGTCCTGGATCTCCGCCAGCGTGCCGTCGAGCACCTTCCTGCCGCGGAAGACCATCAGGATGGTGTCGCACATCCGCTCGGCGACGTTCATGTCGTGCGTGCTGAAGAGCACCGTGGTGCCCTCGGAGCGCAGATCCAGAATGGCCTGGCGCAGCACGTCGGCGTTCACCGGATCCAGCCCCGAGAACGGCTCGTCCAGCACCAGAAGCGGCGGGCGCGAGACGACCGCCGCTATGAACTGGACCTTCTGCGCCATTCCCTTGCTCAGGGACTCCACCTTCTTCTCCGCCCAGCCGGCAAGCTCGAAGCGCTCCAGCCACGCGTCCACGTCCTTGCGCAGCCGGCCCGGACGCTTGAGTCCGCCGAAGTACTCGAGCACGTCGCGCACCTTCATCTTGCGATACAGGCCGCGCTCCTCGGGCACGTAGCCGATGCGGTCGGTGCAGGCGGAGTGCATCGCCTCCCCGAGCACGCTGATCCGGCCGCTGTCCGGGTGGATGATGTTCAGGATCATCCGGAGGGTGGTCGTCTTCCCCGAGCCGTTCGGCCCGATGAAGCCGTAGATGGCCCCCTCCGGCACGGCCAGCGACAGCTCGCTCACGGCGAGCACGGGGCCGTAGGTCTTGGTGACGTTCTCGATCTCGACGGCGTTCATCGCACTCCTTCGGGCAAGCCGCGCGGTGGCGGCGCTCACGTATCGCCGTCCCTACGCCTCCGCCCTCGGATCGGTTGCAGAGGCGGCGGCCTACCCGCCTGGATGAGAAACGGAATGAACATCCAAGTGCGAGCGAAATAGTCCCCGTACGCCTCGCCGAAGCGGGCGCGGTTCTCGCGCTCCACGACTCTCGCCCTCGCGCACAGGAACAGCGCGGCGCACGCCGTCAGAACCAGGCTCGCCACGGAAACCCGCTTCGGACGAGCGCGACCGCGGCCGTCACCATTCGACCAGCCGGTCCGGGGCCGGCCGGAGGGCGGGACGCTCGGGTGCCACCCGCCTACCTGTCCAGGCCGACGTCGTCGAACGACGCCGGGTCCTCGATCGGCTCGAGGTGCGTCATCACGGTGCAGTTCTGCAGCGAGCCGCGCACTTCCCGCTCCACCTGCTCCAGCAGCGCGTGCCCCTGCAGCACCGTCCACCCGCCCGGCACCAGCACGTGCATCGAGACGAACCGGCGTGCCGCCGCCTGGCGCGTGCGCACCGCGTGGAACCGCACGCCCTGGCCCTGGTAGCGCTCGAGGATCCGCTCCACGGAGTGCTGCTCCGCGGCCGGCAGCGCCGTATCCAGCAGGCCCAGCACCGACCGGTTCATGAGTCTCAGGCCGGTGCGGACGATGTTCGCGGCCACCGCGAGCGCCACGATCGGGTCGAGCATCGTCCAGCCGGTGAGAGCGACCAGGCCGACTCCGACGATGACGCCGATCGACGTCCACACGTCCGTCATCAGGTGGCGGGCATCGGCCTCGAGCGTGACGGACTCGAACTTCCTCCCCACGTCCAGAAGGACGCGCGCCACGCCGAGGTTCACCGCCGACGCGACGGCGCACGCCACCAGGCCCAGTCCCGCCTGCTCCAGAGGCGCCGGCTTCAGCAGGCGGCCGACGGCCGCCGCCGCGATGACCAGCGCCGCGCCGAGGATGAGCGTGCCTTCGACGCCGCTCGCGAAGTACTCGGCCTTGTCGTGCCCGAAGTGGTGCTCGTCGTCGGGCGGCCGCGCCGCGACGGTGAGCATGCCCAGCGCCATGATCGCGCCCGCCAGGTTGACGAACGACTCCGCGGCGTCCGACAACAGTCCCACCGACCCGGTGAGGAGGTACGCGAGGGTCTTGAGCCCGATCGTCACGACCGCTGCCGTGATCGACAACCATGCGTAGCGCGTGAGCGACCGGCGACTGGCCATGAGGTGGGAATCTAGCGGCGCCCGATTCCGAGGGCGAAGCGCGGCGGGGGCCGCCGCGCCGGCGCAGCAGCGGCCGCCCGATGCGCCACGCCCCGTCTGCACAACCGCCCCAGAGGCCCCGGCCAAACGGGACGCCTCTGCTCTCGCTTGTCGGCGACCGGCTCCTGCGAGGCTGGGCCGCCGCCGTGGCCCAACCCTGCGGATTGCGCTCAACAGAGTCTCTGGCAATACCTTAGATATGCCGCAAACCCACGGGCAAACGCGCCCTGTCGGCCTGTCCGGGCGCCACTCTCTTGCACGATGGTTGCGGCCAGGCGGGCCGGAGTCCGGCCTCCAGCGCGGCGGCTTCGCCACGGCGACGCCGGCCCCGCATCTTGGAGCCGCACCGACCCAGCAACCGGAGCCATCCACCAGGTGAAGCCATGACATCTGTGGCCGAGAAGCCGAAGCCTTACATCTTGCTGGAGTACTGCAAGGGGTGCGGGCGCTGCATCGGCGCGTGCCCCAAGGACTGCATCACGGTGGGAACGGAGATCAACCCGCTGACGGGGTTGATTCCGGTGGTCCTCGACCTGACGAACTGCAACGGCTGCGGACTCTGCTTCAGCGCGTGCCCGGAGTTCTACGGCTTGCGGCCGCAGCTGGGCGACGAGGCGCCGCCGTTCGAGCTGCAGGATCCGAAGAAGCTGTTCGGAGACCGGCCGTTCAACGCGCCGGTGCCGGAGCCGGTGCCCGACCAGACGGTGCCGCTGCCCGAGATGCAGCCGCTCATCATCAAGGGGACCTACGCCTCCGCGATCGGCGCGCTGCTCGCCGGCTGCCGTCACGTGTACGGCTACCCGATCACGCCGTCCACCGAGGGCGCCGAGTTCATGGCGAAGGTGCTGCCGAAGCTGGACGGCATCTTCCTCCAGGCGGTCAGCGAGGTCGCGACCGTCAACGTCATGTACGGGGCGGGCGGCGCGGGGCTGCCCGCCATGACGTTCACGTCCTCGCCCGGGTTCAGCCTCATGCTCGAGGGCATCTCGTACATGATCGGCTCGCAGGTGCCGGCGGTGTTCGTCGACGTGATGCGCGGCGGTCCCGGCCTCGGCAACATCGGGCCCGAGCAGTCGGACATCAAGCTGGCCTGCCGCGGCCTGGGCCACGGGAACACGCACGCCGTCGTGCTCGCTCCGTCCACGCCGCAGGAGATGCTCGACCTCACGATCCTGGCGTTCAGCCTCACCCTCAAGTACCGCAACCCGGTCGTGATCCTGGGCGACGGGTACCTGGGCCAGATGACCGGCAAGGTCCGCCTGCCGCGCACGATGCGGAAGCCCGGCATCCCCGAGTGGGCCGTGTACGGCGACCGCTCCCACCGCGGCAATCTGATCTGCTCCATCGAGCTGTCCGAGGTGGACCTCGAGGCGCACAACCTCCGCCTGCTGGAGAAGTACGCGCGGATGGCGGCCGCGGAGCAGCGCGCCGACCCGTTCCGCTGCGACGACGCCGACGTTCTGCTGGTCGCGTGCAACACACCGGCGCAGCTGGCGAAGGGCGCGGTCGAGGAGCTGAGGGAGAAGGGCAGGAAGGTGGGGCTGTTCCGGCCCATCACCATCTGGCCGTTCCCCATCGACCGCCTGCTGCCGCTGCTCCCGAAGACCAGGCGCATCGTCGTGGTCGAGGCGAGCGACGGGCAGCTCGAGGACGAGCTCCGGCTGGCGCTGAGCCACGCCGACGTCTTCGCGCCGCCGCGGATCGAGCACGTCCGCCGCATGGGCGGGATGCTGCCGCAGCAGTCCGAGATCGTCCAGCACGTGCTCGCCGGTGAGGAGGCCCGCTGATGTCCGCCACAGCCATCTACCCGCTCTTCGAGCGCCACTCGCACGGTCAGGGCATCAAGGGCCACTCGACGCACTACTGCCCCGGCTGCGGCCACGGACTGGCGCACAAGTACCTCGCCGAGGCCATCGGCGAGCTGGGCCTGCAGGACCGGACCATCGCCGTCTCGCCGGTCGGCTGCTCGGTGTTCCTGTACTACTACCTCGACGTGGGAAACACGCAGGTCGCCCATGGGCGCGCGCCGGCGGTGGCCATCGGCCACAAGATGGCGAACCCCGACTCCATCCTGGTCAGCTACCAGGGCGACGGCGACCTCGCCTCGATCGGCCTCGCCGAGATCGTGAGCACCGCGCAGCTCGGTATGCCCATCACGGTCATCTTCATCAACAACGCGATCTACGGGATGACCGGGGGCCAGATGGCCCCGACGTCCCTGATGGGCCAGAAGACCTCCACGTCGCCGCACGGCCGCCTCGCGCTCTACGGCCAGCCCACCCGCATGGCGGAGATGATCGCCGGGCTCGACGGCCCGGTGTACGTCGAGCGCGTGGCGCTGTTCGACAACAAGCAGCGCGTGCGGGCCAAGAAGGCCATCAAGCGCGCCCTCGAGATCCAGGCCCAGAACAAGGGCTTCACGTTCGTCGAGGTGCTCGCGGAGTGTCCCACGCACCTCGGCCTCGAGCCCGAGGAGGCCGAGGAGTGGGTGAAGACCAACATGGTCCCGGTCTTCCCGCTCGGAGTGAAGAAGGACACCTCCGAGACGGCCGCGTTCCCGAAGCTCGAGCCCCCGACGTACGACGCCGGGCGGGTGCTCGGCATCATCGGCGCCACCGCGGAGCAGCCGCCGCGCCACTCGAAGGGATTCCCGAGCCACATCGCTCCCTCCGACATCTCCCTCAAGTTCGCGGGCGCGGGCGGCGACGGCGCGCAGACCGCCGCCATGCTCATCACCTTCGCCGCCATCAACGAGGGCTTCGACTCGACGCACATCCCGAGCTACGGCCCCGAGTCGCGCGGCGGCACGTCGTACGCGGACGTCCACGTCGCCAAGGCGGAGGTGACGTCCCCGGCGTCGCCGACGCCGAACATCCTGGTGGCGTTCAACGCGCCGAGCCTCGCGAAGTTCGGGTGCACGGTGCCGACCGGCGGGACCGTAGTGTACGACAGCTCGGTGATCGCCGAGGTGCCGTCCGATCTCCAGCCCGGCGTGAAGGTGGTGGGCGTGCCGTTCGCGCAGACCGCCAAGGATCTGGGCAAGGTCGTGGTGAAGAACGTGGTCGCGCTGGGCGCTCTTCAGGAGGCGACGGGTCTGTTCCCCAAGGAGGCGTTCCTCACGGCCATCCGGCTGGCGCTCAAGGAGAAGGCCAAGCTGATCCCGCTCAACGAGGAGGCCTTCGCTCGGGGCGCGGCCCTGGCGCGGGAGATGAAGAAGTAGGCCGGGCTTCCGCCGCGGCGTTCCGCGGGCCGGGGCTCAGCTCCGGCCCGCGGCGCATCTGGGGACCTAGGCCAGGAACCGCTCGGCGAGCTGCGCGAGCCGCTCGTCGCCCTCCACCCGAGCCCGCTCCAGTATCCGCTCCACGTGGGGCCGGAGCCTCCGCTCGCCCCAGTAGTAGCCGGTCGCCTGCTCCGCGGCTCCCGTGTCACCATCCCGCGCCGCCTCCAGCAGGGCCGCGGCGGCGGCCGCGTCGAACGACGGGTCATCCCTGGGCGGGAGCCCGAAGCGGCGCCCCGGGTTGCCCCAGCCGCCGGCATCTTCCTTCACGAAGGCGCGCGACATCCGCTTCAGTCTCGCCGCGGAGGCGGCACTCAGGCAAGGGGCCACACCGGCCTTGCGCCGCACGCCCCGGAGTCGTACGGTCACCCAACTCCACTCCGGGGACCAGGGGAGACGCCGCCGTGGACAAGCCATCACTCGCCGATCGGTTGCGGTACCGGTTCGACAACTTCATGGCTCGGGGGACGATCGCCCTGATCGCCGGCCTGGGCGCCATCACGATCGTCATCACCGTCGCGGCCGCGGCGCTCATCACCGTCACGGGGCTCGGCCGGGCGGCGGGCTGGCGGCTGGGATTCGGGGAGGCCGGCTTCCAGGCGCTGGTGCGCGAGCTCGACTCCGGCGCGTTCGGCCTCGACGTCAGCTGGGAGCTTCGCGCCGTGATGATCCTGGTGACCATCGGCGGGATCTTCATCCTGAGCGCGCTGATCGGCATCCTGAACAACGCCCTCCAGGCCAAGCTGGAGGAGCTGCGCCGCGGACGCTCGCGAGTGATCGAGGATCGTCACACCGTCATCCTCGGCTGGTCGCCCCAGATCTTCGCGGTCATCTCCGAGCTGGTGGAGGCCAACGCCAACCAGCGCGACCCGTGCATCGTGATCCTGGGCGAGCGCGACAAGGTGGAGATGGAGTCGGTGATCCGCGACACGGTCGGGAAGACCGGCAGGACGCGCGTGGTGTGCCGCTCGGGCAGTCCCATCACAGTGGGTGACCTCGACCTCGTGAGCCTCGGCACGGCGCGCTCGATCGTCGTCCTGTCTCCCCCGGGCGACGACCCCGACTCCAGCGTGATCAAGACGGTCCTCGCCATCACCAACCACCCGCGGCGGAAAGCGGAGCCCTACCACATCGTCGCCGAGATCACCGATACCCGGAACCTCGAGGCGGCGCGAATGGTGGGGCGCGAGGAGGCGGAGATCGTCCTCACCGGCGACCTCATCTCGCGCATCGTGGCGCAGACCTGCCGGCAGAGCGGCCTCTCGGTGGTGTATCAGGAGCTGCTCGACTTCGCCGGCGACGAGGTCTACTTCAAGGAGGAACCGGGCCTCGTCGGAAGGACCTTCGGCGACGCGCTGCTCGCCTTCGAGGATTCCGCGGTGATGGGCCTGTACACCGGCGAGGGCCCGCGGCTCAATCCGCCGATGGCGACCGTCATCCAGCTGGGGGACCAGGTGATCGCCGTCTCGAAGGACGACGACACCGTGCGGCTGGGCGGTCCGGGAGCGGCGGCGGTGGATCATGCCGCGATCCAGCTGCGCGACGCCGACCCGCCCACCGCCGAGCGGACCCTCATACTGGGATGGAACTGGCGGGCCCCGGGCATCATCCGCGAGCTGGACCACTACGTGGCGCCCGGCTCCGAGGTGACGGTGGTGGCCGACCTGCCGGACCTCGTGACGAGGGCCAAGGGCTGCGACGCCGAGCTGAAGCGGCAGACGCTCGTACTGTCCGCAGGAGACACGACCGACCGCCGCACCCTCGACGCTCTGCGGGCGGAGGAGTACCGCCACGTGATAGTGCTGGCCTGCGACGGACTCCCGCCGCAGCGGGCGGACGCGCGCACCCTCATCACGCTGCTCCACCTGCGCGACATCGCCGAGCGGCACGGCCACCCGTTCTCGATCGTCAGCGAGATGCTCGACTCCCGCAACCGCGCCCTGGCCGAAGTGACCAAGGCCGACGACTTCATCGTGAGCGACAAGCTCGTCAGCCTGATGCTCGCGCAGATCTCCGAGAACAAGCGGCTCAACTCCGTGTTCGCCGACCTCTTCGATCCGGCGGGCTCGGAGGTCTACCTGAAGCTGGCGTCCAACTACGTGCGCACCGGCGTGCCGGTGAATTTCTACACGGTGGTGGAGGCGGCGCGGCGGAAGGGGGAGGTGGCGCTCGGCTATCGCGTCAAGGCCCTGGCCGACGACGCCGCGCGGGCCCACGGCGTCGTGGTGAATCCCGACAAGTCGGCCATGGTCGCCTTCGCCGAGTGGGATCGAGTCATCGTGCTGGCGGAGGACTAGCGAGGCGAGACCGGCGCAGAACTCGCCTACCCCGGCAGCGCGAATCGATCGCGCCCACCTCGATGCGCGCGGCAGCCGTCCCGCCGGAGCCAACTCGCGTCGATCCGGAAAACCCTGTCCGGGTGGGCCAGAACCTCGGCGAGCACGGCGCGCATCCGCTCCTGATCGGATTGGGCGACCAAGTCGAAGAGATGTCCGCCGCGTTCTCGATCGCCGGCGGTGAGGTGCCAGGCGTCGACGACGAAGGCGCGCCCGCGTGGTCAGCCTTCACCCATCTCGTCAATCCGCAGCAGCACGACGTCCCGAACCCGCTCCGTGGAGATCTGCAAGCGCGTCTCCTTCGGCTCGTCGGGTGTCCCCCGATCGAGGCCCGCGGGCTCGTACAGGTGCGAGCGGCCGGTGGCGTAGGTATCGGTCACGGTCCGCCGGATGGCGCAGCCGCTGCAGTGAACGGTCCTGCCGCAGCCCTCGGGAAGGCTCGCCCAGCGACACTCGAACACGTCGCCGGCGAGCGAGCCGACGATCTCGGGCAGCTCGGCGCCGAGCATGGCCCTGGCCCTGGAGTTCGCTCCACGCACGTCGCCACCTCCGCCCAGCAGCACGATCGGAGCGTCGAGTCCATCGAGATACTCGCTCAGCGAGAGCCCCACCTGGGCGTTGAGGCGGAAGCTGCATCGCTGGCACACCCCGTGCGTGACCACCCGGCCCGGGTCCTCGCCCCGGTCCGAATCGTCGGAGCGCGCACCGCACCACGCGCATACGCTGATCACGTCTGAGGCCACGGCCCCATGGCGGCCCCCTTCCGCGAACGACGTGGACGACACCGCCGACGAGTCGGCCGGCTACTTCCGTCTCGTGAACTTGAGGCCCGACCAGGTCGGGTCGATGGCGCAGATCTTGTAGTCAACCAGGCCGGCTGCCAGGCCGGCATCGCGCACGGCCTGCTGCGTGACACCGCTCGCGAGCGGCGACCCCTGCTTCGGCCAGACGATCCACATCGCGCCGCGAAGCGTAGACCGCGTCGGGGAGCAGCGTCTTGATGCGCGCGATCTTCTCCGGATCGCCGTCCACGAAGACGATGGGCACCGCCTTCGTTCCCCTCTGGGCGCGCAGGCCCAGCGCGACGTCGCGACCCTGCGAGGGACTGCGCGAGAGATCAATGACGAACGCCGCCGGCGGACGGTCGCGAAGCTCCCTGAAGAGCTGCGGCGAAGCCGCCCGGCAATCCACCTCGTAGCCCCCCGCCCTGAGGAGCCGCGCGCGTTCCGCCGCCGCCGCGGCGTCCCAGTGCACCAGCTGGATGCGACCCTTCACCGGCCCGCCGGCGCAGGCCCGAGCGGCCCGCGGGTCTTCCGCATCAACAGCTCCGAGTGGCCGGCCACCAGGTAGTCCTCGAGCTCGCCCACCTGCTTGTAGCCGAGCCGGAGGTAGAGGCGCTGCGCCGCCTTGTTGAAGGACGACACGCACAGGAAGACGTTGGACCGCTCACGGAAGATCCGCTCCTCCGCGAAGCGCATGAGCGCCGTGCCCAGGCCGCCGCCGCGCTGGTCCGCGCGGATGCAGACGCTGCGGACGTACCCGGGCAGCGCGCCGTGCATCATCAGCACGACGAAACCCACCACCTGCCCGCCGGAGCGCGCGACGTACGTCTCGGCGAACCGATCGCCGACCACATCCAGGGACGCCTCGAACGTCCGGCCGAGGGTGATCCACGGCTCCGTCTCCGACATCATCCGGGCACAGGCCTCGGCGTCCGCCGTTTCCCGGTCCGCGAGCCGGGTGATCGTGAGGTCCGCGCTCACGCGACGATCACCTGGTCCAGGGGCCGCTTCGGCACGTGGTGGACTCCCTCCGCGTCACGCCAGTACTTGACGTCGCCCTCCGGACCCACGGTCTCGATCACCACCGTCTCCTTCGGCTTCCCCAGCGCCAGCACCATCAGGATCTCGAAGTGCTCGGGGATCGCCAGCGCGGCGGCCAGCTCCTGCCGCTGGACGGACACGATGATGCACCCGCCCAGTCCCAGCTCGGTCGCACCGACGAGGATGCTCTGCGCGGCGATGCCGTGGTCGCAGCCGAAGGACTGCTTGATGCGCCGGTCGCCGAGGACCACGATGTACGCCGCCGGCCGCTCGCCCTCCGCCGGGCCGGGCCAGTCCTTCAGGTAGCCGGCCCAGGCGAGACACGGGAAGATGCGCGCGTTCGTGGCGGGATCGGCGGACAGCACGTACTTGAGGGGCTGGAGGTTCGCCGCCGAAGCCGAGAGACGCGCCAGGTCCACGAGCCCCACCAGGGTCTCGCGCGGGACGGCCACGTCCTGGTGGAATCGCCGGTAGCTGCGGTTGCGGAGAATCAGCTCTCGCACCGTCATCGTTCAGTCTCCTCCGTCTAGGCGTTCCCGGGCGCGGCGTACCACAGCACCGCGAAGAAGTGGCAGACGCTGCCCGCCAGTACGAACAGGTGCCACAGAGCGTGCTGGTAGCGCGGCCGTTGCCAGGCGTAGAACACAGCGCCTCCGGTGTAGCTGACGCCGCCGGCCACCAGCAGGGCGAGCCCCTGAGCGGCCATGTGATCCACGAGGGGCTTGACGGCCACCACCACCAGCCAGCCCATCAGGATGTACACCGCGACCGAGAGGCGAGGATGCCGCACGCCCAGCGCGCCCGTCAGGGCGACTCCCAGCACGGCCAGCCCCCACACCACCCCGAACAGCGACCAACCCCAGGCGCCGCGCAGCACGCCCAGCGTGATAGGCGTGTACGTGCCGGCGATGAGGAGGTAGATGGCCGAGTGATCGAGCACCCGGAAGACCAGCTTGGCTCGGTTCCGCGCCAGCGCGTGGTACAGCGTGGATGTGACGTACACGAGGATCAGCGTGGCGCCGAAGACGCAGTTGCCCACGACCTGGACCACGCTTCCACGGGCCAGCGCGGCCGCGACCAGGAACGGCAGCCCCACCAGAGCCGCCACCGCACCGGCGCCGTGGATGACGCTGTTGGCGATCTCCTCGCCGAGCGACTGCACTCTGCGGGGCAGCTCGGTCACCGCGGTCCCCCGGCTCTCGAGGGCCGCCCGCGCCGCGCCCCCTCCGGCCGCCTGGCCCGCCCGCCGCCCCCGCGCGGACGCCAGCCGTGCCTCGCCAGGCTCGTCCGGCCGCCCGCATCGAAGCGGACGCCTTCCTTGGCCAGCATGATCCGCTGGGTCTCCGCGCCGCCGGGCCCCAGGCTGCTCGCGCCGCGGGCGTTGAGCACCCGGTGCCAAGGCACCGCGGTGCCCTCGCGCAGCGCGTGCAGCGCGTAGCCGACCTGCCGAGCGCCGTTGGCGAGGCCGGCCAGGCGCGCGACCTGCCCGTACGTCGCCACCCGGCCCCTCGGGATTCGGCACACGAGGGCGTAGATGCGCTGGTAGGTCGAGACCGACGGCATGTGGCGAGGCGCTCTAGCGTACCGGCTCGAACATGTCCTTGCCCACGCCGCACAGCGGGCAGACCCAGTCCGCCGGGACGTCCTCCCACTTGGTGCCGGGCGCGATGCCCGAGTCCGGGTCGCCCACCGCCGGATCGTAGACGTAGCCGCAGGCCGTGCACTCGTACTTGGTCATCGCGTCGTCTCCTTGCGGGTTCCGGGCTCTACGGGCCGTTGGCCTCGACGGGGTAGCCTGCCGCCTGCCAGGCGCTCACGCCGCCCGCCATGCTGGTAACCCTGGTGAAGCCCGCCTGAATCAGAATGTCCCGCCCCCGCCTGCTGCGGACGCCGCCGCGGCAGACCACCACGATGTCGCGGCCGCGAGGCACCTCGCCCAAGCGGGAGGGCAGCTGGTCCAGAGGGATCAGCGTGGTGTTGGCGATGTGGACCGCGTCCCACTCCTCGCGGCTGCGCACGTCCAGAAAGACCGCGGAATCCTGCCGCAGCCATTCCAGGGCCCGGGCGACGCCGATCTCGGGCGGCAGCGCGGCCACGCCGGCCGGCACCACCATCACCTCGACGTGCGAGGGGCGGGCGGCCGTGCGGTAGACGCGGTGCGTCCGGGCGCTGTACGCCGAGGCCGGCGCGTCGAAGATGTTGGGAACGTAGGTCTGCGGGTTCCGGTCGTACAGAGGGAACCACGTGCTCTGCACCTGCACCATGATCCTGTGCCCGCGCCGGAAGGTGTAGGCCTGCGGGCGCAGCTCCACCGCGAACGAGTCGACCGCGTTGGGCCGTATGGGTGAGGGGTGCTCGAAGCTGCGGCGGTAGCGGCCGCGCAGGATGTCCGCCGACACCATCAGCTGGTAGCCTCCCATCTCGGGGCGGTCGGCCACGGTGTCGGGATAGACGTCGATCAGCTTCACGACCCAGTCGGCGTCGGAGCCGGTCGTCGAGGCGAACAGCCTCGCGACGACGTCGCCGGCGATCGCCACGTCCTCCCCCAGGGGCTCGGTCTCCCACGCCAGCACGTCGGGCCGGCCGTGCACGAAGC
>Ga0316628_100001107_pt1 | contig 18620 bp, 12 predicted proteins | sample OWC_Aug_M2_C1_D5_FD_207648 | JGI IMG/M metagenome (GOLD analysis project Ga0316628, IMG submission 207648) | Wetland soil microbial communities from Old Woman Creek delta, Ohio, United States - OWC_Aug_M2_C1_D5_C | ecosystem: Environmental > Terrestrial > Soil > Wetlands | place: USA: Ohio... | reverse complement strand
TCACCACCAACTTGAACCTCACGCTCCGTCCGCCCGAGGGGGCGGAGCTGGGGGACAGGGAGGCGTTCACCATCGAGATCCGCTACCAAGATGGAGGGGGGACGTGGCACTCCTCGTTCGAGCAGTTTACAGCGACGGTGGGCTGGTTCGAGCTCAAGGACGCGCCCGATGTCGTGCACGTCGCCATCGACACGATGACCGACTTCACCGTCACCATCAAGAGCCGCGTGCACGACGACGGGGGGACCGCCCCGGTCCCGTTCAGCATGGCCCTCGTCCTGCCACCGGGCATCGAGGGCACGGTGACCGAGGGCAACCGGACCGAGCTCACGGTGCAGGAGATGCGCGCGGGCCAGTCCTTCGGGGGGGTCGCGCTCCGGGACAACGACACGGCCACCGTGAGGGTGTGGCTCTATGCCGCGCCCGGCACGCCCGTCGGTGACGGACTGGTGGCGAACCTGAGCATCCGGCCCAACGGGACGAACGCGACGGCTCGGGTCGCGGTCCCCTTCGACGTGGTCAACCCGATCTACGACGTGGGCATCAGACCCTCCTCCGATGACGTGGAGTTCCAGAAGGGCGTGCTCAAGACCGTGGCGTTCCAGCTCGTGTCGAGGAGCACGGTCGACGTCACGGTGCGCCTGACCTACACCCTCGACACGGCCAACTTCACCATCGTGAGCCGGGTCGACGAGATCATGCTGCCCCCGGGGGTCGACCTGACGAAGAGCATCACCATCGACCCAATGGGCGAGGTGGGCGGTACGAGCTCGCTCGAGATAAGCATAACCTACGGGCCAGAATGGAACCGAATGGCCTCGGCGGCCATCAGTCTGCTCATCACGCTGCCCGCGTGAGGTGGGAGCGGCGGCGGTGCATGGCCATCGCGGAGGCGGCGGCGGCGATGGAGGCCACCGCAAGGAGCGCGCCGGTGCCGGGGGACTCCTCCTTGCCGCCTCCGACCGTGCCGTTCCAGACGAGCATACCGGGCTCGACGCGGCGGTCCCTGGGGAGACCGGAGACGGACCCGTTGTATAACTTTTTCCACGTGAAATTCCACTTGGAGTTTCCATAGTGGGTGTCCCAGATGGTGACATTCATGCCCCCTGATGGATCCAGGTCGATCACGTGATCCTCGTACGGTCGGTATATCAGGGCTGCCTCAACGGGTGCTGTCCCGGGCAGACCGCCTTGTCTGCATGCTACGAGGTAGGTATTGTTTCCGGACAGGCCATAGAAGAAGAATACCTCCACAGATGCATTATCTCGGTCTTCGGGCGTGAAGTTGTAGATCGTGGCAATCCGGCCATCCTCCGCTAGCAGGTTACCGGCCATGGAATCAACGGCGAGCTTGGGCGAGGTAGACCCCTCGGGCACATAGCTGGTGTTGAGGTAGTTGACGTCCGCCACCACGATGGTCGCGTTCTGGTCCGCGGGAATGGAGGCCAGGAAGAGGGTGAGGTTCCGCCGTTGGCCATAGTACTCCACGCCGTATTGGATCCTCTGTAGGCCAGGGTGTGCGCCCTTGAACTGCAGGTCACGGCCCTTCCATTCATCGAAGGTCGGGGGGAACCCGCCCGCGAGGCTCTCGATTCCCCAGTAGTACTCGATGTCCTTGCTCTCGAGGTCCGTCGTGAGCTCAGCCTCAGGCCCGTGGAGTAGACCACCAGTGGTATTGACCATGATAAGAGGTGGGATCTCGAGGGTGATGGTGAACTCCCCGCGCTCGGGCCGGTCCTTGACCTCGACGCACCCCGCGGTGGAGACGACGAGAAGCAGCGCAAGCGCGGCGACGGCGACGGTGCCCCTTCGGTCCATCTGGGCCCGGGAATGCCCTCCCCCGTAAAGAACGTTGCGCGCCCCCGCCCCCGGCGGCGGCCGGCGCTGGAAAATCTTAAAGTGCCGGAGACCCTTCACCGGCAGGCAGGTCATGCAGGCGCGTCCGACAATGAAGTGCCAGCCCATCTCGCAGGTGCCCGCGGGCACCCCACCGCCGCTGCCCATCGAGATCACCAAGGACAGCTATCCCGAGGCGGCGAACCGGTACAGGCTGCTCGTCATCGACTGCTGGGCCCCGTGGTGCGTGCCGTGCAAGCAGATGACGCCCATCGTCGAGCAGCTGCACGAGTCGATGAAGGGGAAGGTCACGTTCGGCTTCCTCAACACGGACGAGCACCAGGAGCTCGCGATGCAGTTCAGCGTGATGGGCATCCCCACCCTGCTGGTCGTCAAGGACGGCAAGCACGTCGACTCCATCGTGGGCGTCAAGCCGAAGGGCGAGGTCGAGCGGCGGCTCAGGGAGCACCTCTGAGCGCGGCGCGCGGGGAGGGCCGCCCGGCCCCGGCTACCCGCGCCCCCCGTTGCCGTTCCTCCCGTAGGTCTTCCCCGGGGGTACGTACTCCGCATTGGCCTCCATGAGCCACTCCTCGGGGTTGAGCGCCTCGTCCACCACGAACGTGGAGCCGGTGACGATGACGACGCTCCCCTCCCCAGCGAGCGCCCTCGCCCTCGCCACCGCGGCCCTAGGCCTGCCCACGACCTCGGCCCTCGCGGGATCGCCGCCGAGCGAGGTCCAGACGCGCAGCAGCCGGTCCGGGTCGGCCCCGCGGTAGCGGGACCTGGTGAACACTACGCGGTCCGCCACCGGCACGAGCGCCCGCAGCATCGGCTCGTGCTCCTTCCGCCTGGCGATGCCGACGACGAGCACCGCCCTCCTGCCGGCCAGCTCCTCCTTGGCGGTCTCGGCCATGGCGCGCATCTTGGCCGCGTTGTGCGCGATGTCCGCGACCACGCCCGGCTCCACCTCCTCGAACCGGCCGGGCATGTGCGCTGACGCAAGCGCCTCCGCGCATTCGCCCTCCGGGACGCGCGCGACGTCGAGCGCCACCGCCAGCGCGAGCGCGGCGTTGTACCTCTGGTGCCCGCCCCGCATGCCGAGGCGCCAGGCCCGGCCGCGGAACGCGAGCTCGCCCGCCCCGCCGCCCTCCGGGACGACCTGGTGGAAGGGCGCGCCGACGGCGCGCGCCTCCTCCCGCAGGATGGCGAGCACGCCCTCCTGGGTCTCGGATGTGTAGAGCGGCACGCCTGGCTTGGCGATGCCCGCCTTGTGGCGGGCGATGTCCTCGATGCGGTTGCCGAGCTGGTGCATGTGGTCGCGGCTGACGTTGGTCACGAGCGACGCCGCCGGCATGACCAGGTTGGACTGGTCGAAGCGGCCCCCGACGACCACCTCCACGACGGCCCACTCCGCGTGCGCCTCGACGAAACGCGCGAACGCGGTGGCGAGGATGACCTCCGGGAACCTGAGGGCGTACGCCGGGTCCCTCCTCATGAGCCGTTCGCACGCCGGCACCACGGTCCCCTCGAACGTCCGCACGAGGTCGTCCCTCGAGATGGGCTCCATGTCCACGCGGATTCGCTCGCGCATGTCGAACAGGTGGGGCGAGGTGACGAGCCCCGTGCGGTGGCGACGCGCGAGCATCGCGGCGAGCATCCAGGCCGTCGAGCCCTTGCCGGACGTCCCCGCGACGTGGGCGACCCTGACGTCCCGCCAGCCGGGGCAGGCGTCGTCGAGCGCCTCGCGGGTGATCCGGATGCGCTCGAGCCGCTCCTCGTCCGTGGGCGTGTGCACCTCGGACCGTCCAGTGAGGTGCCTGGGGAGGTCGTACATGCGGTCCAGGGTCATGAGGTACCTCGCCCTGTCCATCGAAGCCCCCCTGCCACCCGTGGCGGGGCGGTTTCCCCCGTGATGGGGGGGGCCCCTGATGAGCCTTTCCCCTGGGCCGCGCCCGCATGGCCGACGCAAACCTTTATCGGGGATGGGGTGATTCGGTGGGTGCCAGGCATCTTCTGGCCGGATGCCAGGAGACAGGTGGCGGTCCCCATGGACGCACAACCCCCCCGCTCGTACAAGTCGCTGCTCGAGAGCCCACTCTCCGATTCGAACGACCCCGCCGTGGCCGAGCTCATCCGCCTCGAGGACGAGCGACAGCGGCGCAAGGTCATCCTCATCGCGTCCGAGAGCATCTGCCCCAGGCCCGTCCACGACGCCGTCGCGAGCTCCTTCGCGCACCTATACGCCGAGGGCCTGCCGTCGCTCCGGATGAGCCTGTGGGAGACCGACCGGCTGCTCGACTACGAGCACCAGCTCGCCTACCAGCGGAGGTACACCGACAGGCGATACTACAAGGGCTGCGACTACATCAACTTCATCGAGACGCTGGCCCAGCGCCGGTGCGCCGAGGCCTTCGCGCTCAAGTCGTCCGTGAAGGCGGAGGACATCTTCGTCAACGTCCAGCCCCTCTCGGGCGCGGCCGCGAACAACGCGGTCTACATGGCCACCATGAAGCCCGGCGAGACCGTCATGGGCATGGCGCTCGACTCCGGCGGCCACCTGACCCACGGCTCGCCCGTGAACCGGTCCGGTCGGTACCACAAGGTCGCGCCCTACACCGTCGACCCCGCGACCCAGCTTCTCAACTACGACCTTATCAACGAGCAGGCGCAGGTGGCCAAGCCCAAGCTCATCATCGCGGGCTACTCCGCCTACCCGCGGACCATCGACTGGAAGGCGTTCAAGGAGATCGCGGAGGACGTCGGCGCGGTTCTGCTCGCGGACATCGCCCACCCCGCAGGGCTGGTCGTGGCCGGCGAGTTCCCGTCCCCCGTGGGCATCGCGGACGTCATCACGTTCACGACGCACAAGACGATGTGCGGCCCCCGCGGCGCCGTCATCATGTCGACCGACGCGGAGATGGCCAAGAGGCTCGACTTCGCCGTGTTCCCCGGCGAGCAGGGCGGTCCCCACATCAACGCCATCGCGGGCAAGGCCGTGTGCTTCGGCATCGCCAAGACCGAGGCGTTCCGTCTCATGCAGAAGTCCGTCAAGGAGAACGCGCGCGTGCTCGGCGAGACCCTGGAGGCCGACGGCATCGGCCTGGCCTACGGCGGGACCGACTGCCACTACGTGATGGTCGACCTCAACAGGGTCCCCACCCCGACGGGCGAGACCCCCAGGGGCGAGATCGTGTCGCGCATCCTCGACATGTGCGGCGTGACGCTCAACAAGAACACCAAGGCCGGCGACGACTCGGCCGTGCATCCGACGGCCATCCGCCTGGGCACGACCTGGATGACCCAGCAGGGCTGGGGCCCCGAGGAGTTCCGTCGCCTCGCCCACATCATCTCCCGCGTTCTCAAGGGCATGCACGTCTACCACTACCACGGCGCGCGCAAGCCGCGCGGAAGGGCCAAGGTCGACGTCATGCTCTTCGAGCAGACGAAGCGCGAGGTCGAGCAGCTGCTGCGGGACACGGCCGTGCTCAAGGCCGACCAGGTCCACAGCGGCTACCCGCACTACTTCCGCATCCCCGGCAAGGAGACGGGCGAGCCCCTCCCGCTCATACAGGGCCGCACGGGCAAGGCCGAGGGGCTCATAGCGGTGGACGCGACCGACCACGGCATCGTGCGCGTCACGGGCGCCCGCGCCAGGATGTTCGTGCAGGGCGCGGTCTCCGCGGACGTCTGGAGGCTCCGCCCCCACCAGAGCGCGCGCGCCTACGTGCTCGACCGCGACGGTCGCGTGCTCGACGACATCGTCGTGGTGCGCGAACCTCCGACCGAAGGGGGCGAGGACCGGTACCTGCTCGTCACCCACAAGGGCGGCCACGACCGCGTGGTCGGCCACCTGCGCTACCTGTCCGACGGCTACACGATCATCGACGACTCCGACCTCTTCCGCAAGGTCGACGGCCCCGTCGTGGTCGAGGACTTGAGCGACCCCTCCAAGAGGAGGATGTGCCTCATGGCCCTCAAGGGCAAGGGCGCCATCAAGGCCATGGGCAAGCTCATGGCCGGGAAGCCCCCCCTCGACATCGGCCGCGCGTCCGAGATCGTGGTCGGCAAGGCCCGCGCTCTGGTCAACCGCTCGACGTGGGGCGGCTCGGACGGGTTCGAGGTCCTGACCAAGGTCGAGGATGCCCAGCACGTCTGGGAGGCCCTCCTGGGCATTGGCGCCACCGCCGTCAAGGGCGACGCCATCGGGCCCGAGACCGAGGACATCCTCAAGGCGCCCGCGGGCATGGTCGAGCCCCGCAAGCCCTTCTTCGTCGGCCAGGAGAGGGTCTGCAAGACGCTCAAGCCGGAGTCCGACAAGCGGACCTGGCGGTGGGTCGACCCCGGCCTCGAGCCCCGCAAGACCTGCCTCTACGAGTGGCACAAGGAGCACACCAAGACCATCGTGCCCTTCGCGGGCTGGCTGATGCCCGTGTGGTACTCGAAGATCTCCGAGGAGCACGAGGCGTGCCGCAAGACCGCGGTGCTCTTCGACGTCTCGCACATGGGCACGCTCGAGGTCAGGGGCGAGGGCGCGGAGAGGTTCCTGGACCTCATCACCGCCCCCTACGTGCCCCGCCTGCACCCGGGCGAGTCCTCCTACGGCTACCTGCTGGGCCCCGACGCGGGACCCATCGACGACATCTGGATCTACCGCCGGGCCAAGGACAACTTCCTCGTCGTGGTCAACGCGTCCAACGCGGAGAAGGACATCGACTGGATAAACGCGGTCGCCTCCAAGCAGGTCGTCATCGACTCCAGGCGGCCCTGGGTCGAGATCGACTGCGACGCGTTCGAGGTCCGCTACCTCAAGGACCCGAAGGCCGGCCGCGACCAGCGCGTCGACATCAGCTTCCAGGGCCCGAAGTCGCTCCCGACGCTGCTCGAGTGCGTCCAGGACGAGGCGCTGGCCAAGAAGGTCAAGGCGCTCAAGCGCGCGGCCTTCGTCCAGGGCGCGGTCGCGGGCGTCGACGTCATCATCTCCCGCACCGGCTACACGGGCGAGGCCGTGGGCTTCGAGCTCTACGTCCACCCCGCTGACGCGCTGCAGCTGTGGGAGTCGCTCCTCAGGGCTGGCAGGCCGCACGGGGTCATCCCCGCGGGGCTGGGCGCGCGCGACTCGACGAGGACGGAGGCGGGGTACCCGCTCTACGGCCACGAGCTCGCCGGCGAGCGCGGCATCGGCCCCATCGAGGCGGGCTACCCCCAGTTCGTGCGGTTCCACAAGCCCTTCTTCGTCGGCAGGACCCCCCTCCTGGAGAAGGACCAGAGGAGGACGATGCGCGTCGCGAGGTTCCGCATGCTCAAGCGCGGCATCCCGGTCGTGAAGCCGGGCTCGCCGGTCGCGAACCGCCAGGGCCAGATCGTGGGATTCGTCACGAGCTGCGCGAGCCTCCCCGACGGGCGGCAGGTCGGCATGGCCTTCGTGGAGGACCGCTACACCGACATCGGCACCCACCTCGGCGTGCTCGTGCCCCCCAGGGGCAAGGAGCCCGCCCCGAAGGAGGTCGCAGCGCTCAAGCTCGGCGACAAGGTCCCGATGGCCGAGGAGGCCGTGGTGCTCATGCGGTTCCGCGACCCCCTCAAGCCCGACGACGCGGACGTGGAGGAGGGCAAGTCGGCCAAGTCGCAGGCCGACCTCACGAAGGGCGCGGCGCGCTGAGCTGGCTGGGCCCGGGCTGGGCCCCAAAGCTTGATAACCGTCGAATCCATACCGAGTTCCCACCAGGGGTGACCCAATGAGCAAGGTCGAGGCTGGCTACCGATACACCAAGAACCACGAGTGGGCGAAGGCCGAGGGCGGCCTGGTCCGCGTGGGCATCACCGACTACGCACAGGACTCCCTAAGCGACATCGTCTACGTCGAGCTGCCCGCCCCGGGCAAGAAGTGCAGCAAGGACGAGGCCCTGGGCGTCGTCGAGTCCGTCAAGTCCGCCTCGGACGTCTACTGCCCCGTCGCGGGCACGGTCGAGAAGGTCAACGAGAAGCTGCTCGAGTCGCCCGAGACCATCAACGTGGCCCCCTACGGCGACGGCTGGATGGCCATCATCAAGCCGGCCGACGCCAAGCAGCTCGGCGAGCTCATGGACGCCAACGCCTACGAGGCCTTCCTCGAGACGCTGCACTAGCTGACGGTCACCTCGCCCGCATCGAACGAAGCGCGAGCGGGCGCCAGGTCTCGACCAGCTCAGACCGACCCCGGTGGCCGCAGGTCGGGGATGGAGTCCTTGATCGGGTAGTCGTGGGGGCACCTGGGGCACCGGAGCGTGCCCGAGACGACCTCGTTCCCCTTCTCCGAGTCGACCCTCAGCTCGAGCTCCCCCTTGCACACTGGGCACGCGAGGATGTCCATGAGGTCGCGGCGCATGCCCGCGATAAGGGCCGGGGCGGGAATATAGCTTGCGGGCGCGCCCGGGATGGGGTCGCGGCAGGCCCTTTGGGAGCTGCGCATGGGCCCTCGGTCCCGCTGTCCGGATCGTTGTCCAGAAGGAGAACGATGTGCGCTCCCCTATATCCCTGGACAGCACAGAACAGGAAGACGCTGGAAGGCCTGGCCCCTCCGGGGGTAGGTCCCAGAGGAGGCGGAAAGTGATGAAGGCCCGCACCCTCGGCTGCGTCGCGCTTGTTCTCTCCCTCCCACTCTTGACGCTGCTCGCAGGGGCGGCCACCGCCTCCGTCTCGGACCAGGGGTCGGGGCAGGCCGTCCAGGAACGCCCGGGAGGGGGCGGCCAGGGCGCGCTGTTCCCTGCCTTCAAGTCCGCCGACCCAGCGGTCGAGCGCGGCAGCCCCCTCTTCTGGGCCATCATCGGCGGCCTGTTCGTGTTCGGCCTGCTCGCTCTGATGGCGGCGAAGTGGAGGCCGCTGCACTGGGCTTTCGGCACCTCGAGCGAGGCGCTCGCGGACACCTCGACCTAGATGGCGAGGGCCCTCGCGCAATCACGAGAAGTCCTCGTCCTCGCGGAACTCGGTGAAGGGCGGGGCCTCCTCGACGGACCTGCCCGACTCGTAGCCGAACAGGTCCTGGATGCGCTTGTTGATGCCCGCGTACATCTCGACCAGGGGGATGCCCGTCGGGCACGCGCTCTCGCACTGGCCGCACATCACGCACGCGGTCATCACGTGCGCCATGCGCGTGAGGTGGAACTGCACGGTCTCCGTGGGCACCCGCAGCACCCCGCGGCGCTTGGCCTTGTCCGCGAGCGAGCCCGCGGTGGGGTTGAAGGCGTCCGTGTAGAACAGGCACTCCTTGCAGTAGCACACGGGGCAGACGTTCATGCAGTTCATGCACTTGATGCAAGTCGATAGGGCCGGGACGAAGGCACCCCCCTTCGCGTACCTCTCCCGCGACGCGGCCTCCTGGACCGCGTAGGCGGCCTCGCCGGCGGCGAGCGCGCGCGCGACCGCCTCCGCGCGGGCAGGCGGCACCTCCACAGCCTGCGCCCCGATGGACTCGCAGAACGCCCGGCCCCGGTCGGTGCGGGCGACGAGCAGGAGCTCGTCGTGGCGCGCGCCGAGGGTGCCGAGGGAGACATCCACCGTGTCGCCCCCGACGGGCCGCCTGCAGATGCGGCATGCGAGCCGCAGCGGCAGCGCCTCCTCGGACTCGTCGCGCGTTCGGGCGTAGTCCCCAAGCTCCACCGTGCCGGGGCAGTCGGGAGAGATCAGGATGACCCTGGATCGGTCCACCTGCTTGAGCTTCACGAGCTCCACGACGGCGCGCACCTCGCACGGCTTGAGCACCGCGGCGATAGCGATGGGCCCGCCGCCGGGCTCGGTCGCGCGCACGAGGTTCTGCGGCCCGAACTGGGGCATCGCCCTTGCGAGGGGCACTGCGGACCCCAGGTGCTCGGGCCGGGTCGAGAGCGCGTAGGCCACGCCCGCGCCGCCCCTGGCCTCGGCCGGGTACAGCACGGCGGCGACCGCGCCCCTGCGCAGCGCCTCGTGGAGCAGCCTGCGCGCGGCCCCCTGCCGGTCCTCGCCGCCCTTGAGCTCCCACCTGAAGGCATAGTCCATGCGCGGCACCCCCTAGAGCAGCTCCTCCTTGGCCAGCGGGTTGGGGCCGAGCTCTATGAGCTGCCGCTCCATGTCCCGGACCGTCTGCGCGAACTTGCCGCCCTCGGAGGCCGAGATCCACTCGAGCCTCACACGCCGGGGGTCGATGCCCATGCCCTCGAGCAGCTCCCCGAGCACCGCGAACCTGCGGCGCGCCTTGTAGTTGCCGGTGAGGTAGTGGCAGTCGCCAGGGTGGCAGCCCCCCACGAGCACGCCGTCCGCGCCCTCCAGGAGCGCCTTGATGACGTATGCGGGGTCGACCGCGCCCGAGCACATCACGCGGATGGGGATGAACTCCGGCGTGTACTGGAGCCTCGAGACGCCCGCGAGGTCCGCGCCCGTGTAGGAGCACCATGTGCACAGGAACCCCACGATGCGGGGGCGCCACTCCTTGGCGATGCCCTCCCCCTTGCCCGCCTTGCCCTTCGTGGACATCTCATCCCTCCCTGGGGCGTTCGCCCGCGCTGACCTCGATCTGGCGCACCATCTGCCCGTCCGAGAATCCCGGTATCGAGATGGCGGTGGACGGGCAGGCCGTGACGCAGCCCCCGCATGCGCGGCACAGCCGTTCATCGACGACCGCGAGCTGGCGCCTCCTGCCCGTCCGGGGGTCGGTGCGCGCCTCGAGGTCGATGGCGTCGTACTCGCACGCCTCCATGCACTGCCCGCAGCCCGTGCACCGCCCCTCGTCCACCTCGGCCACGCCCTCCCCGAGCTCGAGCCGTGCGTGGCGGAGCGCGACATGGATGGCGAGCGCGGCCTCGCGGCCGTCGCGCACCGAGTAGCGGATGCCGCGCGGGCCGGCCGCGCAGCCCACGACGTACACGCCACGGCGCTCGAGCACGCCCCAGTGGGCGTTGTACTCCATGAGGTGGCCGTCCTCGTCGACGGGCACGCCGAGCATCCCCCCGAGAGCGACCGATCCGGGCGCGGGCAGCTGGCCGACCGTGAGCACGACGAGGTCCGCGTCCCACGAGGTCGGCTCGTCCGCGTGCGTCTCCTCGCCCTCGATGACCAGGTGGTCGTGGAAGGGCTCCACCTGGGCGACGCGGCCCCGGAGGAAGAGCACGCCCGCCTCCTGGGCCTCCTGGTAGAGGCGCTCGAACCCCCGGTAGGGCCCGCGCATGTCCATGTAGTGGATGGCGACCTCGGTGCCCGGAGGCATCGTCCGCTTGAGCTCGAGCGCCTGCCCCACCGCGTAGGTGCAGCAGACGATGGAGCACTCCCGGGTCCCGTGGTGGGCGTCCCGGGAGCCGACGCACTGCAGGAAGTGGACGCTCCTAGGGACCCTGCCGTCGGAGGGGCGCGTGAGGGGCGTGGCCGTGACGCTGCCTCCACCGCCGGAGCCGCCGCTGCCGCCGCCCGCCCGCTTGGCCGCGTCCAGCATCCGCTCGAGCTCGAGCGTCGTCACGACGTCGGGATGGCCCGGGGAGAGCTCGGCCATCTCCGCGGGGTCGAACAGCACCGTGCCCGTCGCCACCACGACCGCGCCGACCTCGATCGTGCGGTCGCCCTTCGGCGTCCTCAGGGTCGCGCGGTAGCCGCCGATGCCGCCCTCGATGGAGGAGGGCTCGGTGCCGAGCATCACCTCGACCCTCGGGTGCGACAGGACGATGTCAGGCTTGGGCGTGAAGATGCAGTCCCGGCAGCTCTCTGGGCAGCAGCCGTCGGGCTTGCACTCCTGCGTCGGGAACGTCCGGGAGAGCGCGACCGTCCGGCCGCCCAGGGCGTCGGACCTCTCCACGAGGAAGACGCGGTGCCCCAGGTCGCCGAGGTCCACGGCGGCCTGCATGCCGGCGACGCCGCCGCCGATGACGAGCACCGACTGCGAGGCCTCGACCGTGCGCGCGGAGGCCTCGGGGCCGAGGTCGACGCGGGCCATCGCGGCCTCGAGCATGATGCGCGCGCGGCGCAGCGCGGCCGCGGGCGTGGCCGCGAGGTGCGCGCACTGGGTCCAGAGGGGCACGACCTCGACGCGGCCAGCGGGTATGCCGGCGCCGGAGGCGGCGCGCCTCCAAGCCTCGCCATGGGTGCGGGGGCTCGGGCCGCCGACCACGATGGCCTCGGCGCGGGTCCGCTTGACGTGCTCGGCCACGGCCGCGTCCATACCGGGGCCGCAGAGGCGGTCGTCCACGACGGCGATGGTGGCCTCGTCAGGCGAATCGAGCTGCCTCGCGAGCTCGCCGAGGTCGACCGCGGCCTTGAAGGCGTCGTCGCATGGCGGCAGCAGCACCAGCTTCAGCAGCCTCTCGCGTCGCTTGAGACCCGGCATTCAGCCCTCCCCCCTCTCCGGCAGCACGGCGTCCTCTATCATCGCCACGATCTGCTCCTTCTCGTAACGCGGCAGCGTCACCGCGCCCGACGGGCACACGGCCGCGCACGTGCCGCAGCCCTTGCACAGCACCTCGCTCACCGAGGCCACGCCCGTCTCGAGGTCGACCTCGATGGCCTCGTAGGCGCAGTTGGCCTCGCACACGCCGCAGCCCGTGCACCGGGCCGCGTCCACGCGCGCGGGCAGCCCCTCGGTGAGCACCGTTGGGTTGGCGAGGACGGTCGCGGCCCGCGACGCGGCGCCGAGGCCCTGCGCGATGGCCTCGCCGAGGAACTTCTGCGAGTGGCACGCGCCCGCGAGGAACACGCCGTCGGTGGCGAAGTCCAGCGGGCGGATCTTCATGTGGGCCTCCAGGAAGAACCCGTGCCCGTCGAGCGGGACCTTGAGCATCTGGCCGAGCGCCTCCGCACCCTCGCTGGGCACGCTGGCGGAGGCGAGCACGACCGCGCCGACGCGGCGGCGCACGCGCCTGCGGGCGACCAAGTCGACGTACTCGAGCGAGAGGCCCGCCCCGTCCCTGGAGATGACGGGCGGGCGGTCCAGGTCGAACCTGGCGAAGAGCACGCCGAGGTCCCGGGCGCGGCGATAGGCCCCCTCGCGCATGCCGTAGGTGCGGATGTCGCGGTAGAGGACGACGACCTCCCTCTTGGGGTCCCGCTCCTTCACGCGGAGCGCGTTCTTCACCGCGGTCGAGCAGCACACGCGCGAGCAGTAGGGCCTCTCGGGGATGCGCGAGCCGACGCACTGGATGAACGCGACGGGCCCCTCGGCCGGGAACGTCCCGGCCTCGAGCGCCTCGCCCGCCTCCAGCGACGTCATCACCCTCGGGTCCTCGCCGTAGAGGTGCTCTCCCCTCGGGAGGAGCTCCCTCGCGCCCGTCGCGACAACGATGGCGCCCACGTGCACCGTCCGGTCCCCCTTGGGCGTGCGCACTGTCGCCTCGTACCCGCCCACGACGCCGTCGAGGTCGACGAGCTCGGAGGAGAGGAGGGTCTCGACCAGGGGCGAGCCGCGGACCCTCTCGACCATGCCCGCCAGGGCGGCCCTGGGGTCCTCCGCCTCGAGGACGTGGGGCAGCCGGAGCATCCCGCCCCCCAGGCGGTCCCCGCGCTCGACGAGCACGGCGCGGATGCCCTGGTCTGCGAGCCCGAGCGCGGCCGCCATGCCCGCGGGCCCGCCGCCGATGACCAGCCCGACGGGCTCGACCGGGGACAGCTGCTTGACCACGGGCATGGCCCTGCGGACCTTGTCCACGGCCATCTCGACCATGCGCATGGCCTTCTCGGTGGCGCCCCCTGGGTCGTCCTTGTGCACCCACGAGCCCTGCTCCCTGAGGCTCGCGAGCTCGAAGAGGTAGGGGTTGAGCCCCGCCTTCTGGATGGTGCCCTGGAAGAGCGGCTCGTGGGTCCTCGGTGTGCAGGAGGCCACGACGACGCGGTTGATGCCGGTGGCGCGCACGCGCTCGACGATGCGGTCCTGGGTGTCCTGCGAGCACGTGTAGAGGTTGTGCTCGACCCATGCGACCCCGGGGAGCCCCCTGGCGTGCTCGACGACGGCGGGCACGTCCACGACGCCGCCGATGTTGATGCCGCAGTGGCACACGAACACGCCGACCCGCGCCTCGGCCGCGGATACGTCGGTCTCCTCCGGCATCGCGGGGGCGCTGACCTCGGTCCCTCGCGAGGGGGCGACGACCGACGCGGCGCGGCCGGCCGCGGCGGACGCCTCCGAGACGGTGTCGGGGATGTCCTTGGGGCCCGAGAGCGCACCGCACGCGAACACGCCAGGCCTCGAGGTCGCCACGGGGTCGAACACGCCCGTCCGCACGAACCCCTGCTCGGTGAGCGCGACGCCCGCCGCCTGCGCCAGCTCCTTGACGGTGGGCGGCGGGTCCAGGCCGGTCGAGAGCACGACGAGGTCGAACCTCTCGCGGCCCGCGCGGCCCTCCTCGTCCTCGAACACGACCTCGAGGTCGTGCGTGCGGGGGTCCTCGACGACCTCGCCGATGCGGCAGCGGGTGTACCTCACCCCGTACTCCTCCCGCGCGCGATCGTAGTACTCCTCGAACCCCTTGCCGAACGTGCGCATGTCCATGAAGAAGATATAGCAGTCGACCGACCCGCGGCCGAGGTGCTCCTTCGCGATGACGGCCTCCTTGGTGGCGTAGGTGCAGCACACCGAGGAGCAGTAGCCCCTTCCGCGGTGCTCGTCGCGGGAGCCGACGCACTGCAGCCACGCTATCCTCGCGGGGCGCTTGCCGTCCGAGGGCCGCAGCACCTCGCCCGCGTAGGGCCCCGACGCGGAGAGGATGCGCTCGAACTGGGGCGAGGTGACGACGTTGGGGAACCGCCCCCAGCCGTACTCGGGGCGGATGTCGCCGGGCAGGTCATCGAACCCCGCGGCGAGCACGACCGCCCCGACCCGGACGGCCTCCTGCTTGGGCTGCTGCGCGTAGTCGACCGCGTGCACCGCGCACACCTCGGCGCACAGCCCGCAGCCGATGCACGCGTCGCGGTCGATGGAGTACACGAGCGGGACGGTCTGGGGGAACAGCGCGGACACGGCCGGGCGGTCGCCCACGCCCTTGTCGTAGGCCGAGACGGCCTCGACCGGGCACCACTGGGCGCAGAGGCTGCAGCCGGTGCACCTCGCGGGGTCGATGTATCGCGGGCGGTCCTCGATGGTGGCCGTGAAATCGCCGGCCTCGCCCTCGAGGGAGAGCAGGCGCGCGCTCGTGCGCAGCCGGACGTTGGGGTGGCGGCCGACCTCGACGAGCTTGGGCGCGAGGATGCACATCGCGCAGTCGTTCGTCGGGAACGTCTTGTCGAGCCTGGACATCCACCCGCCGATGCCGCCCTTCTCCTCGACGAGGTGTACCAGGAAGCCCGCCTGGGCCAGGTCGAGCGCGGACTGCATGCCCGCGATGCCGCCGCCCACGACGAGGACCGCGCCCATGGGTGGCCCGGCCGTCACTCTCGCACCACCCCCGTCGCGCGCCACAGGGGCGAGCGGTCGCGCTCGCCCTCGATGGCGATGTCGCCCCTGGCGCGGAGCCGCTGGACGTGCCGCAGCACCTGCGAGGGGTCCAGCCGTGTGAGGGCCGCGAGCTCCTCCACCGTCACGGGCGACTCGGACGCGCGCTCGAGGATGAGCGCGCGCATGAACTGCTCCCGGAGGACGTTGTCGAGGACGCCCTTCCACTTGGCGGGGTCGACCGGCTGCCCGTAGGCGTCGCCCTCGAGGCCGAGCCGCCGCGTCCGGCCGACGAGCCACCTCGTGCGGAAGTCGCCGGCCTCGCGCGCCACCGCGCGCAGCTCGCGCCTCGCGTCCGCGTCGACGGGTATGGGCCCGAAGCTGCGGATCCTCTCGGTGAAGGCACGCACGAGCTCGGCGTACCTGAGCCCCTCGGAGGCCGAGACCCAGTCGTAGTCGAACCTGCCCGCGGAGCGGGTCTGGGCCAGGACGGCCTTGAGCGACTCGAACTTCTCGCGCGCCTCCAGGTTGCCCGTCTGGTAGTGGCAGTCCCCCGGGTGGCAGCCCAGGGCGAGCACGCCGTCCGCGCCCGCGAGGAGCGCCTCGAGCACGAGCTTGGGGTCCACGCGACCCGAGCACATCACTCGCACGACGCGGAGGTTCGGGGGGTACTGGATGCGCGATATGCCCGCGAGGTCCGCGCCCGCGTAGGAGCACCAGTTGCACAGCAGCCCGACGATCCGGGGCTCGAAGGTCACGGGGAGCCACCCCCCACGACCGCGCGGACCTGGGCCACGAGCTGGCCGTCGCGGAAGTGCCTCACGGACATGGCGCCCGTCGGGCAAGAGGCGGCGCAAAGGCCGCAGGACTTGCACAGCGCCGCCGACACCTCGGCGCGGTTCTCGGCGTCCTTGGAGATGGCGCCGTAGGGGCACAGCCGGATGCACAGGGAGCACCCGATGCACGCGTCGCGGTCGACCACGGCCGTGGCGGCCTCGGTCGGCACCCAGCCGCGGCCGAGCGGGCCCAGCGCCTTCATGGCCGCGGCCGCGCCCGCGGAGGCGGCCTCGGGGATGGACATCGGGTACTGGCAGGCGCCCGCGAGGTAGACGCCCTCGGTGTTGGTCTCTACAGGCCCGAGCTTGGGATGCCGCTCGAGCAGGAACCCCTCCGCGTCGCCAGGCACCCGCAGCCGGCCGCGCAGGTCGGCCAGGCCCTCGGGGGGCCGCAGGCCGACCGCGAGGACGACCGAGTCGACCCGCCGCTCGACCGTGCGGCCCGCGATGAGATCGGCCCATCGGAGAAGGATACCTCCATCCTTCTGTCCGAGCACCTCGGGCGGGCGGTCCGGCTCGAACCTCGCGAACAGCACGCCGGCCTCGCGCGCGGCGCGGTAGGCCTCCTCGCCGCCCGAGGCGTAGGCGCGCACGTCGCGGTGCAGGACGATGACGCGGTTGCCGGCCTCCGCGAGCTCGCGCGACTGCTGCAGCGTCGATTGGCAGCAGTACCTCGAGCAGCCCCTTTCGGCGGTGCGCGAGCCGACGCACTGGACGAACGCGAACGTCCGGCCATTGGGGGCCTTGGCGAGCACCTCCTCGAGCTCGAGGTTCGTCACCACGCCGGGCAGGCCGCGGCCCAGCTCGCCCTGGGCAGGTGCGTAGGGGGCGGCGCCTACGGCCATGATGACCACGCCCGCCCTGCCCTCGACCGGGCCCTCCGGGCCGCCCACGCGGTACCCAAAGTCGCCCACGTGGCCCTCGAGCCGGTCGAGCGCGGAGCCGAGGATGACCTGGACGCCAGCGGCGTAGAGCGCGGTCTCGAGCCGGCGGACGATGTCCTCGCCGCGCTCGCCGCGCGGGAACGTGGTCGCGAGCTTGCGCACGTTGCCCCCGAGCTGGCCCTCGCGCTCGACGAGCGTCACCTCGACGTGGGGCGCGAGGGCGAGCGCCGCGGCCATGCCCGCGACCCCACCGCCGATGACGAGGGCCCGCGCGGGGACCTCGACGGTCCCGCCACCGAGCGGCTCGAGCTCGCGGGCGCGGGCGACCGAGGCCCGCACGAGGTCGATGGCCTTGCGGGTCGCCGCCTCGGGATCGGCCCGGTGGGCCCACGAGCACTGGTTGCGGATGTTGGCGATGTCGACGAGGTGCGGGTCGACGCCCGCGGCCAGGAGCGTGGACTGGAAGAGGGGCTCGTGCGTGGCGGGCGAGCACGCGGCCACGACGACCCGGTTGAGGCCCTTCTCGCGGATGGTCGCGGCCATCGCGGACTGGGCGTCCTGGGAGCAGGTGTAGACGTTCCGCTCGACGTGCGCGACCCCGGGCATCCCGCGCGCGGCCTCCGCGACCGCGGCGACGTCGACGACGCCCGCGATGTTGGAGCCGCAGTGGCACACGAACACGCCAACGCGGGGCTCCGCCGCGGGGTCCGTGGCCGGGACCTCGGGGGGCTCGACCAGCTCGCGGTCGTCACGGAGGAGCGACGCGGCCGCGGCCGCTGCGGCCGAGGCCTGGGCGACGCTGTCGGGGACGTCCCTGGGCCCGCCCGCGCAGCCCGCGAGCAGGATGCCTGGCCGGGGGGTGCGGAGGCCGGCGGGGTCCTCGGGGTCAGCGGCGAGGAAGCCGGCGGAGTCGAGGGGCACGCCAAGGGCGCCCGCGACCTCCCCGGCGCCCTCCGCGGGGACGATCGCGGTCCCAAGGACGACGAGGTCCGCGCGCACCCTCTGGGGGCGCCCGAGGTCGTCCTCCGCCAGGACGACGTAGCCGCCCTCGCCGTCGGGGAGCACCTCGGTGGCGCGGCCCCGAACGAAGGCGATACCGGAGGAGGAGGCGCGGTCCAGGTAGGCGTCGTAGCCCTTGCCGAAGGCCCGCAGGTCCATGTGGAGCATCGTCGCCCCGACCGCGGGGTGGTGCTCGCGCAGCACCATCGCCTCCTTGACGAGGTACATGCAGCACACGCGCGAGCAGTGGGGCACGCCCCTCCTGACGTCGCGGGAGAGCGCGCAGTGGACGAACGCGACGCTCCCCGGGACCTTGCCGTCCGAGGGACGCAGGACCTTGCCGCCAGTGGGTCCGGAGGCCGAGAGCATGCGCTCGAGCTCGAGGCCCGTGATGACGTCCGGGTGGCGTCCGTACCCGAGCTCGGGCCTGCGCGACGCGTCGGCCTGCGAGAAGCCGGTCGCGACGATGACCGCCCCCACCTCGAGGGCGTGCTCCCTGGGCTGCTGGCCGTAGTCGATGGCGCCGGACTGGCAGGTGCGCGCGCACAGGCCGCACCGGTCCTTGGTGAGCTTGAGGCAGTGCACGGGGTCGATGACGTACTTGAGAGGCACCGCCTGCGGGAAGGGGATGTAGATGGCCTTGCGCTCGGAGAGCCCGAGGTCGAACTCGCTCGGGACCTTGACGGGGCACACCTCCGCGCACGCGCCGCA
>Ga0316628_100001106_pt1 | contig 18621 bp, 10 predicted proteins | sample OWC_Aug_M2_C1_D5_FD_207648 | JGI IMG/M metagenome (GOLD analysis project Ga0316628, IMG submission 207648) | Wetland soil microbial communities from Old Woman Creek delta, Ohio, United States - OWC_Aug_M2_C1_D5_C | ecosystem: Environmental > Terrestrial > Soil > Wetlands | place: USA: Ohio... | reverse complement strand
GCAGTATAATCGTCGCGTACCCGGCGGTTTTTTTTATATACCCCCAGGGGGAGTAATTATTTGTCCCCCTGCCGCCAGAGATAAAAATTAAAATTTATCAACAAAATCTTTGAACTCGGAGACTTTGGTGCAGTGGGGGCCTTTGCAGTCTATTTCACGGCGGGGATATATAATCGAACCCCAACCGGTGCCCATCCATCTGAAATCTCTAAGATCGCCTTGCACGACGATGCCGATTAACTCGTGCGTATCGGCATTGAATACGGGCGAACCGCTGCTGCCCATGTATGTATCCAGGTCGGCGATAAAAAAGGAATCATCGAAACCACGCACCTTTGCCCCGGGTGCGTACTTCAAAGGTAATCCTGACGGGTAACCCATGACATAGACAGGCTGCTCGTTTGCAATCTCATCCTTAGACAATGTTACCGCTTCCCGCCCCTCCACTTCACGGTCCAACTGCATCAATGCCCAATCAGACTTATTAACCTCACGATTTAAAACTTTGTGGATAATTTTTACGCCCTTATAAATATTCTCATTGGGCACCTGGTTTACTGCGGTATAGGGGTCCAACATTTGATACCCAAAAACAATACGTAGGTCGGTTACAGTCTTTTCACAAGCGCAGTGACCCGCAGTGGCAATGACATCCTTTTTTACCAGGAATCCTGTGCACACCCGGCCTGCTGCAACAGGTTGTTCACGAAAAGCCTCACCCCCATACAGGTTGAAGGATGTTCCATAATTCTTGACTTTCAATGTTGAATATCCATTCTTCTCATCGAGCAAATTTTTTTCAAACACAATGGCGGCAACACAATTGGCATTTCTTTTGACTCGTTCGTCCGTGATACCGAAACAATCCATCCGATGATCCTCATACCATATCCCCCTTTTGCGGTTTTCCTCTATTTGCCGGGTCTTGTTTATAAGAGTTTTGACCAATGCATCGGTACTGATGAGAGCAAGAGCCGGGTTTGGAGAAGGAGCTTTATCGTATAACTCCTTAACCTGGTCAATCATGTCTTCCCGTGCCGGTGTACCCTCGGTATCTTCGAATTTAAACAACTCCTCATGAGGAATCTGCGCACCCCTGGCAATCAATTCCCTGTCCAGGTCTTCGATAGTTAATTCAAATTGTGCTGTTCTTCTTGCCATACCGCCTCCTTTTTTATTCTTAAAATTCGCTGGCTTTTACTACTTTTTTATCGATCATGTTAAACCACCTGCTGAAATTATATTGAAATGGTGACTTGAAATCAATAAAGATCGTCCCAAAAACGTTAAGAATAATCTCTTTTTGGGTTTGTCGGCCAGGGAACCTTTGGTTTATTAGCGGTTGGCGCTTGGCTCTTAGCTCTTAGGAGAAGTTCAGGCAAAACAGTTGAAAGCAAATTTAATTTGGTTTTTTCCCTGGTTTATGGTATTTTTAATGTATTTAAAGAGGTAAAAATGCACATTAAAGAAGATATGCTGCCAAAGGCAATTGTATACAAGGTAACCATTACCCCGGGACAAAAACAAAACCAATTCCACATCACCTGGCACAACCCGGAAAATGGTTCACAAGATGGTTTTATCACGGAAACGAATATCACCCCGGAAGAAACGCAGCGGCTGTGGCTGCTGCCCCAGGATCGATTGAACCTGGGCCGGAAACTGTTCCGCTTCCTGGACGGCGATTCCCGGCATTTACAGCGGGCGCTGGCTGAGGCGGATCAAAAGGGCGAATCGCTGCTTCTCTACCTGTATGCCTGCAGCCAGGCTGCGGATTGGCCTTTCGAGCTGCTGGCCCAGGAGGACACCTTTTTGTTACTTCACCGACTGCACCTGGTCCGCCGGGTTTCCGATCACGGGACAGCCAAAGAAATGCCCCCCCAAAACCGGCAGTTGAAATTGCTGTTTATGGCCTGTTCCGCCATCGATGTCGAGCCGGAATTGGATTTTGAACGGGAAGAGGAAGCGATTTTCCGGATCACGGAAAAACTGGCCATTGATATGGAAGTGGAAGATTCCGGTTCCCTGGAGGGATTAAGGAGCAAACTGGTTCATGAAGAATACGATGTGGTGCACCTGTCCGGTCATGCGGATATCGACAAAAACGGGCAACCCTTTTTCATCATGGAGGATGAAACCGGTTATCCCCGGGAGGTTTCTGCGGAGGAGTTGTGGGAGGAAGCCCTTATTGAGAATCCGCCACGGTTGTTGTTTTTGTCTGGCTGCAGAACCAGTGAGGCGGCGGATACCGGGGCGGCTGTTTCCTTTGCCCGCATGCTGGTGGAAAAATATCAAATCCCGGCCGTCCTTGGATGGGGACGTTCGGTGAGTGATGAGCAGGCGATTCTAGCCGAGAAAATGCTTTATCACGAATTAAGCCGCGGTAAAACTATCCTGGATGCGGTACAGCGGGCACGCCATGAACTGGACACAAAATTTCAAACCGGTTCCCCTTCGGCCTGGCCTTTATTGCGCCTGTTCAGCAGCGGGATGTCATTGGATGCCATGGTAACAGCAGGCCAACGCCCCCGGCCGCAGCCCAGGCGAATGGCGCATGTTTACCTAAGACAGAGCCAGGTCAAAGTTTTGGCTGAAGGATTTGTGGGTCGACGTCGGCAATTGCAGCAGTGTTTACGAACCTTGAACCAGGATCCAAATAAAACCGGTGTGCTGCTCCTGGGGACCGGCGGGCTGGGAAAAAGCTGCCTGGCCGGGAAAACCAGTGAACGGTTCCCCAACCATACCTTGATTATCGTGCATGGCAAACTCAATAGCATTACCCTGGGGGCAGCACTGGATGATGCATTCATATTGGCCCAGGACGAAAAAGGCCAGCATATCTTATCTCAAAAAATAGAAATCACCGATAAGATTGCCCATCTTTGTGTCACAAGCTTTAAAGAGAAAAACTATTTGCTGCTGCTGGATGATTTCGAGCAAAACCTGGAGAGTGCCGATAAAGGGGATCCTGGCCCATTATCCCTAGAAGCCGCTGATTTGCTGAAAACCCTGCTCCATTATCTGCCTTATAGTATCAAAATGACCCAATTGATCATTACCTGCCGTTATGATTTTTCCCTGACCGAACAGGAACAAGACCTGGTGGAAGAACGATTGGAAAAAGTCTGGCTCACCAGTTTCCAGGAATCCGAAAAACGTAAAAAAGCCCGGGAATTGGGACATATTTCAAAATGTGAGGACCACGATTTAATGCTCCGGTTGGTGGGTGAAGGTTTGGGAAGTCCCCTGTTAATGGAATGGGTGGATCTTCTGGTAGGGAAAATGAATACCGATGAAATCGATCATTTGCTGAAAGCGATTGAAGGTCAACAGGAGGAGTATGTCCGCCACCTGGTGATCCGTGAACTGGTAAAACAAGGTGGAAATGAGATGGAATTGTTTTTGCAAATACTCAGTGTATACCGCCTTCCCGTTGAAAAAGGGGGGGTGAAACAATTGGTCGAAAAAGCCGGGCTGGAAAAATGGGAAGAACTTTTAAAAAAAGGAATAGGGTTAAGCCTGGTCGAGTTCGACCAGGTCCGTCAGGTTTACCAATTAACTCCCCTGCTGCGGGAAGAAATGTTCAAAAAACTTAAAGAGAAGCACATATTTCACCTCGCTGCCTTTGACTATTGCAAAACCGTTTGTGAATCTCTCGAAGTAATCGATCCGGTTCTAAGCGAAGAATGGATATACCATGCCCTGGCTTGTAGGGAATTAAAAACTGCCGTCGAACAGGGTATTTGCCTGGTTAAACACTTACGGGATTGCCTCGCTTTCCGGGAATCCCTGCGAATCGGACAATGGATTCTCGGAGAAAAAAACCAGGGGTTGTCCGATATAAACGATGCAGCATTATTAAATGAGACCGCTTTTTCCTTGAAAAGCCTGGGAGATTTTAATAAAGCCATCGAATACTATGAAAAGGCCCTTGTCATCGACCGGTCTATATTCGGAGACTCCCATGAATCCATTGCCAGGGATTTAAATAACCTGGGCAATGCCTGGAGAGAAATGGGAAATTCTACGAAAGCAATAAATTTATTAGAACAATCCCTGAGTATTGTGAATTCTTCCCTAAAAAATATAGATCCCGATATTGTCGGCACGCTCATGAATAATCTCGGGTCCGCATGGTATGACAAATCCGATTATTCCAGGGCGATTGAGTATTTTGAGAAAGCCCTGGATACCTGGAAAAACAAATTCGGAGATAACCATCTCAATGTGGCCATTGCCATGAATAACCTCGGCTCTGCGTGGAATAACTCCGGGGATTCTCAAAAGGGATTTGAATATTATGAGCAATCGCTTACCATTCACCGGGCAATCTATGGGGAAAACCATCCGGAGGTGGCAACCCTACTAAATAACATCGGGTCTGCCTGGTATCAACAGGAGGATTATAATAAAGCGCTCACTTATTATAAAAAAGCATTGGCCATCTGGCGCGATATCTATGGAGAAAACCACCCCAATACCGCAGCAGCATTGAATAAACAAGGCGAATCATTAAAAGCACTGGGTAGGCCCAGGGAAGCAATCCATTATTTCTCAGATGTTCTGCCCATTGTCATATCCGTGTATGGAGATGTACATCCTAATACAGCCGCAGTATTGGATAATCTCGGTTCTTGCTGGCGATTCCTGGGTGAGCATGAAAAAGCTATCGAATATTATGAACGGGCGCTTTTGATAGACCGTGCAGTACTTGATAAATCCCATCACCAGATCGGCAATGACCTGGCAAACCTGGGAAAGGCCTATTTTTCTTTAGGCAAAAAGGACATCGCTGCAACCTATTTCCAGGAAGCCTATACTATATTAAAAAATAAATTTGGTCCCGATCATGCTTATACAAAGGCCATATCGAAATGGTTGGCCGAATAAGGATATATATTCCCTATCGTTGTTTTTTACCTGGTTAAATTATGTCTGTCAAGCCCTCCACCGCAGGCGTTTAAAAACTGTCCGAAGGACGCCATCCCATTCCCGCATTATTCCATCACCCCATCACCCCAATTAATTGTTAGCGAAGCGAACTATGTTCTAACTACCTGATGAATGGGATTATCCCCGAAATCCTTGTACAAGCTGCACTTCTTCCCTCAGGGTAAATAACCGAAATCCAATTTTTTCCCGTCCACCGGAAATCACGCGGAACCCCTTGTAAAACCATACCGATGACTTCATGCGTATCGAGATCAAAAACCGGAGATCCACTATTGCCCATATATATATTTAAACTTGCCATAAAATAGGTCTCAGAGGTTATGTGGGAAACAGATGCGCCTGATGAATATTTCAATGGTAATCCCACCGGATGGCCGATCACATAAAGGGGTTGATCGCAAAAGATTTCCTGGTTGGATATGCGTGCAATCGTTTGTCCTTGAACCTTGCGATCCAATTTGATCAGTGCCCAACCGTCCCGATTTTCTCCAATTTCGTGATGGATGATCTTAATCCCCCGATAAATGTTTGCAGCAGGAAAGCAAAGTACTGGTTCACCGGGCCCGGACATCCAATAACCAAAAATAAAACGAAAATCTTCAATATTATTTCTATTCGCATTATGATATGCAGTAGTAATCACATCTTCTGCGACCAGGACCCCACAGCACATATATCCCACCGAAACAGGTTGATCGTAAAAGGGTTCGGAATCGCACAAGTTGAATGTTTCTCCGTAGAGTTTTGTTTTTAATGAAAAGAAACCGTTTTTTAAATCGGTTAAATTATCTTTCGTGCAAACAGCCGCAACGCATTTGCAGTTTTGGAGAATTTGTTCATCCGGTATCTCATACCAATCCAGGCGTTCGTCCCAATCCCCAATACCCCTGGTATAATCTGTTTCGGATCGAGTATTAAAGATGAGAATCCTGGAAAGGTCCCAGGTGTTTATATGGGCAAGTTCTTTATCCAGAGATGGCGGGGCTTTATATAATTCTTTTACTTCTCCCACCATGGCATTACGTTCGGGAGTGCCTTCTTTGTCCGGGAAATTAAACTTTTCCGCATCCGGGGCCTGTGCGCCCCTGGCAATCAATTCCTTGTCCAATCTTTCAACTAATAACTCACGTTCCGATTTTTTTTTATTCACCCTATTCGCTCCTCTCATAAGGTTTTCTTTCTTTTATATCCAATTGCGTGTTATCCATGCTTTCATCTTATTTCAATCGAAGGGATTTGTCAAGATTCTCTTCTTTCTTTTGATATTAAATCAGTGTCTGTTTTTTTTGTAGGGGCGGTTCGTGAACCGCCCAATAATAAAATATCCGGGAAGTTAAGGGCGATTCGCTAATCGCCCCTACGGAAATCCCCATCCCCAACATCTACTGCAATTGAAACCCGATACAAAACACCAGCGAACTGGCGATAACACTAGCAAAAAACACTAACACTACGCGCCAGCGTCAAGTCTTTCCATTAACAACACAAGCTCCACGGCATCGTCGTAATCCAGGTTCGGATCGTTTACCAGTGCCCGGTCACGCGCCCCGGCCAATATCGAAAGTAGTTTCGAAAGGAATAATTTATATGGAGCACCTGCTTCTATATTAGCGGTTTGCTCTTCCAGAATTTTCCCGATTTCCTCGGGGGGCACTGATTGGAGTAATTGCGAAACTTTGGCGCAAACCTTCCCACCTGGTTCATGATTCTCCCCGCCTGCCCGACGAAAGGATAGAAACAATTGAAACGCCTTCTCCCGGGCCTTAAGCGCAGCCGATTCATTCCCAACCAATTTTTCGAGACAAGATAAATTCATATAGGCTGTCCAGAATTTAGTAAAATGGCCAAAAGGTTTCAAACATTCGATGGCACGAAGAATCTCCTGACGAGCCTCGTCAAATTTTTCGAGTCGAATGAGCACATTGGAAAGATTGTTCCTGGCGAATCCTTCATCGGCTGGGGAATGGATTTCTATATATTTCTCTAATGCTTGGCGCTTAAATACCACCGCTTCCTCTAAACGGTTTTGTTTTTCATATAGATTGCCCAACTGCATGAGAGTACTCGCTTCACCTGCCATGTTGTGTTGTTGGACCTTAATTGATAGTGATTGGCAGTAAGCATCCTCAGCTTCAGCCCAATTCCCCGCCGCTGCATAAACCATTCCTATTTGGTTCCATATTATAGCTAAAGAAGTGGGTTCTCCTAGAGCGGAAAATATTTTCAATGCTTCAAGGTATGCAGTTTTTGCTTCATCCAATTTTTTTTGATACATCCTTACTGTTCCCAGTTGAACATTTCCAACAGCTATCCCCCGATAGTCTTCATTTTTTACATCGATTGATATTCCTTTCTGATAGGCTTCAACCGATTCTTTTAACCGCCCCAATAAAAGAAGACAATCTCCTTTTTCCGTTAGAGAAGCAGCGGCCATTCGGGAAGCAGAATTATGCCCCTGTTCTGCCAGAACCTGGAATCGGTGATAGGCTTCATCTGTATAGGACAGCGCCGCTTCAATCTCTCCTTTCATATTTAATAATTTCCCTATTAATTTAATTGTTAATGCTATATTATAGGAAGCTTCTTTATATGCATTTTCCCCCGCTTTTTGACATTGTTCCAGTAAAGCCTGCGCTTCATCTAATGCTTTTTGAATATTTCCAGATTCTATTATCCTTTCAATTTCTGATCGTTTCGATTCAAATCGAATTTGACTCCAACCATTTATTTTTCCCGATTCAGTTTCCCGAATCGCCGAAACTTCCGAACGTAAATGCTTTCTTCCTAATCTTGATATCAATTGTTCTAAAGCTGAGGCTATTTTTACTGTTTTTTCCGGATTCCCCTGTTTATATGTATATTCTAGTAAATAAACCAGGTTGGGAAGTTCTAGATGCGTTAATATGGCCGAAAGATGAGCATTCTCGAATAGTTGATCATATAGAAAAGAATTCATCTTTATCATATCTTCAACCCATCTTGCCATATATTGGGTTTGTTTACTTTCTGTAATTTCTCGTTGCAAATATGGACTTAATGCAGGATGAAACCTTAAGTAAATATAATCTACGACTTCTATCAGCCGAGTTTGACGTAGTTCATCGACTATTTCTTTTTGTTTTTCCTCGTCCACTCCTAATACATTTTGAATTGATGAAATATTCCCGCCTCCGTGAAAGACGGCCAGGGGTTTGATCGCTTCACGTACCCAGGGAGACAACCGCCGCAGCGACATCTCCACGCAGGCAAAAACCGATCGCTCCCGGTCATCGGGATGCTTTCGATGAAGCTCTATCATCAATTGTTCCAGGTTCTCTTTCGTTTCATTTACTCCCATTTCCCCCACATAAGGCGCCATTAACACCAAACTCCTGGCATGACAATTCACGGCCTCGACCAATGCTTCGATATTGGGCGGCGTTCCTCCGGGTTCCTCCTCTTTGGGGAAAATCCCCTCATTCGTCATTACATCCGTTACCAGCTTTATCGCATCGGTTTGATTCAACCGCCCCAACTCGATATGATTTTCCTTTCCATTAAAGGGAGAAGGAATGGGCTCCCGCGATGTAAACACGAGCCGCGTATCTCCCACGTTATTCAACTTCTCACACAATGTGAAAAACAACTCCAATTCTTCCTGCTCCAATTGCACCGCATACGCGGTTAAATCGTCTCCCCTTTTCCGCGGAGGCGGCAAAATACTCTCCATATTATCGAGTATAAGCAGAGTCTTTCTTTTTCTCAATTCTTCTTCAATCGGCACTAACGCCTGGGTCATTAATTCATCATCCGGAAACTGCGCAACGGAATATTTGTCCACGAGCTGATGCCCGATCCTATCTACAACGGTCCGCACATCATAAATATCTTCCACACACACAAATACCACCTGTTCAAATCTTCTCGTCCGCACGAGCCAGCGCCCGAGTTCCGCTGCAATCGTTGTCTTCCCTTCTCCTCCCTGACCACCAATCGCCATATATTTTTTTTGCTCAAGAAGCCGCTCCATCGCCAACAATTCCCTGCTTCGACCGGTAAACCTGTGATCAGGTTCCGGGGGCAAAGCTCCATAACTCGCTTCTCGTTTTGCTTTTGATTCCTTTATCGAAATAGGGGAGGACATCCCCTTGAATAACGCAATATCCTCTTTCTCCTGGTACAATACCGGCACAAACCAATCATACAATTCCAGTTGACCTGCTCCGAATATTTTTAATCGTTTCGGGTCTGAGTGCAATTCGCTGTGACCGGCCAGCATTGCTTCTCCAATGCTTGCCCCTCCTGCCAATTCTTTATAAAAAGCCTCTACAAACCTCCGCGTGGTTTCTACCAATACGGTATAACTCATTGCCACGACACTGGCAGCTCCTTCATTTAATAATGCGCCTGCAACCGAAGCAGTTGGGTCTCTTTCCGTCACAGCCGATTGACATGCTTCGAGAAAAAACAAGGGAATGCGATCCTCTTTTATCATTGACCCCAACCACCTGGCATCGATCAATTTCTTCCTACGCCCGGATAATTTTACTGAATCCACCGGGTCCTCGAAACACAATCCACCGGATCCACTATTTTTGAAAAAACCGCCATGCCCATCGAAATGAACCACATGATACGGAGTCCCTTTTTGCTTCGCATTGTTTAATTCGGTTTTCAAAGCCGGGAACGTCGCGGGTGTAAGTACGGTTAATTCAACCAATCCACCCAGATTCTCCACTGCTTCCACTAACGGGAGCGCACTCATACGATGATCGATATAACTTACCGATCCATCATCCGGCCTCGGGCTCACCAGTAAAATCCGTATCGGTGGTTCCGATACCGACGCTTCGAATACTTTCGTGGTTGGTAATTGCCTGCGAACCTGCACCGGCTTCTCTTCCCGGAACAAATACGAACGCCCATCATGCATCAATTCCCAGGGTAAACTCAATAACCCAGATGCGGCTTCATTCGCTTCGAGTTTTTCTTTTCGGCCTGTCCCTTCAACTAACCTGGAATCGATGGAAACGGTAAACTGCCTCTTCTCCCCCCTAGAATTTTCCCAGGCACTCAGCATGTCATACGCCGAACCCCCGGGAAATGCTTTATCATAAATCGCTCTCCCCCATTTTGGCAAGTCGTTTTCGGTACGTTTTGCCCGGTCTTTAAATAGCCCTGCCGGCCAGATATGATACCGTTCGAGATACCACTTCAAATCATCCTTTTCGATTGGGCCCAATGGCGCATGAAACACAAACGGATCGCTTTCGATGCTACGTTTGCCTTTCTCTGAGGAATTATAGATAAGAATCGCGTCCGCCATTGCTCGCTGTTTACCATCGATATCTTCCATACGAGGGGTTTTTAAATGCAATACCAATTCGTTTACCTGTTTTTGACTGTTCTTATTATTTTTCATGTTAATGCCTCCGGCGGCCAGGGGGCTCTTTTCGAGAAAACCGCCCCCCTGGACTCCCCGCAAAAGCTTTTGATAAAGTGCAAATCAAGTTGTGAGCCGCGATTAAGTGGCTCACGAGATGGCCGAAGGGCCTTCTTTGGCACCCCGCGCCGCGGGGGACTGGACCCCGAAAAACGTTTCATTGGGAATGCAATTCTTCCCGCAGCAGCGGCGTCACCTGGTATCCCCCCTGCGCCTGGTCATGCTCGATCAAACTTAACCGTATCCCTTTCGCCAGTAATTCCCGCCCATTCTTTATACCGGCTTTTCCTGCCATATTCTCTATGTCCTGCCACAAAATTGGCCGGTTATAACCACTGAGACCACGTAAAAACATTTCCAATTCCTGGCCGCCCTGCTGATACAATTCCCGTAGAACATGCTCCCGGATGAATTTTTCCCGTTCCTCTTTTATAGCCTGCAACAATTGCGGTTCTGCCGCAGAGACCATCCGCTCCACTAAACGATCCAATTTCTCCATCAAACAGGGATTCCCTTTCCCCTCTCTCATCAGTTCCAGGGCCAATGCCCCATGTTTATAGCTCAACAGATTCTTCGATTGCCATAATTTTTTCATCTGCTCCGATTCCTGGAAACTGGTTAACATCACTTTCTCCAATCGCTCTCCTACTAAATCCCGGTTTTGCTCGGTCAAAGAAAACCCATAACGACTGGTAATAATCAGTTGCGTCATTTTACCGCTAAAGGGAAGATAATAAAGCAAGACTTTTAACAATTCCGCCGCTTCCGGGATTAATGGTCCGGGCTGACCTTTTTCAGCGCCTTCGATATTTTTATCGAAACCATCCAGCAAAATTAAGTATCGCTGTTCTTTAAAACTGCCGGCGCACAGCCTGGCTAATTTATCTTTCATCTCCATTGGTTGGGCTAAAATGGCCGATCCTTTTTTGTCCTGGGACATTATAAAGGCATCCGTCAATGCGGCTGCTAGGCTAATCGAATCGAGTTTGCCTTGAACGATGATCTCGGTATGATCGCTGAACCGCTCGCAAATTTTTGCAGCCAGGCAGCTTTTTCCTAACCCGGCGGTTCCCAGCAGCAGCACCCCCACTTGATCATAATCCTGTTTTAATGAACTTAAAGCGATTTGCATTTGCCGGCGGCGACCGACAAACCCTTCTGCCAACACTTGAACCTGGCTGTTTTTCAGGGAGACTAGTTTCACTTGCCGGGGTTTAGGAAGCCAACGCTGGCCTTTTTCCACCATGGCATTCAATGCCACACCGCCGCTGAACAACCGCAGTAATGGCCAGGCATTTATTTTACCGGCAGGAAGATTCTCCCGTAGTTCGTACCGCACCCGCTGCACGGCTTCAAGTATGGATCTGCCCCGGCTTAATTCATGGAACAATATCTTTTCAGCAAGGATGGCCTGGCGGTCTTTCACCTTTCGTCCCCACCCCAACACTGCCGGCACATTATAGCTTTCCACCAGTAATTGGGCAAAGGATACCGCATCCGTGCTCTCGGTAATGTCGGGGGTTTCCCCGGTCCGGCACCCGGACAAAAACAACAACCGCGGAGGATTCTCTATTAGTGCGCCGTTCCACAGTTCACCCGGGAATACCTCCTGCTTATTCCCGAATTCATCTTCCATGATAAAAAACGGGTTACCGTTGGAGGCTATGTCCGCATGACCGGACAGGTGCACCACATCGTACTGCTCCAGTTCCAGGCGATGCCGCAAACCTTCCAGGGAACCGGAGTCATCTACTTCCATTTCGATGGCCAACCTTTCCGTGGCCTGGAAAATGGCTTCCTCCTCCTCTTCATAATCCAATTCCGGCTTTACCTCCAGGGCGGAACACGCCATGAACAGGAATTTAAGTTGACGGTTTTGGGGCGGCATTTGTTTTCCCTTGCCCCAATCCGATACCCACCGCACCAGGTGCAGTTCCCGGGGCAATAGGTATGTACCCTGCCTGGCCAATAGCTCAAAAGGCCAGTCCGCGGTTTCTTTACAGGTTCTTAGATAGACATGGAGGGATTCTCCTTGCTGGTTCGCTTCTTTCAGCGCCCGCGCCAAATGCCGGGCGTCACCGTCCAAAAATCGAAAAAGCTTTTCTCCTATGGATACTTGATAATCCGGTTTTTTCCACAGGTACCGGGTTTCTTCGGGGGTGATTTCCGCTTCCTGGGTAAAACAATCCTGGACATTGGTCTCGACATTGTGCCAGGTCACCTGGAAGATTTTTTCCTTTGCGGTCGGTTTAATGATTATATTATAAATAACAGGCATTCTATCCTCACTTATCCTCGTTTTATTCCCTTGTCCAACGATTTTTGGAGTCCCGGGATCCTGGTACATTTCGATAATTCGGTATTCTCCCCGGGCTCAGGATAAATTATGGATACCCAACATCGGTCCATTAATCTAAAATCCTTGCTGTAACCTTGCACCACAATCCCGATGACTTCATGGGTCTTCATATCGAATACCGGGGAACCACTGTTTCCCATAAAGATATCCAGGTCAGCCTTAAAAAGGAATTCATTGTTAGTATCCCGGACACTGGCGCCGGCAGCAAATTTCAGGGGTAACCCGGACGGGTGACCGATGGTATAAACCGGTTGCCCGATGGAAATCTCATCCCTGGACAATTTTGCTCTTTCCTGCCCCTCCACTAGGCGGTCCAATTTCACCAGCGCCCAATCCGGGGCATTGCCTTTGCGGTCATAGCTGATATCGATCAATTCTACGCTGTTATAAACGTTCTCTTTGGGTATCTTTGCCATGGTACCGGGATTCTCCATTTTAAAACCAAAAACGATGCGCATGTCTTTGATTTTTCTTCCATTTACAAAATGAGCGGCAGTAGCGATGACATCTTCTTTTACCAGGAAACACGTACACATTTCTGTTTTGACGGTGTATTGATGGGCGAAGCGTTCACATTCGCATAGGTTATGCATTTCTTTAAAGCTTTTAACGTCCAGGATTGTGTATCCGTTTTCTATTTTCACACCATTAGCTAAGCAAATGACCGCAGTGGCATCGAGGTTCTTTTTAATCTTTTGAAGCTTTTCCCTCTCGGCAATATCTTTTAAGTATTCTTTGCCCTTAGGCATATTTGGAACCTTACGAGCCTCTGCTGTACCGGGATTATAGTAGGTCCGCGAGATTTCCTCCAGTTCATAGGCATCCAGGCGGTCGTCATCCTCGATTATTCCCTTATTGTGTTTGTCGTCGGTATCTGGTTTTTTTTGTCCCCTGGACAATTCCTTAAGTCGTTTAACCAGGTCCTGATCGGAAAATTCACTCATCTCTGTATTGGGAGGAGAGGCGGATTGGTACATTTTCTCGATCCGTTCCATCATTTCATTTTGTTCCTGGGGCCAGTCCGGGTTGAAGAATTCTATTCCGCCCTTTTTTATTTCCTGGGCGCCCCGGGCGATCAGTTCCCGGTCCAATTCCTCGAAAGTAAAATCAAGCACAGTTTTTTGGCGACTCATTATACCTCCTTTCTTTTGTGGTTATTATCTACATGCGGTATTATACCCGATTTTTTCGCTGATGGGCAATAAAAAGAATCCTGGAAACGATAAAAATAATCTATCCTCTATCGCCTTCTCACCGAAAATGCCGGAGGAAAAAAAGAAAAATCTCTCCTGATCCATGTTCCGACCTGCCGCTAAAATCGATTAAAATCTCTTGACAATTGCATATCTCGTTGATAACATTATGAGGTCAGGTGTTAAAGTTATAAGTTATAATACGACTGCGGCAGTAGAATTAGAGGATAAAGTACTGTATGGATTTATACGAGGAGCTTACCGGTCTGATTGATAGCCTTAGAAAAGGAGGGTTTGACTATGCCCTTTGCAGAGGCATTGCCGTAGCATTTTATGGATATCCTCGTTTTACCAAAGATATCGATATCCTCATTCGAGCCGAAGACCTCAATGAGATATTGAAAATTATTGAAGAACGAGGATTTTCGATAAAAGAAGGATTGATCCCTTTCGATTGGGGAAAACCATCCCAGAGAGAGATCTACCGGATATCGAAAGTCGAAGGCCGGGAGTTACTGACCCTGGACTTGATTCTTGTCAATAAAATTCTTCAGGATGTTTGGGATCAACGGGAATTGTTTGAATGGAAAAATCGACAGGTACAGGTGGTTTCACCCGAAGGCTTGATCAAAATGAAACGCATGGCCGGTCGTGATCAAGATCTGTTGGATTTGAAGAAATTAGGATTTATCGATGATGAAGGATCAGGAGATTAATAGAATTAAACAGGTGGAGATGTCGCCTGAAGCTATCGACAGACGGCTATTAGACCTGGCCCAGCTTTACAAGCTGGGAATTGAGATTCAAAATGCACGTCGGCTCGGCAAAGTTAATGAAATCCGGTCCCCGAATTATAGAGGGGGCGAGAAAGAGGAGGCGGTGCGTGTAAAGGTGCAAACTCGGCGGTAACCCCTTTTCACTGCGTTCCCTGCGGTAATAAAAATATAAAATGTTTTAAATGTTTTATGATAATGGTAATAGGGAAGGGAAAAATGGCAATCATTTATAAAGTAACCATCGATCCGGCAAGAGAAGAAAACCTGTTCCGGATTACCTGGCACCGCAGGGATACCGATATGAGAGATTCTTTCGAGCAATCCGCACCGGGAATTAAGCCGGGGGAAAACCTGGGGCAGGTTCTCCACTATCGATTGGAAATGGGCCGGGAACTTTTTCGTTTCCTGGATGGGGACGCCCGTCATTTTAAGCGGGCGCTGGAGGAAGCCGGTCACCAGGGAGAATCGCTTTTGCTTCACTTACGTACCTGTAAACAAACCGCGGATTGGCCCTTTGAATTGCTGGCGCAAGAGGACAGCTTTTTACTGCCATACCGCCTCCACCTGGTACGAAACGTTTCCGATTGGGGTCAAGATAGGGAAATCATCCCCCAAAATCGCCCATTGAGAGGGCCAAAAAAATTGGCCTGGCACGTAAACTTATAGGCTGCGGTCGCCGACCGCCCTGGGGATCTGGGGATGGATTATAATCGCTTGACAGCGGCTATGATATCTGAAATCCTGGTACAGTCAACTGTTTTACCATCAGGATATTGCACCGACATCCAACCCTTTCCTGTCCAGTAGAAATCATAATTTTCATTTTTCACCACCATCCCGATGACTTCATGGGTTTGAAGGTCAAATACCGGGGAGCCACTGCTGCCCGAATAGATATTTAAATTGGCCTCGAAGGAAGTTTCCCGCACATCACATACGGAGGCACCGGCTCCGAATTTCAAGGGCAGCCCCAACGGGTGCCCCAGGGTGTATACTGCCTGGTCATTAAATATTTCTTCCCCGGATAACCTGGCAATTGCCTGTCCAATGACCTTACGGTCCAATCTCACCAGCACCCAACCCGGTTTGTCACTGCCAGGATTCAAACGCGGGCTAACCATTTCAATCCCCCGGTAAATATTCTCACTGGCAAACCGGGTAACGGGAGAGGCCGCATCCAGCATGTGATAACCAAATAAAAAACGTAAATCGGTCACATTTTCTTCATTAACAAAATGACCTGCGGTGGCAATGATGTCTTCTTTCACCAGGAAGCCGGAACCCATGATCCCTGCGGAAACAGGTTGATCATTGAAGGGTTCGATATCGCACAGGTTAAAGGTTTTTCCATAATTCTTGGCTTTCAGTGCTGCGAATCCTTTCTTCTCCTCGCTCAAATGGTCTTTCCTACAAATGGCGGCAATGCAATGGGCATTTTTAGAGATTGGGTCATCCGAAATTTCATAATAATCCATGAGGTCCTCGGACCAGGCACCCCTGGTAAAGTCCATGGCCGACCGGGCTTTAAATATCAGTATCCGGGCCAGGTCCCAGGTGCTCAAATCGGCCAGGGCCGCATTGGGAGCAAGAGCGGTTTTGTAGTTTTCTTTAACCCCGGTCATGATGGCATCTCTTTCTGGGATCCCCTCTTTGTCTTTAAAATTAAATTGTTCCTTTTCGGGAGTTTGCTTACCCCTGGCGAGGAGTTCCCGCTCCAATTCCTCGATAGGAATTTCAAGCGCTGATGTTCGTTTATCCATATTCACTCCGTTAACAAAATAAAATTTACCACTTTCCTTTTCCAATGTCAACCGGTCACTATTCTTTACAAAGATTCTAAGGATAAGGCGATAGCATAAAAATATGGCAAAGCCAGCTATTAGGGCATTGAAGGTTTCCCGGTGCCCCGCAGCATCGAAGAGGAACCAGCGAATATACAATATGACCGGTAGTGGAAACCAATACGCTATTTTCTCCCGGGTCCGCAGCCGTTCATCTACAGTTTGAATCAGGGTGACGGCCAGTACATCGGTTAAATGCCCGGAAATATCCCAGTTAAAAAATACTCTGCCCATGGGGATCATAGACATAGGGAATAACAATAAAACCCTGGCCCACCACCGGGCTTCCCGTTTGTTCTTTATGCCTTCAAGCACGACCTGGCCGATAAAAGTGCTCATGGTAAAGCCGGGAGGAATATCATAAAAGAGGTGGGGGATATCCTTCCAGGACTGCCAGTAAAAAAATAGGGCTGCGCACCCGCAAAGAGCAAAAATCAACTGCATCCGCCTGTCGATATTAAGATTTCCAGGTTTTTTTCTCATTTTCCCTCATCGTTTATAAACTTCATGTTGGAAATGTTTATAAGCTGAATAATACCAGAAAACCAAAATAGTGACCAGGACCATGGCCAGGGTTTCGCGCACGACAATGATATGCGTATACCTGTCAACTCCCTCCCCCAGCCTCTTGATCAAACTTCCTCCTACACATGCAATCGAGACTATCCATCCGTAAAAATAAACCTCCGGTTTTACAGATATTTGCGCAACATAGTTATACAGGTCGACTCCTATGAGAGTATATTTAAATTGTTGAAATACCCGGATCGCTTGACGGATATCTTTTCTTTCATCCGGTCTCAGGATTTCGGCAAGGGCAATCACGGTCTGGCTGGCATTGCATCCGAAAACCACTACCCCTACAAATAGAAAGAACATTTCAAATATCAAGCTGTCCCACAGCATAGTCTTCTGTATCTCTAAAGGATTCAAATGATATATCCATAAGAATCCGATTACCACTATAGAATGCCATATAAAATAAAAGAGCGCGGTAAAATAACCTCCAATATGCCAATAGTCTTCATTTGAAGCGACAGCAAAGGGAAGGGTGAGCCACCATATGAAAAGGCTGCCAAACCCCACGATCCAGGAAAATACCTGGACCGGCATCGTCCGTATGGCACCCTGGGAATTCCATAAAACGGTAAACATCACAGCGCCGGCATAAAGCAATCCGGCCAGGTAATATGCCCATCTGAAAGGAAAATCGATGGGCCATGGCTTTGTTAAAAATTTAGACCAGTATTTAAGAAATTGCTTACTGGGTATTTTCCTTCGTGCGTCTTGTGCAGCCGGCACATACCCAGGAGCCATGACCACCTGGTAGGGTCCGTTCATAGCCACCGCATTGCTCAATAGGACCGGATTCTGAGAATTTAATCCCCCACCCCGGGTATCGGTAGGATTTTGATCGTCTTTTCCCTTCTTTGACGCTATAAATCTTTTCAGGGAAAGCATCCGCCTTACGTCGTATTCGATGGGGACTCTTTTACCTACAAAATACGCCAGGTCAGCCAGGCTCACGGAGCTACTGCCGCCAGATGCTCCTCCACGAAGACCTTCCACCAGGCTGGCGGTAAAAATACCTTGTTGAAGGTAATCATCACTACGTTTACCTGAATAATGGTCCTCTAATGAAACTTCCCCAGGGCTGGAGGAGATTAAAATAGACCAACCCCTGGTCAGGTTTTCCAGGTTCTTATAGCCAGCGCTGGTTTCATTTTTCCCGGCTGCGCTCTGGCAGCAATCCAGTATCATTACTTTTTTATGAGATTTACAACCCGCTGCCGCTAGCTGGATATCTTCTATTTTAAGATATTCGGTTCCCCTGGCGGTTTTTCCATCCGCGACGGCGACCAGGGCGGGATCTTGACCAATAAAAACACCATGGCCGGAAAAGTAAAAAAGAAATATATCCAACTCTTCGGCCCTATCAGCGTACTCCCGAACTTCAGTTAAAATCGTTTCAGGTGTGACCCCGGCTGCATCCGGTGGAAGTTCGATCCCCCATGTTTCTTGCTGGGCATTTTTCTTTTTTTCATTTAAAGAAGGCCAGATAAGAGTTTTGATCATG
>Ga0316628_100001105_pt1 | contig 18621 bp, 19 predicted proteins | sample OWC_Aug_M2_C1_D5_FD_207648 | JGI IMG/M metagenome (GOLD analysis project Ga0316628, IMG submission 207648) | Wetland soil microbial communities from Old Woman Creek delta, Ohio, United States - OWC_Aug_M2_C1_D5_C | ecosystem: Environmental > Terrestrial > Soil > Wetlands | place: USA: Ohio... | reverse complement strand
GTGGCGTTCCTCGTCGATATGAGTTATTCGACTGGAGACGTGCTGTCCTCCGGCAAGAGGATTATCGATGTCGAAAGAGAGGGTCTTGTCCTGATGGCCGAGGCGCTCGAAAGCATCGGCGACCGGTGGGCGGTCTACGGTTTTTCGACCCATTACCGCGACAAGGTGGACTTCTTTGTCGTCCGTGATTTCGATGAGCCGCTGAGTAACGAGGTCAAGATGCGCTTCGAAAGCATCCGGCCGATCGCGCAGACCAGGCTTGGCGCTGCGATAAGGCACGCAAACAGTATGCTCGCCAGACAGCCGTCACGGATACGGCTACTGATTCTTTTGTCCGATGGAAGACCTTACGATATTGATTATGGTGATGCGGATTATGCCATTGAAGACACGCGGCGGGCCTTATGGGAAGGAAAGAAGAAGGGCGTGAGTTCCTTCTGTATTACCGTCGACAAGAAAAGCCGGGACTACCTTCCCTATATGTATGGGGAGGCGAACTATACGCTCATCGACAACATAGAGACATTGCCGGCGCGGCTGCCTTTAATTTACAAAAGGCTGACCACATAAGAGAAAGGAGGCGACGATGGAAGCTTGTTACAAGTGCGGAAGACCGGCGGATTTCATCTGCCCGGATTGCGGGAGCAAGGTCTGCGGGGTCCATATGGAGACCAGGTATGCAGGTCCGGACCGCGGGTTTAAGTCCCGTTATATGTGCCCGGTCTGCTGGAAGATAAAGCGGGTCGTCCTGAATGAGAATATGATCAGGGCCCAGAGCTACAAGCCTAAGATCTTCATCCCGGGCTTCGGGAAGATCAAAGTATGAAACGGTATCAATGGAGGAGACGGAGGATATGAAGAAGCCTGTCGGGCCGGTGAATCTCATGGAACTCGAAGCGTTTGCACGCGACCGGGGGGCTTACAGGGCGAAGATTTTTTCCGCCCGACAGGTGGTGGTGGACGAACGGGTAAGGATGAAGTGCCAGATCCCTCTTTGCCCCCACTTCGGAAGATCTCTCACCTGTCCGCCTAACGTCCCGACCGTGGAAGAGTTCAGGACGGCCCTGGGGCTTTATAAGAAGGCGCTCATGCTCCAGACCCGGAGCGCCATTAGGGGAGAAAACGAGACATATGATAAAGACGAGGTGAAGAAGTTCTTCACGGCTCCCGGAAAGATACCGGAGGTGAAGGAAGGCGAAGAGGACATCGCAGATGGTGATTTCAGAGGCGCCAAGGCAGCCGCGATCAGGCTTCACAAACTGGTGAACGAGGTAGAAAGCAGGGCCATGGCGCTCGGATTCCCCTATGCCCTCGGATTGATCGGCGGCGAATGCATGCTTTGTTCCGAATGTGTCGGCGCATGCTCAGGGCAGGCCTGCCGCCGGCCCTTTGAGGCGAGGCCCTCAATGGAAGGAGTGGGCATCGATGTGATAAGAACGAGTATCAAGGCGGGGCTCCCATTCGACGTCCCGCCGAAGAAGGAGATAATCTGGTCGGGGCTGGTCCTGATCGATTAAAGGAGACGGCGGCTTTAGCGGCGCCGGAAGGAAACAATGGAGAAAGAAATGTACCAGGAGGAGGTATCACAATGAGTGAGATGACGAGTCTAGAGAGAGTAGCAACTACCCTGCAGTTTAAGGAGCCGGACAGGGTGCCTGCAGCTCCGCTTGTGTGCGGTGCATCACACCGCATAGCGGGGGTGTCCTATGGTGAATGGTCGTCGGGAGATGACGTCGACGCTATGGTCCGCGGCCATCTTGACGGACTGAAACTATTGGGGCATGACGGCGTCGTGGCGCTGGTGGATCTTTCCGTCGAGGCCCATGACTTCGGACAGGAAGTGATTTTCCCGGAGATGAACACGGCCTATCCCAACTACGATAACCCCTTTATCAAGACCCTTGACGACTACAAGAAGATAGAGAGGCTCAACCCGAAAAAAACGAAGAGGATGAAGAGCGTTCTCGATATGATCGCCGGAATCGCAAAAGAGGTCGGCAAGACCCATGCGATCGTGGGGTTTGTCTACGGCTCCCTCGGGGTTATGAGCATGATGCGTGGTCCGGAAAAATTCTTCATGGACCTCATCGAGGCCCCTGAGGCGGTGCTGCCGGCACTTCAGGCGATGGACGAGACACTTCTTGAGTATGCTAAGGCTCAGGTCGAGGCGGGCGCACATTCGGTCTGCTACGACCACCTCTACTGCTCGCAGAGCATCCTGAGCAAGGAGCTCTGGGAGAAGTTCGAAGGACCTTCCATCAAGCGGCTCTGCGACACGATCCGGGGTATGGGCGCACTCGTAAGCCTGCATAACTGCGGCAACGGCATCTACTTCGATATGTCGCTGAAATGGGCGAATCCGCATGCTATCTCCCATGCCTACGTGGCGGACGATGTTGACGGTTGGGAAGAACACAAGGCGAAATGGGGCGGCAAGATCGCTACCATCGGGTGGATACCGCCCGGACCGGTCGCCATGCTCGGCACGCCCGATGAGATAGAAGAGGAATGCAAGGCAGAGATAGAGATATTCTCCAAGGGCGGCGGGTTTATCCTCGCCACCGGTTGTGAGTATCCGCCGAATGCGCCCCTGCTGAACGCGAGGCGTATTGTCGAGGCTGCGAAGAAATACGGTGTGTACAGATAAAAAAATCAAAGAAAGAAACGGAGGAATAAAATAAATGGCAACAGCAAAAGAAATGGAATTGATAAAGAGACTACAGGACGCGGTGATAAACTACAAAGTGGCTGATGCGAAAAAAACAGCCGAAGAGGCCGTTGCTGCAGGCGTGGATGCATACACAGTAACAATGGAAGGCCTTGCAGGCGGCATGGAGGTCGTAAGCCAGAAATTCGATACCCACGAGTATTTCGTTCCTGAGACGCTGCTCTGCGCAAAGGCGCTCTATGCGGCACTCGACGTGCTGAAACCCCACATCAAGGTGCAGGCAGGCGGGGCGAGGGGCCAGGTCGTCCTGGGGGTTATGCAGGGCGATGTCCATGACCTCGGCAAAAACCTTATCAAGGCAATATTCGAGGCCTCGGGCTGGACGGTCCATGATCTCGGCCGTGACGTTCCTCTTCAGAAGTTTGTTGAGGAACAGCTGAAGACCGACTCTGACATCGTGATGCTATCAGCGATGATGACGACATCGATGGTCGGTATCAAGAAACTTATCCCGATGATCAAGGAGAAGAACCCGAAGGTAAAGATCATGATAGGAGGGGCACCTATCACTGAGAAGACAGTGGAAGAGTATGGAGCCGACACCACGGCCGATAACGCCCCTAATGCCCTGCGTGAGGCGATGAAGATGCTCGAGACCCTGAGAAAAGGAAAGGCGGCTTAAGGGACTAGTCTGCGAACGCGGATCCGGCAGGTCCGGGAAGACCGATACGGACACGGCCATCTCTATCAAAAGGAGGCTGTGTTCGGCGTCCGGTGAGAAAAAACCCGGAAGCTGACGTAGATGGAGAACCCTCAAGAGGAGGTAAAAAAGTACATGGATTATACGATTATTTTTCAGCCTTCGGGCCGGCGTGGCCTGATACATGAAGGCACTACCATCCTGGATGCCGCCCGCAGACTCGGCGTCGGCATAGAGGCGGTCTGCGGAGAGCAGCTCGTCTGCGGGAAATGCCGCGTCAAGGTCATGGAGGGGTCTTTTCCGAAAGAGGGCATCACTTCATCTATGGACCACCTGAGCGGCCTCGACGAGAAAGAGATAAAGGTGCTCAAGAGAAAGGATTCAGACGAGAATATCCGGCTGGCATGCTCTACGAGAATTCAGGGAGATGTGCTGGTATTCGTTCCTGAGGCGACCCGCACCGGCAAACAGGTGGTCAGCAAGGCAGCCGGTAAGATCAACGTGAAGATCAAGCCTGCAGTCAGAAAGTATTATGTTGAACTTCCCGTGCCGACGCTCGACGACCCCCTGGGGGATTTTGAACGCCTTGAACAGGCGCTGGTTAAGGAGCACGGGCTGAAGAAGCTTTCTATCGACTTCAGGGCGCTTCAGAAACTCCCTGACGTGCTCCGGAAGGGTGACTGGAAGGTGACGGTCTCGGTCTGGCAAAAAAAGGAGATCATACGGGTAGAGCAGGGGAAGGTCGAGACGAACATTGGGCTTGCCGTTGATATCGGCACAACCACCGTCGCCGGATACCTCACCGATCTTAACACCGGCGCAGTCCTTGCGACGGAATCGATGATGAACCCTCAGGTAAAGTACGGTGAAGATGTGATGTCCCGTATCAGCTATTGCATGATGAATGAGGAAAAGGGACTCAATGAATTACGGGATACTATAATTGAGGGCCTCAACACCATTGCAAAGCAGGCTGCCCACAAGGCAGGCCATTCCCCTGAGGACATAAGCGAGATGGCCCTGGTGGGAAATACGGCTATGCATCACATCCTCCTGGGTATCAACCCCGAATACGTGGGGGTAGCCCCGTTTACCCCGGCGCTCCACGAGTCGGTCGACGTCAAGGCCGATCGCTTCGGGATCCATATCCTGCCTGCGGGAAATATCCATGTGCTGCCTATCGAGGCAGGCTTCGTCGGCGCAGACAATGTGGGCTGTCTCATCGCTGATGAGCCGCATAAGCGGAAGGAGATGACTCTCCTCATAGACATCGGTACCAATGGAGAGCTCGTCTTGGGAAACAAGGATAGGCTCATCTCCTGTTCGTGTGCCACGGGACCTGCCCTTGAGGGTGCCCAGATCGAGTTCGGGATGCGCGCTGCACCCGGCGCTATCGAGAGGGTGAAGATCGATCCGCTGACGCTCGAGCCGATCTATAAGGTGATAGGGAACAACCTCTGGAGCAATGGAGAGAAGAGCATGCAGGCCAAGGGCATCTGCGGCTCCGCGATCATTGATGTGATCGCCGAGATGTTCAGGGCGGGCATATTGAAGAAAAACGGACAGGTAAATATGGATCTCAAATCTCCGAGGCTGAGAAAGGGTGAAAAAGGCGTAAATGAGTATGTGCTTGCCTGGAAGCAGGAGACATCGATAGACCAGGACATCGTAGTGAACCAAAAGGACGTTCGTGCGATACAGCTCGCAAAGGGCGCCCTCTACTCCGGCTGCCTCATCATGATGCGGAAACTAGGCATCAAGGAGTTTGACAGGCTCGCGGTGGCAGGCGCCTTCGGCAGCCATATTGATAAGGTAGCTGCGATGCTGATCGGCATGTTCCCCGACTGCGATCTGAAAAAGGTAGAATACATCGGAAATGCCGCCGGGGACGGGGCACGCATCGCACTTGTCAATGTAGACAAGAGAAAAGAGGCCAATGAGATAGCCAGAAAGGTCACTTATGTGGAACTCGCTCTCGAAGAGGACTTTAACGACCGCTTCGGGGAGGCGATGCAGTTCCCGCATATGTTCGATGAATTCCCTCACCTTAAAGGCATTCTCCCTGCAGAGATGCTAAACGTCGGTTAACGGTTATGTCTTACGCGCATTGCTCGGAAGGCATGAAAGGAGAAGATCATGAAAGTGAAGTACATTGGAGAGACCAGGGACGTAAAGACCATAAGCGGCAAGGATGCGAAGCTCAGCCAGGGCATGGAGCTCGAATGCATGGAAAAAGAGTATCACTCGGCAACTACGGTAAGGACAGTGCTTGAGTCCGGCGAACACGTCAAGGTAAAAAGAAACGAGCTTAAGAAAATTTGATGCGCCTGAAAAATGTGAAACCGGGAATATAAAACGCGAAGGAGGCGGTTGAGAGGCAGTGCCCGGAACGATGGGCCTGCCTTTTTCAGATATCCTCGGTTGAATGCGCACACAGCTATGAACATTCAGCCAGATGATATACTTATTGTAGTGATCCCATGAGCCAAGATCGTGAACAAGGTCCCGACAGGCAGGCCGGGCCCCTGGCCGGCATATATTCCTTTATGGATATTGCTGCCAGGGAGGCGGAGGAGTATGCGGCCGACCATACAACGCCCATGTCGGCGCTCCTCGAAGAGGTCGAATATTTCACCCTCACAAAGACACCCTATCCGAGTATGCTCACCGGACGGGTTGAAGGCCGGTTCCTGCAGTTAGTTGCTCAACTGTCCGGCGCGAGGCAAGTGGTCGATATCGGTACCTTTACCGGTTACTCTGCCCTTGTCATGGCAGAGGTCCTTCCCGATGACGGGGAAATCCTGACCATCGAAAACAATCCCAACCACGCGAAGATCGCCCGGGATTTCTTCGATCGGAGCCCTGACGGCTTTAAGATAACCCTGCGCCTGGGCGATGCTCTCGGCATCCTGAAGGCACTGCCAGATGCGGGGACAGACCTTGTCTTTATCGACGCCGACAAACAAAACTACAGCGCTTATTACGGGGAATCAATGCGGATCTTGCGGAATGGCGGATTGATCCTTGCCGACAATGCCTTGTGGTACGGCAGGGTCTTCGCTCCCGAGGACGAGGAAAGCCGCGCAATGGCAGATTTCAATGAATTGGTGAAAGCAGACAACCGCGTCGAAAAGCTTTTTTTAACGGTCCGCGACGGGATTTATTTAATAAGAAAACGTGTCAACGATATAAGAGATCCGCAGACCCCGTAATTCAAACCTACCCCCCGAGAAAGAAAACTCGATTGGCGCGGAAATAAATTTGGGGCACCGTCGCTGCCGGTCTCTTCTTCCCTGAACTGGACTAATGCCTAGTTGTCGAGTTACTTATTTATTCCGCCAGATCAGCCTCTACGTCCAGAAATAATCGCACGTCCCTGCTCACCATCAGGTCGCCTCCGCCCAGAGGGACGTTCCATGTTATCCCGAAGTCCTCACGGTTGATAGTCAGCTCTGCGGAAAATCCCATGGTCGTCTCTCCGCCGAGATCGGCCGGGCTCTTTATCGGGCCGAAGTACTCCGCCTCCATTGTCACGGACCTGGTGACGCCGTGTACGGTGAGATCTCCCGTTATCTTGCCGCTGTTGCTTCCTGTTTTTTCCACGCGTGTACCCCTGAAGGTTATGTTGGGGAACCTTTCGACGTCGAAGAAGTCGGCACTAAAAAGGTGCTCGTCCCGTTTCATGTTGCCTGTCGTCAGGCCGTTTACAGGTATAGAGGCTTCGACGGAAGAGTTCTCTATCGCCGCCGGATCGAAAAATATTGTACCCGTAATGCTGCTCACCGTTCCCCGGATGCTCGTTACCATCATATGCCTGACAGTGAAGCCGGCGGCTGAGTGATCAGGGTCTATGTTCCATTTAGCCATATGTTGTTCTCCACAATGCAATTATTTCTGTAAACCGGTTTTCCTTCTTCGCAGTATACCACCAGCAGAAAAGAATGCAATGAGACGTAGGAGTAAGGAGCGAAAGACTTCATGGCAATGGGTGATGCAGCGGAACGAGAGGCCGGCGCCTTCCGCTCTTGACGGCCCTGCAGCGTGGATATACACTATATCCGGATGCAGGAGGTACGCAGCGCGTGTGCCCTTTGCCTGCGAAACAAAAAATTATGAAGGTTGGAGTTGGCTGTAAGACTATGTCCATAACTCTCCGCGTACTGAATGTCGAAGACTCTGAGGACGACGCGCTCCTGATTCTTCGCGAGCTAAAAAAGGGCGGCTATGATCCTCAGGTAAAAAGAGTCTTTACTCGCAAAGATATGTCGGCGGCCTTGAGCGGTGGGCGATGGGACCTGGTGATATCGGACTATGTAATGCCCCATTTCAGCGGTCTTGAGGCGCTGAAGTTGCTTAAGGACAGCGGCCTCGACTTGCCGTTCATAATCGTGTCCGGAAAGATCGGCGAAGACGTTGCCGTGGAGGCGATGAAGGCAGGCGCCCATGATTATATCCTGAAGGACAACCCTGCACGCTTGGTACCCGCTATCCAGCGCGAACTCCGGGATGCCGAGACGAGGAGACAACGGCGGCTGGCCGATGAAGCGCTGAAAAAGGCGTATGAGGATCTGGAAATGAAGGTCCTTGAGAGGACGGACGAACTCTTCAAAACAAACAGGGCGCTGAATAAGGAAATTGAGCAGCGGGCCGTTGCCGAAAAAGAACGCGAAGAACTGATCAGCGAGTTGCGTGAGGCCCTTGCGAAGGTGAAGACCTTGAGCGGTCTGTTGCCGATTTGTGCGTCGTGCAAAAAGATCCGCGACGACTCGGGCTATTGGAACAGGATTGAAGATTATATATGCAAACATTCGGAGGCCGAATTTACTCATGGTCTGTGCCCCGAGTGCGCAAAGCGGCTTTACCCTGAGTTTTACGATACGGGAACGACAGAAGCTGCGGAGTAATGGAGCCTTCATCCCCGAAGTTCACACTATTTGGTGTCTGTCTCTTCGTTGTGGAAATGGGATCTTTGTGTCATAATAAATATCACGCGTCGCTAAATCGCGTCTGCAAGTTATAGAAATAAAATAGCGTGGGACATTTCGTGAAAAACATAATAATCATGGCAGTAATCCTGGCTTTTGTCTCCGCCTGTTCCGCCCGGTCGGTGAAGCCGGCCGAGACAGAGAAGGAGGCCCCTGGACATGCGTTTGAGGCGGATTACTATTTCATGCTCGGATATGAGGACTCGCTTTCCTACCGTTTTGATGATGCGATAAAGTATTACGGCAAGGCCCTCGAGTATGATCCAAAGTCGCCGTATATAAAGACGCAGCTGGGCATGATGCAGTATCGTTCGGGCGACCGTGCCAAGGCACTGCAAACCGAGGAAGAGGTAGTCAGGGATAATCCGGATTATGTCCCCGCCCTGATCATAGTCGCCGAGATCTACAGCGGGCAGAGAAGAATCCCCGAGGCGATCTCGATCTGCAGGAAAATACTCAAGATAGACCCCAATAACAGGGACGCGTCCCGTTTTATGGGAAGGCTATACTACAGCAATGAACAGATAGATGAAGCAGCAGATGTCTTCGAAGCGCTGGTCAAAAAGGACCCGGAAGATTATCTGTCGCTCGATTATTTGAGTTCCCTTTACATCGACAAAAAAGATTACGACAAAGCTGAAGAATATCTGAAAAAGACGATCGAGGTAAGGCCCAATCTCGATACGACGTATTTCAAGCTCGGGCTTATCGATGAAAGTAGAGAGCACTTCGAAGATGCGATGAAGAATTACGAGATGGCCCTCACATACAACCCCCATAACAGCCAGGCCAGGGAAAGACTTGCCCAGGTATATATGAAACAGAAATCCTATGGTAAGGCTATCGAAGAGTTCGAGGCCCTCAGCAGGGAGCAACCTGACAATGCTGAGATGCACATAAGGCTGGGCATCTTGTATTTTGAGGAAAAGAAATACGAAAGGGCGCTTGATGAGTTCAGGTCCGCCCTCAAGGTCAAACCGCAAAACATTCCCGTGCGTTATTATATCGCCCTGGTCCTTGAGGAGACGGCGCACTACGACGAGGCGGTTGCGGAACTGAAGGAAATTATATCGCTGGAGCCTAAGAATACGAACGCCTTTCTTCATCTCGCCTATATCTACACGAAGCTTAAACGGGATGACGACGCGATAAAGATGTATGAAGAGATTCTGGAATTCGAGAAAGACGAACCAGATATCTATCTTTATCTTGCCTCGGCTTATATGCATAAGAAGGATAATAAGAACGCCGAAAGGGTGCTGAAAGAGGGGGCTGCAAAGTTCGGTAAGAATGACGATTTCTATTACAATCTCGGTATTGTTTCCGACAGGACCGGGCGGTTCGACGAGATGGTGGTTTACCTCAGAAAAGCGGTAGAATTAAATCCTAAGAACGCGGATGCACTTAATTACCTCGGGTATTCGTTCGCCGAGAAAGGCATCAAGCTCGATGAGGCCGAAACACTCATTAAGTCCGCCCTCTCTCTCAGACCTGACAACGGCTCCATCATGGACAGCCTCGGCTGGGTCTACTTCAGACAGGGAAGGCTGGAAATGGCGCTCGAAATGTTGACGAAGGCGGTGGAACTTACTAAGGATGATCCGGTCGTGTTAGAGCACCTGGGAGACTTATATCATGCTATGGGTAACGCTGGAAAGGCAGTTGAGTTTTGGAAGAAGGCGCTAATCTATCATGAAAAAGAAGAAGGGCTGAAAGAGAGGGTTGAAGAGAAAATCGGGGGCCTGAAGCCCTGAAGGGCTTTTTGAGTAGCCCTATTTTTTCCCGGTCCGCGTCGCAATGAAATTTTCTATCCAAGCGTCTGCAAAAATTAACTGGTTCCTTTTGATTAAAGGAAAGAGGCCCGACGGCTATCACGATATCGTCAGCCCCATGCAGTGCGTCAGTCTTTTTGATGTCCTGGCTTTTGAGGACGCGCCTGAAATTGAGCTGGTTTCCGACCTTGACCTGCCTGCCGGAGAAAACCTCGTTTATAAGGCTGCGGTGATGCTGAAACGGAGCGCCTCATACTCCGGGGGGGCAAAGATTGTCCTCGAGAAGAATATTCCCCTCGCGGCGGGCCTCGGGGGCGGGAGCAGCGATGCCGCGCAGACGCTCATAGGGTTGAACAGACTCTGGGGGCTGGGCATGGGGGAGGAAGAATTGATGGCATACGGCGCCCGTATAGGTTCAGATGTTCCTTTCTTTATTGGAGGCCATTTTTCCGTAGTGGAGGGCCGCGGCGAGATAGTAAACAGGCTGAAGACGGAGGTTCCCATGGATATGCTTCTCGTAAAACCGGACATCGCGGTCCCTGCTTCGTGGGCGTACGGTAAGTACGTTGCAGAGTTGACAAAAAAATCCGTTGATATTAAACTGTTCTGTCATGCTCTCGAGAGGAAGGATTTTACCTCCCTGCGGCAAATGGTTTTTAACGACCTCGAAAAAGGGGTTGTGGAAAGATATCGGGTCGTCGCCGATATAAAGGAAATGCTTCTTGAGAACGGCGCGGAAATAGCCTCAATGAGCGGAAGCGGATCTGTCGTGTTCGGTGTATTTAATACGGAAGAGGAAGCACGTCAGGCATCAAGACTGATGGGAGACTATTGGTGTCGGGTAGTTAAGACGCTGGTTTAGACTCATATATGAAGCGGAGTATGGAGGCAATAATCCCTGTTCATTTCCCCAGGACAGTTGTTTGGGGCGTCGACAAACGGCAAGTCAGGAGATTTTGGATCTCCCATGTGGAGGTTCGAATCCTCCCGCCCCAGCCAGTATTGAATGAGGGGATTAGGTTTGCCGAAGGAGAAGAGGATGAAGGTGTTTGCAATTAAAAATAAAAAGTTGCCCTGTCCCGGCGGTTTCTTTGCGGAGGGGACGGTATCATGCTGAAGGGGTTTAAACTTTTTACAGGTACCTCACATGTCGACCTGGCGAGAGAAGTTGCTTCTTGTCTTGGAATTCAGCTTGGCGACGCTACTGTCGCGACCTTCAGTGATGGTGAAATATCAGTCAGACTGAATGAAAATGTGAGGGGTTCGGATGTGTTCGTCCTTCAGCCGACATCTATGCCGGTCAATTACAACATCATGGAACTGCTCCTTATTACGGATGCGCTGAAAAGGGCATCCGTCGGTCGCATCACCGCCGTAATCCCCTATTACGGATATGCGAGGCAGGACAGAAAGGTCCAGCCGAGGGTGCCGATATCGGCGAAACTGGTTGCCGACCTTATCACCGCTGTGGGAACTAACAGGGTGCTGACAGTGGACCTGCATGCAGGACAGATACAGGGATTTTTCAATATTCCTGTCGACAACCTCTATGCGAGTCCCATATTACTCGATTATATAAAAAAGAAATATGACACGGACCATCTGGTCATAGTGTCTCCGGACGCGGGAGGTGTGGAACGCGCGAGGGCCTTTGCGAAAAGGCTCCAGTGTTCCATCGCCATTGTGGACAAACGTCGCGAAAAAGCCAACGAATGCGAAGTGATGAACGTGATCGGCGATGTCTCCGGCAAGGATGCACTTATACTGGACGATATGGTCGATACGGCGGGAACGATGACCCAGGCTGCTGCTGCCCTGAAGGAAAAAGGAGCAAGAAAAGTTTCTGCTGCGTGTACTCACGCCGTCCTTTCCGGCGCGGCGGTGGAGAGGATCAATAAGTCGGCTCTCGTAGAAATCATTGCCACCAATACGATACCGCTCGACAGTAAGAAGGAACAACTGAAGCAATTGACGGTGCTTAGCATCGCGCCTCTCCTAGGAGAGGCGATAAAAAGGATTCATGAAGAATCATCAATAAGCTCGCTGTTTGTATAGTAACGGCCAGAGGAGGAAAGATGGAAAGGCTTAGTATAGTAGCAGAAAAAAGAGAAGAACAAGGTAAGGGAGTTGCGCGCTCTCTCAGAAGAAACGGCATGGTCCCCGCGGTCCTGTATAGAGGAGGGGGTTCACAATCGATAAAACTCGTCAAGAAAGACCTGGCGAAACTCATAAACTCGATGTCGGGCGAACAGGTGATGGTCGATCTTCAGTTCAAAGATGGCGAGAAGAAACTTGCCCTGCTGAAAGACTACCAGGTAGACCCGATCAGAGGAGAACTGCTGCATACCGACTTCTTCGAGGTCTCACTTACTGAAGAGGTGAGGATACCAATCCACGTCACGACGATCGGCGAACCTATCGGGGTCCGGAGGGACGGCGGAATTCTTCAGCACACACTGAGGGAGGTCATGATAGAATGCCTTCCTGACAAAATACCCGGAAAGACCGCCATCGATATTTCTAAACTAGAAGTCGGTCAGTCCATACATGTGAGCGACCTGAAATTTGAAGAAGGCATCAGGGTGCTCAACGATCTGAATGATGTGATCGTTACCGTGGTCGCGGCTGCGGTAGAAGTGGAGCCTGTTGTCGCCGAGGCCGTAGCCGAGGTCGCTGCCCCCGCCGAGCCGGAAGTGGCAAAGAAGGGGAAGAAGGAAGAGGAAGGCACCGAGAAGAAGGAGAAATAATATTTGTGGCTCCTCGTCGGACTTGGAAACCCCGGCAGCCGGTATGCCAGAACGCGACACAATGTCGGCTTTCTGGTAATGGAGGAACTTGCCGGGAGAGAGGGCCTGGAGTTTAGGGAAAAGGCAGACTATAATATTTGTGACGGCTCCATTGAGGGCGAAAGGATCGCCATCATGGAGCCGTTGACGTTTATGAACAGGAGCGGTTCTGCAGTCAGAAAGCTCGTCGGCAGGTTCGCGGTCCCTCCTGAAAATATAATCGTAATACATGACGACATCGACCTCGAAACAGGCAAATTAAAGATCCGCAGGAAGGGCTCATCGGGGGGACATAAAGGTGTGGAGTCTATCATCCAGAGCATAGGATCCGGCGATTTTATAAGAGTGAAAGTCGGCATAGGCAGAGACCAGTTTGTCCCTGTAGAGAAATACGTCCTTTCGAAATTCACAAAAGAGGAACTGCCGCTGGTCAAAGAGGCAGTGGGAAGGGCCGCCGACTCGATACCGTTCATCATCTCGGAGGGAGTCGAAAAGGCGATGAACAAGTTCAACAAGAACTGATCTCTCTTTCCCTACAGCATGGGATCGTCTTTTCGCTCATTCTCGTCCCGAAAGCCTTCGGGACGAGAATGAGCGAGAGTGCTGTATCCCGCCTTATTCTTGCGAGACTTTCCTTGTCCTGTGATTCTGCTTGTAAGTCGATGAACGTCTGATATAATTTGCGTATGGATCTGAGCGAAAACGCAAAGGTAGTGCTGAGGAACAGATACCTTCTGAAGGATGAGGATGGCAGGGTGACCGAGACCTCCGAAGAGATGTTCTTCAGAGTTGCTAAGAGCGTTGCCTGGACGGAAAAGAATTACGGCGGAGATGAGGATTACTGGACCGATCGCTTTTTTGCTCTGATGAAGGACCTCAAATTTCTCCCGAATTCGCCCGCCATGATGAACGCAGGGAAGAGCCTGGGGCAGCTCGCCGCATGCTTTGTGCTTCCTGTGGAAGACTCTATGGACAGCATCTTCAATTCTCTGAAGGATGCCGCGATGATCCTTCAGAGCGGGGGGGGCACGGGTTTCTCTTTTTCGCACCTGAGACCGAAGGCCGACGTTGTCCGCTCAACGGGCGGCATCGCGAGCGGTCCGGTGTCTTTCATGAGGGTCTTTGATACTGCAACCGAGGTGATAAAACAGGGGGGCGCCAGGCGCGGTGCGAATATGGGCATATTGAGTGTCGACCACCCCGACATACTCGAGTTCATAAAGATAAAGAGGGATGCAGGAGAGCTCCGGAATTTCAACATCTCCGTTGCAGTGACGGACGCCTTTATGGAGGCCCTGCGTCGAGACGGTGAGTATGAGCTCTTTAATCCTAGGACAAGGACAGCATGCAAGAGGATAAGGGCGAAGGACGTATTTGACGAGATCGTGGAGAGCGCGTGGGAAACTGGCGATCCGGGCGTGGTTTTTATCGACGCGATAAACAGGGCAAACCCGACCCCGCAGATAGGAAGGATGGAATCGACGAACCCGTGCGGAGAGCAGCCCCTTCTTCCTAACGAGGCATGCGTGCTGGGTTCGTTAAACCTCAGTAAGTATGTGACAAAAAAAACTGGACGTACGGCAATAGATTTCGGGTCGCTCTCGGAAGATATCGCCACCGCCGTCAGGTTTCTCGACGACACGATCGATGTCAACAAATATCCTCTTCCTGTTATCGAGGCGATGCACAAGGGCAACAGGAAGATAGGACTCGGCGTGATGGGCTGGGCAGATATGCTGATATCCCTCGGGGTGCCATACGAAAGTACGAAGGCGTTCAACCTCGCAGAAAATTTTATGAAATTCTTCAGAGACAGGGCCAGAGAGTGTTCCGCCGACCTCGCCGACAAAAGGGGCGTTTTTCCCAATTTCAAAGGTTCCATCTACGACTCGCCGGGTATGCCGGCGGTGAGGAACGCGACAACGACGACAATCGCGCCGACGGGGACCCTCTCGATAATAGCCGATTGTTCCAGCGGGATCGAGCCGCTCTTCGCCCTTGCATATAAGAGGCTCATTATGGACACTGAACTCTATGAGGTGAACAGGCATTTCTTTGAGACGGCGACAGAGCTCGGGTTCTACTCCGAAGAGCTGAAAGAAAAAATCGTCCGGCAGGGGACTCTCCGGGGCATGCGGGAAGTCCCGCAGAAGTTCCGGAGGTTATACAAGACAGCCCACGAGATCAATTATGCTGACCATGTCGAGATGCAGGCCCGTTTTCAGAGGTATACCGACAACGCGGTTTCAAAAACGATCAATCTGCCGAAAAGCGCAAAGAAGGAAGACGTCGCCCGCGCATACCTCCTGGCATATGAAAAGGGGTGCAAGGGGATAACTATATTCAGATACGGCGCACTGAAGAGGGGGACGCTTGTGCGGTTTCCTGACGCCGACTGATATTGCCTGCCGTCTCCTGAAGTTGTTTTATTAAATTATTTTCATTCATCGCAGATATCACGCATACTTCTGGACATTAATTTTGGCCATAACTACAATAGAGCCATGAGGGTCCTTCTGGTAAATCCCAATAAGTATATATTTCCTCCTGTGCCTCCGATAGGGCTCGAACATGTTGCCGGCACGCTTGAAGAATCGGGTCACAGGACGGAAATACTCGACCTCTGTTTTTCTGATGCCCCCTATGAAGATATTGATAAGGCGGTGGTCGAATTCAATCCCGATATTGTGGGGATTACGGTAAGGAATGTGGATACGGTCCTTTACCAGACGAACGAATTCTTCCTCGATGACATAAAAGGAATCGTATCTCACATAAGAAGTTTGTGCGGGGTGAAGGTAATTGTGGGAGGGACCGGGGTGGCTGCCGACCCTGAGGGCATTCTCGAATATCTCGGCGCCGACTATGCGGTGGCCGGTCCGGCGGAAGGGGCGATCGACGAGCTGCTCTACGATATCGGCCGGTCGGCTGAGGGCCCGCGGGTGCGATTCAGAAGATACCGGTACGACCTTCACTGTCCCAGGAAAACGGGGAGCATTCAGTACGGCAGGTATCTGGAACATGGGGGGATCGCCGGCTTCGATACGCATAAGGGATGCAGCTCATCCTGCGTATATTGCATCGAGGCGAATACGAGGGTGTCTTTCAAGGCAGTCGATGACGTGCTGGCCGAGATCAGGACGCTTGCCGATCAGGGCTGCAGCCGGTTCCATCTTTGTGATTCAGAGTTCAACGAGGACCTGGATTATTCGATCGATTTCTGCAGCGCACTGAAAAGGGAAGGGCCCTCTATCGACTGGGCTCTTTACATGAAGCCTGCGAACTTCAACAAAAAACTTTTCAGGCTCATGAAAGAGAGCGGCGTATCTCTCATTACGCTTACCGTGGATTCCTGGAAAAAGTGCCCTCTGTACTGGACCGACATCGAGAAGATCATATTCCTCGCCAAGTCAAGCGGACTCAGGATCGTAGTGGATTTTCTTTGCGGTTTTCCCTATGAGCAGGAGGATACACTTCTTTTTTACCTCGACCTCTTCAGAAGGGTCCAGCCCGACGGCGTCGGGATCAATGCCTATATCAGGCTCTATCGGAAACTCCAGATCACCGATATCATTCTCAGGGACGTGGCGCTGAGAAAGAATTTGATCGGCTATCGCGAAGACGGTAAGATGGTGATGCCTGTCTTCTACAATCAGCTTACGCCCGAAAGGCTCGGGGAACTGATCGCAGGAGAGCCGCTTTTCAGGATCGAAGGGCTCGAAAAAGGGGTAAATTACAGCCGGGCGTCGGATTCTAATAAGAGAGTATAGGGATATGCCTTCTGGGTCTATCTTTTCGCTCATTCTCGGTCCCGAATTCTTCGGGACCTGCGAGGGCAATTCCTCGCCCTCCTGCGGAGGGCAATACGAGTAATTGAATCCGCTCTAAGACAGTCCGACAAGTCATATTGCCCAAAGCAATAAAAGTTTCGCGTATATAATATGGTTCAGAAGCTTACGCTTTGTCTTTCCATCAGGAGTTCCCCCAGAAAAGACCCCGGCTTGATTTCGGCATTCTTGATGAGTTCTGCGCCTTCAAGCCCGTACGGCTTTATGCAGGAGGCACAGATGTAGAATTTCACTCCGAAGTCTTCGATAAGGGTCTTCAGAAGTGTATGTATAGGCGAGAAGCCGTCCTTTTTCTGCCATGTGACCGACTCCGCGAAGCCTTCTTTTGCAAGCATGACGCCTTCATTGATGAGGAAGAAGTCGAGTTCGGTATCAAACGCCTTCATGTTCGCGGCGAGCTGCAGGGCCCCGGCCGCGGTATCGGGCTTGTCGAAAGAGTGGTTCAGTATAAAAACAAATTTTTTTTCTCCCATGTTGTCCTCCTAAGGTAAAGAATTTGAATGTTAGTATAATATGAATCAAGGAGTTATGCAACTCTATAATTGTATGGCTGGTGAAGCATGTTATCGTCTACTATGGATTCGTCGAACAGGCAAAAGTAGAGTCCTCTTAAGAAGCATTGCAGTGGCTTTAGTTATGAGGGTAGAAATATTTTGGTCTCATGGACGCGGTGCCGGCAGCGGCGAATGTTTTTTGTTGAGAATAATTACCTGTGGAAGTTAATATAGACGTATACATCGCCTGAGGAGGAGTTAATGGTAGTCGGCAGACCCTTTTTGACCGTAGAACAGATTCAGAGGAAGGTGAAGGAACTTGCGGATGTTATTTCTGATGATTACGAGGGAAAGAACCTGCTTGCCGTCGGGATACTGAAAGGGGCATTCGTTTTTTTTAGCGACCTCGTAAGAATGATCAAAACGCCGCTGATGGTCGATTTCCTGATAGCATCGAGTTATCTTAAGGGCGACTCGACGGGTGATGTGAAATTGCATTATGACATCAGGGAAGAGATCGCCGATAAGGACATACTTCTCGTGGAGGACATCGTAGACACGGGCATAACGCTCAATTGCATCAGGGAGCGGATACTCATGAAAGGTCCGAGGAGCCTCAGGATATGCACCTTTCTGGACAAGGCCGGAAGGAGGGAAGTCCAGATACCGCTCGATTACATCGGTTTTTCCATACCCAATGAATTTGTGGTGGGATACGGCCTCGACTACGACAACAAATTCAGAAACCTGCCCTATATATCCACTTTTAAAAAGACGACATAGTCCGGAGGTACTTGCATGTACGAATTATCAATAGAAGTAGGGTTTGCCGCTGCGCATCAGCTGCGTGGCTATAAAGGCAAGTGCGAAAATCTCCACGGCCATAATTGGCGGGTGCAGATCAGCGTTCTGGCCGAAAGGCTGAACGAGATAGATATTGCGATAGATTTTCACGATCTGAAGAAGATCGCGGAGGAGATTATTGCGCCTCTGGACCACGCGTTCCTGAACGACGTCTTTCCTTTTACGGAAAAGAACCCCTCATCGGAGAACATCGCGAAATGGATATTCGACTCGCTGAAGAAGAAGATCAATAACGGAAACCTCCGTACCGCAGCGGTGACAGTATGGGAATCGGAAAACGCGTCAGCGTCATACTATGAAGATTGACAGCGGCTTTGCCGAGGAGGTTGTCTCGAAGGCTGTAAAGAGCGGGGCGGACCAGGCAGAGGTCTTTATGCAGTCTTCAAAAAGCCTGTCCGTAGAGATCAAAGAACAGGCGGTCGATTCACTCAAATCTTCCGCGAGCCTCGGGTATTCACTCCGTGTGATCAAGGACGGCCGTCTCGGCTTTTCCTATGCGACCGC
>Ga0316628_100001104_pt1 | contig 18624 bp, 34 predicted proteins | sample OWC_Aug_M2_C1_D5_FD_207648 | JGI IMG/M metagenome (GOLD analysis project Ga0316628, IMG submission 207648) | Wetland soil microbial communities from Old Woman Creek delta, Ohio, United States - OWC_Aug_M2_C1_D5_C | ecosystem: Environmental > Terrestrial > Soil > Wetlands | place: USA: Ohio... | reverse complement strand
GATGCCGGGCGACAGCGCCAACATCGAGGTGGAGCTGATCACCAAGATCGCCATGGACAAGGGGCTGAAGTTCGCCATCCGCGAGGGCGGCCGAACCATCGGCGCCGGCTCCGTGACCGATATCGTGGAGTAAAAGAAAGCCATGCTTACCAAAATCAGAATCAAACTGAAATCATTCGACAACCGGGTGCTGGACAAGTCGGCGGCCGAGATCGTGACCAAGGCCAAGCGGACCGGGGCCCAGGTCACCGGACCCGTCCCGATGCCGACCAAGATCGAACGCTTTTGCGTGCTGCGCTCCCCCCATACCGATAAAAGGTCGCGCGAGCATTTCGAGAGAAGGACCCATTGCCGGGTGATCGAGATACGCGAGCACAATGACGACACCATTGCCGAACTGAAGAAGATGGATCTGCCGGCCGGTGTCGAAGTCGAAGTGAAATCCATTTAACAGAAAGCGGGGTTAACATGATACAGGGTATGATTGGAAAAAAAATGGGCATGTCCCAGATCTTCGCCGATGACGGCCGGGTCATCCCGGTGACCGTGATCAAGGCCGGTCCCTGCGTGATCGTGCAACGAAGAACCCCCAAGCCCACCAACCAGGTCAAGGTCCAGTTGGGGTACGTCGAGGACAAGCCGGTCAAGAAGGTGACCAAACCCTTGAAAGGCCATTTCGATAAGGCCAAGGTCCCGGTCACCAGGATACTGCGCGAATTTTTTCTCCAGGGCAATCCCCCCGAGGATCAGTTCAAGGTGGGCGACACCGTCAAGGTTGATATTTTCCAGGAGAAGGAGATCGTCAACGTGCTGGGAACCACCAAGGGCAAGGGTTTCCAGGGCGTCGTCCGCCGGCACGGTTACAGCGGCGGCCGCGCCACCCATGGTTCAATGTTTCACCGTGCCCCCGGCTCGATCGGCTCAAACACGTATCCCGGACGGGTTTTCAAAAACAAGGGCATGCCCGGACGGATGGGCGGCAGGTCCAGGACCATCAAGGGGCTTGAGGTCGTCAAGATCGACAAGGAAAAGGATTTGTTGCTCATCAAGGGCGCGGTTCCCGGCTTCGCCGGCAACTACGTCTGCATCCTGAAGGATCGCTTTGCAAGGAGATGAGGCATGGTCAAGATCAAGGTCAAAAACATAAAAAACACCGAGGTCAGCGAACTGGAGCTTCCCGAGGAAATCTTCAACTACCCGTTGAAGGAACACCTGATCTACGAAGCGGTCAAAAGTTACACCGCCAGCCAGCGCAGCGGCAACGCCGCCACCAAGACCCGCGGTGATGTGGCCGGCAGCGGCAAAAAACTCTGGAAACAAAAGGGTACCGGTCGGGCCCGGATGGGCTCGGTTCGCTCGCCGCTGTGGCGCAAGGGCGGGACCATGTTTGGCCCGCACCCCCGGGATTACTCGACCGCCATGCCCAAGAAAGCCCGGCGCAACGCCATCAAGTCGGTGCTGTCCGACAAGATCCGCAACGATCACATCTATGTTATCAACGAGCTGAAGCTGAATTCGACCAAAACCAAGGACACCGTCAAGGCGTTGAGCAAGTTCACCTTCGACAAACTGCTGATCGTCGACAGCCAGGAGAATTCGCAGCTGATGCTGTCGACCCGGAACATCCCCAACGTCAAGGCCATCGATTTCCGGGAGATGAACATCTACGATTCGCTCAAGTACAGCTACATCATGTTCTCGGTGGCGGCGGTCCAGAAAATCGTGGAGGTGCTGAAATGAAACTGGCAAACGCGGACGTGATCATTTCGCCGCTGATTACCGAGAAATCGACGGCGCTCAAGGACCAGCAGCGCCTGCTCTGCTTCAAGGTGCACCGGCTGGCCAACAAGATTCAGATCAAACAGGCGGTCGAGGATCTTTTCAAGACCAAGGTCGAATGGGTCAAGGTGTTGAGCTTCCAGGGCAAGGAGAAGCGCTACGGCCGTTATTCCGGTCGCCGCGCCGACTGGAAAAAAGCCTATGTCAAGCTGAAACCCGATGTCAAAATGATCGAATACGTTGAGGTGATCTAATGGCCATCAAGACATACAATCCGGTGACGCCCGGCCTGCGCGGCCGGACCGGCCATTCCTTCGAGGAGTTGACCGCCAGCGAGCCCTACCGCCGGCTGCTGCGGCCGCAGAAACAGAAATCCGGCCGCAACAATTTCGGCCGCATCACCATCCGCCACCGCGGCGGCGGTCAAAAGAAGCATTACCGCATCATCGATTTCCGGCGCAACAAACTGGACATCACCGGCACCGTCGAAACCGTCGAATACGATCCCAACCGCTCCTGCCGCATCGCCCTGGTCAAGTACGGCGATGGCGAGCGCCGCTATATCCTGGCGCCGCTGGGGCTGGCGGTCGGCAATAAAATCCTGTCCACCAACGGCGAAACCGAAATCCTGCCCGGCAACGCCCTGCTGATCAAGAACATCCCGGTGGGCACCAACATCCACAACATCGAGTTCACCATCGGCCGCGGCGGCCAGATCGCCCGTTCGGCCGGGACCTTCGCCACCCTGATGGCCCGCGAGGGGAAATACGCGCTGCTCAAGATGCCGTCGGGCGAGCTGCGCCGCGTCCATATCGAGTGCCGGGCCTCCATCGGCCAGTTGGGGAACATCGAGCACAGCAACATCCATATCGGCAAGGCCGGGCGCACCCGCTGGATGGGCTGGCGCCCCCACGTGCGCGGCACCGTTATGAACCCCATCGACCATCCGCACGGCGGCGGCGAGGGCAAAACCAAGGGCGGTCGAATCCCGGTCACCCCCTGGGGAAAACCGACCAAGGGTTACAAGACCAGACGGAACAAGCGGACGATACGGTTCATCGTCAAAAGGAGAACATAGCCACCATGCCCAGATCAGTTAAGAAAGGCGTCTATATCGAGGCCAAGCTTTTAAAGAAAGTGCTGGAAGCCAGGAACGCTCAGAAAAAGGAAGTCATCAAGACCTGGTCACGACGGTCGACCGTCATTCCCGAGATGGTCGGCATGACCATGGCGGTCCACAACGGCAAGAAATTCATCCCGGTGTTCGTCACCGAAAACATGGTCGGCTGCAAGCTGGGTGAATTCTCCGAAACCCGCAGCTATCGCGGGCATTCTTCCCGCGACAGCAAGGCCAAAGCAGCGGCCGCTGCGGCAACGACGACAGGAGGATGATATGGCCGAAGTAGCCGTAGCCAATGGGCGGTATTTGAAAATATCTCCCCGCAAGAGCCAGCTGGTAGTCGATCTGATCCGCGGCAAGGATGCCGGAGAAGCCATGACCATATTGAAATTCTGCCGCCGCAAGAAGGCGGCCGGCATGGTGATGGACATCCTGCGGTCGGCCATCGCCAACGCCCAGGTCAAGTTTCCCAACATCGACGTCGACAACCTGTACATTTCCAAAGCCTACGTGGGTAAGGCCCCCTATCTGAAACGGTTCCGGACCGCGCCCCGCGGCCGGGCCATGAAGGTACTGAAACGGTACGCCCACATCAGTCTGTTTTTAGATGAGAGGAAGGCCAAATAATGGGACAAAAAACACATCCGTTCGGTTTCCGCCTGGGCTTCAACAAGGATTGGTATTCCCTGTGGTATAGTCACGGCAAGAGTTACATCGATCAATTCCACACCGACATCAAGATCCGCAAGCTGCTCAAGGAGAAATACAAGCACGCCGGCGTGGCGTCGATCGAGATCAAGCGCATCGCCGACACCCTGCGCGTCCAGATCAACACCGCCCGCCCGGGCATCATCATCGGCAAAGGCGGCTCGGGAGTCCAGGAATTGAAGCAGTTCGTCAGCCGCATCACCGGCAAGACCCTGGACAAGATCCTGGTCGATGTCATCGAGATCAAGAATCCGGAACTGGTGGCCCAACTGGTGTCGGAAGGCGTCGCCTACCAGATCCAGCGGCGCATCTCCTACCGCCGGGCCATGCGCAAGGCGGTCGATTCGACCCTGCGTTCCGGCGCCACCGGGGTCAAGATTCGGCTCTCGGGAAGGCTGGGCGGGGCTGAAATCGCCCGCGCTGAATGGTATCTGGTGGGCAAGCTGCCGTTGCAGACGTTGCGTGCCGATATCGATTACGGTTTCACCGAGGCCTTCACCGATTACGGCCAGATCGGCATCAAGGTCTGGGTGTACACCAGCGACAAGGAGAAGGAACGGTACCGGCCGCAGAAAATCGAGCTTGAAGAGAAAGGAGAATAAGTCATGTTAATGCCAGCCAAGGTCAAACACCGCAAGCAGTTTCGCGGCAAGCGCCGCGGGATCGCCACCAAAGGCAATACACTGGAATTTGGAGAATACGGGCTGCAATCGCTGGAAAACGTCTGGCTCACCGCCCGACAGATCGAGGCCGGCCGTATCGCCATCAACCGCTTCATCAAGCGAGGCGGCAAGCTGTGGGTTCGGGTCTTTCCCTTTAAACCGGTCAGCAAGAAGCCGGTCGAAGTCAGGATGGGCAAGGGCAAGGGCGATCCCGAATTCTGGGTAGACGTCATCCGCCGCGGTCGCATCATCTACGAGCTGGAGGGGGTGAACGAGGATCTGGCCAAGGAAGCCATGAAGCTCGCCAAGGCCAAGATGCCGATGAAGACCCGCTTCATCTCCCGGCAGCAGATAGGAGCCGGCGAATGAAAACGAAAGAGATCAGAGGATTTTCCGTCGAGGAGATGGAGACCAAACTGGCCGAGTTGCAGGACAAGCTCTTCAAGCAGAAGTTTCAGAAGACGCTGGGTCAATTGGACAACCCCTATAAATTGCGGCAGACCAAGAAGGACATCGCCAAGATTTTAACTGTGTTAACCGAAAAGAGGTACGCGGATGGAAAAAAAAGCTAAAGTAAACCGGCTGGTGCAGGGCGTGGTGATCTCCGCCAAGGCGGATAAAACCGTATCCATCAGTGTGGAACGAATCCTGCAGCATCCGGAATACAAAAAGATCATCAAGCGCAAGAGCACGTTCCTGGCTCACGACGCAGAAAAAAAATGCAAGCCCGGAGACCTGGTGACCATGAAACTGGTCCGCCCCATCAGCAAGCGGAAACGCTGGCTGGTGGTGGAGGTGGTGACCCCGGCCAAAAACGAAGAGGTGTGACATGATTCAGATGCAGACCAGGCTGAAGGTGGCCGACAACTCAGGGGCCAAAGAGGTCATGTACATCCGGGCACTGGGCGGCGATGTCGGCCGGGTGGCCCGGATCGGCGATATCTTCATCGGTTCGGTCAAGATCGCCGAGCCCAACGCCAAGCTGAAAAAAGGCGATGTCGTCCGCGCTGTCATCGTCCGTTCCCGCAAGGAAGTCCGCCGCCGGGACGGGACCTATATCCGTTTTTCCGACAACGCGGCGGTCATCATCGACAAGGCCAATGAGCCGGTGGGAACCCGCGTCTTCGGACCGGTGGCCCGCGAGCTGAGGGAGAAGAAGTTCATGAAGATCGTTTCTCTGGCACCCGAGGTACTCTAGGATGAAAAAAATAAAACTGAAGAAGAACGATCCGGTCGTGGTGATCAGCGGCAAGAAGGCGGACAAGGGAAAGGTCGGCAAGGTGTTGCGGCTGGTTCCCAACGCCAACCGGCTGGTGGTGGAGAAGGTGCATATTATAAAGGAATTCGTTCGCCCCAATCCGCAAAAAAACATCAAGGGTGGCATCGTCGAGCGCGAAGGGGCGATCCCGATCGAGAAGGTGATGTACTACTGCAAGGAATGCGAGCAGGGCGTGCGCATCGGATTCAAACTGAGCGACGCCGGCAAGCAGCGCGTCTGCAAGAAGTGCGGCGTGGTTTTGGATTAGAGGTGAACGATGAGTCGCTTGTACGATAGATACAAAAAAGAAGTGGTCCCGGCGCTGCAGAAGGAACTGCAACTCAAGAACGTGATGATGGTGCCGCGACTGGAGAAAATCGTCATCAATTCCGGGGTGGGCGAGGCGACCCAGAATATCAAGGTGCTGGACAAGGTCATGGAAGAACTGGCCACCATTACCGGTCAGAAACCGGCCATCCGCCGCGCCAAGAAATCGATCGCTTCGTTCCGGCTCCGGGCCGGCCAGCCGGTGGCGGCCACGGTGACGCTGCGCGGCCGGAGGATGTACGAGTTCCTGGACCGCTTCATCAGCCTGGTCATCCCGCGCATCAAGGATTTCAAGGGCATGTCGCCCAAATCGTTCGATGGCCGGGGAAACTTCACGCTGGCCCTGTTGGATCAGCTGGTCTTCCCGGAAATACATTACAGCAAGGTGGAGAAACCGAAGGGCATGCAAATCACCTTCACCACTTCCGCCAAAACCAACGCCCAAGGCATGGCCCTGCTGCAACAGCTGGGCATGCCGTTCAAATAACCAAGAGGAGGAACCGAGTGGCAAAAACATCAAGCGTGGTCAAACTGCTGAAACCGATGAAATACGAGATCCGCCGTCGGCGGCGGTGCCGGCTCTGTGGCCGGCCGCGGGCGATCTACCGGAAATTCGAAGTCTGCCGGCTCTGCTTCAGGGAATTGGCGCTGAAGGGCGAGGTCCCCGGCGTGACCAAGGCATCCTGGTAAGGAGACACGATGAACCACACAGATCCGATCGCCGATATGATCGTCAGAATCAAGAATACCATTGGTGTTGAAAAGAAAGAACTCTCCCTGCCGCTTTCCAAAATCAAGCTGGAGATCGTCAAGATTCTCAAGAATGAGGGCTACATCACCAATTACAAGGTCGACAAGGCCAAATTCCCCGCCCAACTGGTCATCGAATTGAAGTACGCCGGCAAGAAGCAGAACGCCATCGAAGGGATGAAGAGAGTTTCCAAGCCCGGTCACCGCATCTACGCCGACAACGGCAACCTGCCCAAGGTATTGGATGGACTCGGCATCGCCGTCATTTCGACTTCCCAAGGGCTCATGACCGGACGGCAGTGCCGCGAAAAGAACGTCGGCGGAGAAGTCCTGCTCTCGGTCTGGTAGGAGGAATCATGTCACGTTTGGCTTCCAAACCCGTCATTTTTCCTGAGGCGGTGAATGTGTCGCTTCAGGAACAGACGGTGAAGATAAAGGGTCCCAAGGGCGAGCTGACGGTGGTAATCCCGCCGGGCATCGAGGTCAAGATCGAAGGCCGGGAGATTCACGTCAAACGCGCCAATGATTCTCAGAAAGCCCTGCAGGGACTGGGGTGGAGCCTTTTGCGCAACGCCGTGGTCGGCGTCACCACCGGCTATTCCCGTAAGCTGGAGATCGTCGGCAAAGGCTGGCGCTCCACCGTCAAGGGCGACACCATCAACCTGCAGGTCGGCCACTCTCATCCGGTCGACTTCAAGCTGCCCAAAGGGGTCAGCGCCAGCCAGGAGAATCCGGGTTCCTTCACCCTGTTTTCACACGACAAGCAGCTGCTCGGCCAGACCTGCGTCAACATCCAGAAACTGCGGCCGGTTGAACCATACAAGTTGAAGGGCATCCGGTTGCAGGGACAGGTTTTGCGCCAGAAGGCCAGAAAGGCGGCAGGAGTTTAAGAAATGATCAAACCCAGACACCAACTCAAGAAGACCAGGACCGAACGGTTGCGGAAATCGCTGAAAAAACGGATCAAGGGAACGGCCGAGAAGCCGCGGCTGATCATCTTCATGAGCAACAAGTTCCTTTACAGCCAGGTGGTTGATGACCAGAACGGCAAGGTGCTGATCGCGGCGTCGACCCTGGAAAAGGAGATCAAGGCCAAGCTGAAGAGCGCCAAGAACAAGGAAGCGGCCAAACTGCTCGGCGAACTTCTGGCCGAACGGCTGAAGGAAAAAAAGATCGAAGCGGTGGTCTTCGACCGCAATATCTACGCCTTCACCGGCCGGGTCAAAATATTCGCCGACTCCGCCCGTGAGAAAGGGATCCGTTTTTAAGGAGAGAAACCGTGCAGGAATTTGAAAACATCGAAGTATTCGAAGAGGAAGTCATTTCCATCCGCCGCGTGGCCAAGGTGGTCAAGGGCGGCAAGAACCTGAGATTCTCGGCCGCGGTCATCGTCGGCGACAAGAACGGCCGGGTCGGTCTGGGCAAGGGCAAGGCCCGGGAAGTGCCCACGGCCATCAAGAAGGCCGTGGCCGACGCCAAGAAGAACCTGATCTCGATTCCTCTGGTCAAGGACACGATTCCCTATTTTAAAATCGGCTGTTTCGGTGCCTCGCGGGTGGTCATGCGCCCGGCCGCTCCGGGAACCGGGATCATCGCCGGCGGCGCCGTGCGGGTGATGATGGAATTGGCCGGCATCAAGAACATCCTGACCAAGATCATCCACAGCAAAAATCCGCTGACCGTGGCCCGGGCCACCTACAACGGGCTGAAACAGCTTCATCCCCCGGCCCTGATCGGCGACAAGCGGGGCAAGAAGGAGGAGGAAATATGGCAGTAGCCAAAAAGAAGGCCAAGTATCCCCTGATCAAAATAAAACTGATCAAGAGCATCATCCACCGGAACGAAAAACAGCGGGCCATCGTGCGCGGCCTCGGCCTGCGCAAGATTAATTCGGTAGTGATCCGCGAGAAGCGTCCGGAAATCCTGGGCATGATCAATAAAATCAGCTTCATGCTCACCGTCGAGGAGGTGGAGAATGATCGGGCTTCATAATCTGAAATCCGCTCCGGGGGCGGTGAAAAACCGCAAACGGATCGGTCGCGGCCCGGGCTCGGGCTTCGGCAAAACCGCCGGGCGCGGCCAGAACGGCCAGAAATCGCGGACCGGGTACCATCGCAACCTCGCCTTCGAGGGCGGCCAGATGCCCCTGATCCGCCGCATCCCCAAGCGCGGCTTCACCAACATCTTCAAGCAGCGGTTCAACATCGTCAGCCTCGACGCCCTGGCCAAGACCGGCCTGGATGAGGTGACGATCGCGGACTATTTCGCCCGGAAACTGGCCCGGAACAAGCGGGCCAAGATCAAGGTTCTCGGTGACGGCAAGCTGACCCGCAAGATGACCATTCACGCCCATCAATTCTCGCATAGCGCCCTGGCCAAGATAAAGAAGGCCGGCGGCCAGGCGGTCGTTTTCAAAGGTGATAAAGAAGGAGATAAAAATTGATCAAATTCCTCAGAAATATTTTTATCATTCCCGAAGTCAGGAGACGGGTGATGTTCACCCTGCTACTGCTGGCCGTCTACCGGGTGGGCTCCCAAGTGGTGACCCCGGGAATCAACATGGCGGCGTTGCAGGCCTTTTTCGACCAGGCCAAGGGGACGTTTTTAGGATTCATCGACATGTTCACCGGCAACAACATTTCGCGCATGACCATCTTCGCCCTGGGCATCATGCCCTACATCAGCGCCTCGATCATCCTGCAGCTGCTGCAGGTGGTCTGGCCCTACCTGGAGAGACTCTCCAAGGAGGGTGAGCTGGGCAAGCGCAAGATGACCCAGTACACGCGCTACGGCACCCTGCTGATCTGCCTCATCCAGGGCGGCGCCATCTCGCTGTGGCTAGAGAAGATGGCCCCCGGAGGCCTTCCGGTCGTTTCCGCTCCCGGCTGGGGCTTCCGCCTGTTGACCGTCCTGACCATGACCACCGGCACCATCTTCATGATGTGGCTGGGCGAGCAGATTTCCGAACGCGGCATCGGCAACGGCATTTCACTGATCATCTTCGCCGGCATCGTGATCGGCCTGGTTCCGGCAGTCTGGAACACCCTGGCAGGCCTCAAAACCGGCGACATGAGCCCGCTTAAACTGATCTTCATCCTGATTCTGGTGGTGGTGGTCATCTCCTTCATCTGTTTCGTGGAGATGGGCCAGCGACGGATTCCCATCACCTACGCCAAACGCATCCAGGGGCGGCGGATGATGGGCGGCCAGAGCACCTTCCTGCCCCTGAAGGTCAACACCGGAGGCGTCATTCCCATCATCTTCGCCTCCTCGGTCATCACCTTCCCGGCCACCATCGCCGGTTTCATCAAGCATCCCATCGCCCAGAAGATCTCCCAGCAGCTCAACCTGGGCATGCCGCTCTACACGCTGCTGTACATCGTCTCGATCATTTTCTTCACCTACTTCTACATCTCGATCATCTTCAACCCGACCGACGTCTCGGACAACCTGCAGAAATACGGTGGATTCATCCCCGGCATCCGCGCCGGCAAGAACACCGCCGATTACATCGACAACGTCCTCTCCAAGCTCACCTTCATCGGCTCCATCTACCTGGTGGTGGTGGCCCTGCTGCCCGAGTTCCTGCTGACCGGGTTCAAGGTCGGGGCGTTGCCGTTCATCGGCGATTTTCTTGAGGCCAATCTGCCGCGCTGGTTCTACGAGGGCTTCAACGTCAAGTTCTATTTCGGAGGTACCTCGATCCTGATCGTGGTCGGCGTGGCCATGGACACCATGCAGCAGCTGGAAGCGCAGCTGACGATGCGCAACTACGATTCCTTCACCGGCAGGGGTCGAATCCGCGGGCGGCGGACATGACGCGAATCATCCTTTTTGGAGCGCCCGGTTCCGGCAAGGGAACCATGGCGGATCTGCTCCGGAAGGATTTCGGCTACGTGAAAATTTCCACCGGCGATCTCATTCGCCAGGAAGTCGCCCGACAGACGGACACCGGCCGGCGAGCCAAGGCCATTCTCGAACGCGGCGATTTGGTCTCGGATGCGATCATCATCGCCATGGTAAAAAACCGCCTATCCCAGGATGACACCCTCCGGGGCCAGGGCTACATCCTGGACGGGTTCCCCCGCACCCTGGCTCAGGCCGAGGCCGTGTCGCAGCTGGCCGCCGACAGCGAACTGGCCATTTTTCTCGAAGTCAGCGAAGCGGAAGTCGTCGACCGTCTGGGCTCGCGGCTGATCTGTTCACGCTGCGGCGCCATCTACAACCAAAAGAGCCAACCGGCCCTGAAGGAATCCGGCGATTGCCGTACCTGCGGCGGCGCGCTGCACAGGCGCGACGACGACAATCCGCAGACCGTCGGTCAGCGGCTGCGGGTCTATTTGGCGGAAACGGGCCCGGTCATCGATTATTACCGTGCCAAAGGGAACCTGATGGCCGTGGACGGCTCCGGCTCAGTGGCCGCGGTGTACGAACGGCTAAAAAAGAAACTGGCATGATCATTTTGAAAAGCAACCGCGAGCTCGATATCATGCGCCAGGCCAACCGTATCATCGCCATCATCCTGAGTGAAATCGGCGACCGGATTCGGCCCGGCGTCAGCACCTATGAGCTCGATCGCTGGGCTGAGGACCGGATCCTGGATCTGAAGGCCCGGCCGGCCTTCAAAGGCTACGGCGGCCGCAGCCGGCTGTATCCCTATCCGGCCACCCTGTGCACCTCGATCAACCACGAGGTGGTCCATGGCATTCCCTCTCGGGACAAGATTCTCGCCGAGGGCAACATCGTCAGCATCGACGTTGGCTCGCTCTATCAGGGTTACTACGGCGACGGGGCTTACACCTATGCCGTCGGCCGGGTGTCTGACCGGGCGCTGGAGTTGATGCAGACCTGCCAGCAGGCGCTGGACTTGGGAATTCAGGCCGCCCGCAGTGGCAAGCGGCTGAGCGATATTTCGCAGGCCATCGACCGCTGTGTCCGTGACCGTGGTTTCGAGATCGTCCGCGATCTTTCCGGGCATGGCATCGGCAAGAACCTGCACGAGGAACCCCAGGTGCTGAATTTCTTCGAAGGCCCCAGCAAGGAGACTCTGAAAGTCGGCATGACCCTGGCCATCGAACCGATGATCACCGCCGGCACCTACCGGGTCAGAACGCTGGCCGACAACTGGACGGTGGTGACGGCCGACGGCAGCCTGGCCGCCCATTTCGAGCATACCGTGGCCATCACCGACAACGGCCCGGAAATATTAACGAGGTTATAATGGCAGGCAAAGAGAAGGATGTCATTGAGGTCAAAGGCGTCATCATCGAGTCTTTGCCCAACGCCATGTTTCTGGTGGAGCTGGATAACAACCACCATCGCATCATCGCCCATCCCTCAGGCAAGATGCGCAAAAACAACATCCGCATTCTACCGGGCGACAAGATCCTGCTGGAGATATCCCCCTACGATATCACCCGTGGCCGGATCGTCTACCGTTTCAAATAGGAGGAAACGATGAAAGTCAGAGCGTCGGTCAAGAAAATATGCAATAAATGCAAGGTCATCAAGCGCAAGGGCGTGGTCCGGATCATCTGCAAGGATCCCAAGCACAAGCAGCGGCAAGGTTAAGGAGGAAAAGTGGCAAGAATAGAAGGCGTCGAAATTCCCAGCAACAAGCGGGTAGAAATAGGACTCACCTACATTTATGGGATCGGGCGGCCCAAATCGCGGGTGATTTTAAAGAGCGCCAAGGTGGATTTCGACAAGAAGGTCAAGGAACTCACCGCCGAGGAACTGACCCGGATCCGCAAGTTCATCGAGGCCAATCTGGTGGTCGAGGGCGATCTGAAGAAGAAAGTCAATCAGGACATCAAGCGCCTGATGGACATCAACTGTTATCGCGGCCGGAGGCACAAGCGCGGCTTGCCGGTCAGAGGGCAGCGTACCAAAACCAACGCCCGGACCCGCAAAGGTCCGCGCGGCGCCATGATCAAGAAGAAGAAATAAGGGAGGAACGAAATGGCTCAAAAGCGAACCACAGCCCAAAAAACGAAAAAGAAGGAAAAGAAGGTCACCCACCACGGCATCATGTTCATCCATTCAACGTTCAATAATACCATCATCACCATCACCGACCCGGAGGGGAAGGTGCTGTCGTGGGCTTCGGGCGGTCTGGTCGGATTCAAGGGCTCGCGCAAATCGACTCCCTTTGCCGCTCAGTTGGCCGCCGAAAAGGCCCTGAAGGATGCGGAGAATTTCGGCGTCAAGACCCTGGAAATCAGGGTCAAGGGCCCCGGTGCCGGGCGCGAAAGCGCCATTCGCACCGTGGGGGGCACGTCGTTCCAGGTCAAGTCGATCAAGGACATCACGCCGATTCCCCACAACGGCTGCCGGCCGCCGAAGAAGAGACGGGTTTAAGGAGGAATGCAGTGGGAAAATATACCGGTTCATTTTGTCGGCTATGCCGGGCCGAAGGGTCGAAGCTTTTTTTGAAGGGCCGGCGCTGCCTGACCGATAAATGCTCGGTGGAAAAGCGCAACTATCCCCCGGGAATGAGAGGGGCGCGCATCCAGTACCGCAAGAGCAATTACAAAAACCAGTTGCGCACCAAGCAGAAGGTGAAACGTTTTTACGGCGTGGGCGAGAACCAATTCCGCATTTTTTTCGAACGCGCCAGCCGCCGCAAGGGCATCACCGGTGAAAACCTGCTGCAATCACTGGAACTGCGCCTGGATAACATCGTCTACCGGATGAATTTCGCCTATTCGCGGAGCCATGCCCGGCAGATGATACGCCACGGCTCGGTTACCGTCAACGGCAAGCGGGTCAGCATCCCCTCTTACGTCACCCGGCTCAACGACGAGATTTCATTCAAGGAAAAGGTCCGCCACAACGATACCTTCAAGGCCACCGCCGAGGCGGTCAAGGGGCTGGTGGAAACCCCGGCCTGGCTGGTCGTCGATCGTGACAAGATGACCGGGAAAATCAACCAGATTCCGCGTCGCGAGGATGTCTCGCTGCAGGATGTCGAAGAACGCATGATCGTCGAATTGTATTCCAAGTGAGGAGGGATCATGAACTTAAAGTACCAAAGACCGCGGAAGCTGGATGTCGAGGAACTGACCCCTATCTACGGAAAATTTTATGCCGAGCCATTTGAACGGGGATACGGCACCACCATCGGCATCGCCCTGCGCCGGATCCTGCTGTCGTTGATCGAGGGAGCGGGGATGACCGCCATCCGCATCGACGGCGTGCTGCATGAATTCTCGATCATTCCCGGAATATACGAAGACGTGCTGAACATCATCTTGAGCATCAAGAACATTCCCTTTAAAATGAACGGCAACGAGCCGCAGATCGCCCGCATCCAAAAAGACGGTCCGGGAGAGGTGCTTTCAGGCGACATCAACACCGACGGCACCAACATCGAGGTGCTGGACAAAGGCATCCACATCGCTTACTTGGAGGAAAACGCCAAATTCAGCGCCGAAATCCTGATCAAGCGGGGCGTCGGTTTCCGACTCTCGGATCTCAACTTCGACGAGACGCTGGCCGTCGATTTCATCCCGGTGGACACCAATTTCAATCCCATCGAGAAGGTGAATTATTCCATCCTGCCTTCGCGGGTCGGCAAAACCACCGATTACGAGAAGCTGGTTCTGGAAATCTGGACCAACGGCAGCATTTCGCCCCGTGAAGCCCTGAGCCGATCGGGGAAAATCCTCCGTGACCACCTGGCCATTTTCCTCGATTTCCAGGACAAGGAAAAAATAAAGCCCAGCGGAGAACAGGAAGCGGCTCCGGTTTTGGAGACCAAGGTCGAATTCCTGGAAAAGACGGTCGAATCCATGGGACTTTCGGTGCGGGCGTTGAAGTGCCTGAAAAGGCTGGGCGTGGATTACATCTTCGAGCTGGTGGAGAAGACCGAGCACGAGTTGCTTAATTCAAAGAATTTCGGGAAAAAATCACTCGAGGAAATCATCAGCAAGCTGTCTGAATACGAGTTCAGCCTCGGCCAGCGTCTGCCGGACAGGCTGAAGGCCGACTTGGGCGAGAAATTCCAGAAGCAGCTGATCAAAGCGGAGTCAAGCGAGGAGTAGCAGATGAGACATTTGAAAGACGGTTACAAGTTGGGGCGCAGTCCGGCGCACCGTCGCGCCCTGCTGAGAAATCTGGCCGCCAGCCTGGTCGAAAAAAACCGGGTGACGACCACTCTGGCCAAGGCCAAGGCCGTACAGCCGATCGTCGAAAGGATGATCACCCTGGGCAAGTCGGGAAACCTGGCCGACAAACGGCGGGCGTTGGCTTTCTTCTTCAAGCGTTCCACGACCCATAAATTGTTCGCCGACGTGGCGCCGCGATTCATGGACCGCCAGGGCGGATATACCCGGATCATTCGCGGCGACACCCGCAAAGGCGATGGCGCCGAGACCGCCATCATCGAATTCGTCGATTTTCAATTCGTCGTTAAAGAGAAGAAAAAGGACAAGTCAGCCAAGGCCAAGGCCAAGGACAAAGCCAAAGCCAAAGCCAAGAAGAAGTAGGCGGGCATAGCTCAATGGTAGAGTACAAGCTTCCCATGCTTGGTGTTGCGGGTTCGAGTCCCGTTGCCCGCTTGTTTTTTTCATTGGCAAGGAGAAACTATGCCAGTATTCAATCCCAAAAAGGTTGAAGCGCATCCCCAGTACGCCTATTCCCCCGGTGACGAGCATCAGGGATCGTTGATCGGCAAGACCCTGCTGGTCAAGGGCGAGGTCATATCGGAAGATGAGATCGTGATCGACGGCAAGGTCGAAGGCCGGATCAATGTCAAGAACCGGGTCATCATCGGCAAAAACGGTGTGGTCGAAGCCGAAATCGACGCCCGGGAGATCGTGATCAGAGGCCGGGTGAACGGCAACATCAAGGGAACCCACCGGGTAGAAATCGTCCCCGAGGGAATCCTGCACGGCAACATCAATTCCCCCAAGGTGGTGATTGCCGACGGGGCGGTTTTCGAGGGCAAGATCGACATGCGCAGCAAGGAAGGCAAATCCACCAGGGTGGCCGATGAAGCCGTTGAAGGGATCGGTCAGAAGGAGCCACTCACCCACAAGAAGTGATGGCCAATTGGTTTTTGGTTTATGACCGGATCCCGCGCGATGGGGCCGGGAACATGGCCATCGATGAATTCCTATTCAATCAATGCCACCAACGAAAAAGCGGATTCCTGCGCCTCTACACCTGGAATCCGCCAACCTTTTCGTATGGGGTTTCCCAGCGCATCGACCGCATCCTTGACCTGGCATTCCTTGAAAAAAACGGCTGCGGCCACGTGCGCCGGCCCAGCGGCGGCAAGACGGTTCTCCATGACGATGAATTGACCTACGCCGTGATTTCATCGGAGGACATTTTTTTCCGTGACCACGATCTGTACCGCTCCTACCTGCTGATCTCGCGAGTGCTGGTCAAAGCGCTCGCCGCGCTCGGCCTGGACGCGCGCCTCTCGTCCGGAAGCTCCGCCGAGCTGTCGCGCAGCGACAACCCCTGTTTCTCGTTTCCCACCGCCAACGAGATCGAAGTCAACGGCAAGAAAATCGTCGGTTCGGCGCAGAAGCGAGACCGGACGGCGCTGTTGCAGCACGGTTCCATTCCCATCCGCATGGACTATGATCTCTATGCCGGCGGCACCCGCAGCCGGGCGGATATACTCCGCCGCCAGATGGCCCCCCTGACCGAAGTGGCGGGGTTGGAGCCGGAGCAGCTGGCCGGGGCGCTGATCGCCGCTTTCGAAGAGTTCGTCGGCTGCCGGTTGGAAGAATTCAGCTTCGGACCCGGCGAGCTGGAGGCGATCGCCCGGTTACGGCGGAAGTACCTGTCGGCGGATTGGAACGACTTTCCCCAGCAGGGAGGGTGATCTCAGTGGAGGGAAACTGAAAGAGATCAAGGGATTGTACGTCGCCGGCGGCGACCGTCATGCCGGGAAAACCGCCTTGTCGCTGGGGCTGGTGGCCCATTTTCAGAAAAAAATATCGCGCGGTATCGCCTTCATGAAACCGCTGGGACAAAAATCGCTGGTGGTGGACGGGGTCAGTGTCGGCGAGGATTCCTACCTGGTCGACAAAGCCCTGGATCTGGGGTTATCGCTTGATGTTTCGGCTCCGTTCGCCGCTTCGGCGGGGGCGGCGGAAAGCTTCCTGTTGACCGGTGAACCCAAAGACATCCCGCGCCGGATCAAGCGCGCCTTCTCTTACTTGGCCCGGCGTTACGGCCTGGTGGTGGTGGAAGGCACCGGTCATCCCGGTGTCGGATCGGTCTTCAATCTGGCCAACAGCTCGGTCGCCGCGCTGCTGCGCATCCCGGTGCTGCTGATCCTGGAAGGGGGCATCGGCAGCACCATCGACCGGTTTTCGATATGCCGGTCAATGTTCGCGCGTGAGCAGGTCGATATCCTCGGCGTCATCATCAACAAGGTATTGCCGGCCAAGGCCGAAAAGGTCAGGGCAGTACTCGATCCATGGTTCAATGCCCGCCACATCCCGGTGTTCGGTTACATCCCGTACCACAGCTCCATTTCCAATCCGTCGCTGGCCGTGCTGCGGCGCGAGTTGAAAGCCGAGCCGATCATTCTCGCCGGAACCGGCTACGATCGGCTGGTCAGCGGCTATCTGGCCGCCTGCGGCAGCAGCCCCGAGGTCGTCGAATCCCTACGGACCTCCACGGGGAAGGTGCTGGTGGTTTCCACCAGCCGCCGCGATGTGATCGACGCCCTGCTGGCCCGCAAGCTGTCGGGTTCGCTTCCGGATAATCCCCAGGCCCTGATCATGTGCGGAGCCCCGGGGGTGGCGGTGGAGCCCTGGGTGGTCGAGGCGTGTCAAAAACTGTCGCTGCCCCTTTTTCAAACCAAGGAGGCGGCCGAGGACGTGGCCGCCCGGCTGCATCATCAGGTCTTTAAAATCGCACCCAACGAGTCGCTCAAGATAAACGAGATCGTCGAGCTGATGGCGACCCATGTCGACATGGATGCTATCTTCGCGCACCTCCAGGGCGGCCCCGGGGCGGGAAGGGCCAGGGGGCGGCGACGTCCTGGCGGGGGACTCATCTCCTGGGTGTTTTCTCAGCCGCTGCGTGTCTGGCGCCGGCTCTGGGGCCGGCGCGGGTGACGTTTTGGCATCGGGAGGTACCATGGCATTGATCTTTTCGCTGGTGACGATGCTGGCGTCGCTATTCTTCATACTCACCGGACGCTGGACGATCACTTACCTGATCGCCCTGCTGACGTTCGTTCTCGGCGGCGTACTCGGCTTCTGGGTGATCGGAGCCGACCATACATTGCTGCTGCTGGCCATCGGCGTGGCCGTCTGCCTGGCGTCAGCGCTGCTGCTCATCTTCTTCAGGCGCTGGGTGTTGCCGCTGTTTCTGGGGCTGTTGCTGCCGCTGGTTTGCCTGTGGCTGATGGCCGCCGGGATGATGGGGATGAGGGGCTGGCGCTTGTTGGCCGCCTACGCCTTCGGGGTGCTTTTGGCGTTTATCTGGCCGCGCTTCTTTTCCGCCCTGTTTTCGTGCGCGCTGGCGGCCCCGGCGTTTTTTTTCGTCAGCGGTCTGTTCGCTTTTTTTGGACGGTTGGGAATTCCGGGGCTGGCGCTGCTCATCCTGGCCGGCGTGGTATGGCAGTCGCTGGCGCTCCCACGCGGCGAAGACGAGCCGGTCGGAGAAAAACAAAACTGGTTGCGGCGCTGCTACTTGCGCCTGGCCCCGGAAAAGCGATTCCTGCGCCGCGGGAACCGCCTGGCGGCGCTGGTTTTGTTTCCGGCGGTGGTTTTTCTGGCCTTTCATGCGGCCCTGCTTTTGATGACTCCAATCCTGCGAGTTCCGGACCGGGAACCTTTCCGCAGCCGCAGCGCTCGGTTGCAAACCACCATGCCCGGCGGCCTGGTGATCGGTGCCGACAATGTCTTCTATCTGACCGGTCGCGAAATTCCGCTGCGGCTAGTCTTTGCCAACGGCCGGCCGCTGTCGCGGTCGCGGCTGCAGCTTATGCTGGGCGGTGTTTCCCTGCTGGATCGGCGGCTGCTGTCGTGGCGCCGGATCAAGGA
>Ga0316628_100001103_pt1 | contig 18626 bp, 12 predicted proteins | sample OWC_Aug_M2_C1_D5_FD_207648 | JGI IMG/M metagenome (GOLD analysis project Ga0316628, IMG submission 207648) | Wetland soil microbial communities from Old Woman Creek delta, Ohio, United States - OWC_Aug_M2_C1_D5_C | ecosystem: Environmental > Terrestrial > Soil > Wetlands | place: USA: Ohio... | reverse complement strand
TCGATTTCACCGTCCTCGGACAGGCGCAGGGCTCCGATCTCTTCACCGCCGTAATCCCCAAGGCAGAAGTGCAGGAGCGCATCGCGCTGCTGGCCGATTACGGCTTCGACGCCGAGACCATCGACGTCGACACGGTTCCCGTTGCGGCACGGCTGATGACGGCTGTACCGGGGGATTCCCTGAATCTTCTCCTGGACGTCGGTGCGTCGGAAACGACGGGTGTCTTTTTCAAGGAAGGCAGAATTCTGCAGGTCCGTTCCTTCCCCTTCGGCGGCGATCACGTCACGAACGCCCTTTCGGGGGCCCTGGGGATCTCTTTCGTCGAGGCTGAGGCGCACAAGAAACGGGGCGACACGGAACAGGCCGAAGAACAGATCACCGAGGCGTGCCGGAAGTTCTTTGCATCCCTGAAGAACACGATAAGCTCGTTGCGCATGTCGGGACTTGTCGACGAGGATCCGGCAAAGGTCTGGCTGACCGGGGGCGGCGGTCTCTACTGGAGGCTCGCCGAGGAACTTTCCCGGTTCCTGGCGGCACCCGTGGAGCGGGTCAACGTGACCCAGCTCGCCGGCATCAAGCCCGTAGGGGGAGATGACGCGGGCTGGGATTCCATGGTCATGAACGGCGCCCTTGCCCTGGCCCTGCGGCCCCTGGCGAAGGGACCGGGTTTCAACTTCCGGCAGGGCGATCTGCGCCGTAAGGGTGTGCCCCTCAAGTTCGACCTCGGTGTGAACCTCAAGTGGGCAGGGGCCGTGGCGGCCCTGGTCCTCCTGCTGGCGGGCGGGGATCTGGCACTGTCCTATTTTACCGACAAAGCCCGTCTCGATCAGCTCAGGACCGAGACGGTGGCCCTTCTGCAGCAGAACTTTCCCGAGGTGACGCGCGTCGTCGATCCGGCACAGCAATTCCGGGCAAAGATCGCCGAGGCAAAGCGCTTCGCCACGGCGTCCCGGGGCGCAACCTCGGGCGGCTCCGTCCTCGACGTCATGAAGGACCTCTCCGAGCAGGTCCCCGAGGGCTCCGACTTCCTCATCACAGCCCTCGTTTTCGACGGCGACAGGGTCGATATCCGGGGCGAGGCGACGGGCTTCGACGCAGCCGAGAACATCAAGAAGGAACTGGAAAAAACGGGGCATTACGCGAGTATTGCCGTCAGCTCCTCCACCGTAAAACAGGGGAGCCGCGTGGAGTTCGAGTTGAAAGCCACCCTGGCGAAGAAACCATGAAGAAGTTCTGGGACAACCTGGGAGCACGGGAAAAGCTCTACATCCTGGCCGGAACGGGAATCGCGGCGCTGATCCTTCTCGTCCAATTCGCGATCCTGCCCTTCTGGGAGGAACGAGAGCGCGTGGCAAAGGCCGTCGATGCCCAGGAAAAGATTCTCAAGGAGATGAACGCCCAGCTCGCCGAACACCGTGTGCTCAAGCGCGACATGGACACCATCCAGAGGGCCATGGCCGCAAGGCCGGCCAATTTCACGCTTTACTCTTTCGTGGAGCGGAAGGCCCGGGAGGCGGGCGTGCGCCCCAACGTAAAGGCCATCAACCCCTCCCGGGGAATGAACGCCGGGAGCTACGAGGAAGCGATGGCCGATTTGATTCTCGAGAAGCTCACGCTGAGACAGCTGGTCCAGTTTCTCTACCTTGCCGATTCGCCGCGGGATGCCGTAAGGGTCCGCAAGCTCACCGTGCGCAAGAGCCCGGAGAGCCCCGAGTATCTCGCGGTCACGGTCCAGCTGGCCACCTATCAGGCGGCGGCAGGCACCAGGCCGGTCCCGGGACCTGCCCGGCAGGGAGGATAGGCGGAGCGGCCGATGAAGGAAGCCATCCGGAAATACGGCGCCTACGCTCTCTTTGCCCTGGCGGTGCTCGTTATTTTCGCGTGGGTGCGGATGCCCTCGGAGGCTGTCCGCTCGCTCGTGCTTTCCGCCATTTCGAAAAACCAGGCGGGGGCGCTGGTGCACGTTGACTCTGCCGAACTTGCCTTCCCCTTCGGGGTCACGCTGACGGGGCTCACCGTGCAGACGAAGCACGGCAGGGGATTGAGGTTCGAGGCCGACACGGTCACGGCACACCCGGCGCTGCTTTCCCTGTTGACGGGACGGCTGGCTCTTCGCGTACAGGCGTCGTCCATGGGCGGGAGGATCGACGGCAACATTGCCTTCAGGGATCGTTTTTCCGCCAGCGGCCCCGTGAGCGCCGATCTCACTTTCGGCAGCATCAATGCCGCCGACTGTCCCTGGATTGCCGAGCTTCTGGGACGTGCTGTCCGGGGTCGGGTGGACGGCCGGCTGCGCTTCGAAGGCCTTCCGGGGCAGTGGGCTGCCGGGTCGGGGCACCTGGAGATGGCGCTCGTCAACGGGCTGATCTCCCTGCAGGCCCCCCTGTTCGGCCTGCAGGAAATGATCTTTACGAGAATGGAAAGCAATATGGACCTTGGCAACGGGACCCTCCAGGTGAACCGGCTCCAGGTGGCCGGGGATCACCTCCAGGGGGAGTTCCGGGGAAGCATTCGCCTCGAAGGGGACTTTTCCCGCAGCCAGATCGCTCTGCGGGGTGATGTGAATGTCCCTGCCGCCGGACAGGAGCGTTTTGCCGTAGATGTGGGCGGCACGGTTGCCAGCCCGGTCATAACGCCCATCTGAGGCACCAGGAATCGGTATGCGAAACTTCATGAAAAACAGGCAACACGCGCTGATGGTCCTCCTCGTGATCGCCGTCGTCGTGTATTTTGTCGTCGACATCGCGTACCGGCTCATCGAACTGAACACGCCGCCTCCCGCGCCGGAGCCTCAGGCAGCGGTGAGCGCACCGGCCGCGGACATGACGAAAGACCCCCTCGAAGCCTATGCCGTCATCGTCGAGCGAAACCTCTTCCGGACGACGGACCGGCCCATCGTCGTAGACCAGACGGACCCCAACTCGCTCGAGGCTACAGCCCTGCAGCTCGATCTCTACGGCACCATCGCCGGGGAGGGCGGCAGGGGCTATGCCATCATCGAGGAGAGGGACAAGAAGAGGCAGCGCGTCTACAAGGTCGGCGACAAGGTCGCCGGGGCCACGATCGTCAAGATCATGCGAAACGCCGTCGTGCTGCGACTCGGGGAGAAGGACCAGGTCCTGAAGAAAAAAGAGATCGCATCGACAGGAAGCGAGCGTCGGGCGCTGCCCGGGATGGCCACACAGCAGACACAGCCGGCCTCGCCGGGAGCCGCTCCCCCCCCCAGACCTTTGTCCCGTCCCCCTGCAGCAGGCCCCTCGGGCTCGGCCGCCGACCTGGCAGGCCTGCTGACCCAGGCCCGTGTGATACCCAACGTAAAGGCCGGATCCTCGGGCAAGCCCGATGGGGTCATCATCAATGAGATCCAGCCGGGGAGTCTCTTCGAGAACGCGGGGCTCGTCAACGGGGATGTCATCCAGGAAGTCAACGGCAAGACCGTAACCGGGGTAGCCGATCTCGTGTCCATGTACCGGGACCTCAAGCCGGGGACGAGCCTGTCCGTCAAGGTGACCCGTTCGGGCAGACAGGTGGTGCTTAACCACACGGTGGAGTAGCTGCTTCGCAGCAGTGAAAGAAGTGCTTGAGTGCGGAAGTGTCTGAGTGAATAGAAGAAGGAACTAGAGGCAAGGAAAAACAACCGTAAGGAATAAGGCAAGAAAATCCCCCTCTTTCCCCCTTTATAAAAGGGGGATGACCGGGGGCGCATCCCGTAAGGAGGCGCAACCAGGTCCGGTTCTTTCCTTACCGGGCCGCCCCGCGAAGCGGATCAGGGGCGGCAAAGGGGGATTTAGACCGGATAGACGGGATAGACGGAACAGACCGGACAGACGAAAATCGCGGTGGCATTTTGCCGCTTGATGTACTAATAATGAACAAGGATGAACCCCGGGTATGTACACCTCCCATTACAAACTGAGGGAGAATCCCTTCAGCCTCACGCCCGACCCGAAGTATCTCTTCTTGAGCCGCCAGCATCGGGAGGCCCTCAACCACCTGATATACGGGATCAAGGAAAAAAAGGGGTTCATCGTTGTCACAGGAGGAATCGGTACGGGGAAGACGACCCTCTCCAGAGCGCTTCTCTCCGGAATAGATCCCTCCGTGGAAACGGCCCTTATCTTCAACTCGTACCTCTCGGACATGGAACTTCTCGAGGTGATCAACCAGGAGTTCCGGATTCCGCTGACAGGGGTCGAAAGAACAAAGAGGCGTTACATCGACGCACTCAACGCTTTCCTGCTGGCCAATCACAGGGCGGGGAAGAATGCCGTCGTTCTCATCGACGAGGCTCAGAACCTCTCCCGGAACGTCCTCGAGCAGATCCGGATGCTCTCCAACCTGGAAACGGAGACGGAAAAACTGCTCCAGATTGTCCTGGTGGGGCAACCCGAGTTGCGGGATCTCCTCGTCCAGCCCTCGCTGAGACAGCTCAACGAGAGGATCTCCGTGCGCTACCATCTCGATGCCCTCCTGGAGGATGACGTGCCCGACTATATTCTGCACCGGCTCACCGTGGCGGGGAACACGGGACATCTCTCGGTTGCCGACGACGCCTTCGACAAGATTTATGACTTCAGCCGGGGAAACCCGAGGCGCATCAACATCCTCTGTGACAGGGCGCTTCTGATCGCCTACACCGGGAACCAGCTGGAGATCGATAGCAAGATTGTAAAGCTGGCCATCAAGGACCTGAAGTCGAGCGACGTGAAAAAGGGAACCTTTTTTGCAGGACGAAGGAAAGGGCTGTTTTCTTGAAACCGTTTTAGGATTTAGGTCTTAGGTTTTAAGTAGTTGGGGCGAAAAGCATTTTTCCTCTAGTACGTAAAACGTAAAACCTGATACGTAAAACCAGGTTGAGTGCTGGGACCTGGAAGGCATTTTCGAGCCGAGCGATCTTACAGAGAATTGAAACATATGAGTTATATAACGACTGCACTGAAAAGAGCCCACAAAGCCAACGATGAGCGGTATCTGCCCTACCGGGACATCATATCGGCCCGGCCGCGGCGCAGGGTCCAGGGCAGGAAGCGCCTGATCCTCGGTGTCTGCCTGGCCTCGCTTGTACTCCTGGCCTCGACGGCCTTCTCCCTCATCACTTATATCGGGCAGGACGGAACCGGAAACGAGGAGGGGGCTCTCAGCGTCACCGCCGTCTCCCACCGGGCCCGGATCGAACCTGCCGCGCGACACCTGGCGGTCCCCGCCACGGCGGACCCGGCCCGGGACGCCGATATCCTCTTCCAGGCCGGGCTCAGGCGGCAGCAGGCAGGCAGCCTGGATGAAGCAGAGGCATTCTATCGCAGGGCCATCTTGGCAAATCCGAAGAACCTCAACGCCCTGAACAACCTCGGCGTGCTCTTCCTGTCTCAGCGGCGCGACAAGGAGGCCATCGACATCTTCACCCGGCTCATCGACGTGAAAGGCAACTGGGCCGACCCTTACTACAATCTGGCCTGCCTCTACAGCCGCCAGGGGGACATCCCCAAGAGCCTGTGGTACCTCAAGGTCGCCCTGTGGATGAACAAGGAGCTCCGGGAGTGGGCCCGGAACGACTCGGATCTGGAGCCTTTGCGCTCAAAACCTGAATATCAGAAAATCATAAACTAGAGTGTGAATGCGCATGTCAACCCTATCCGGCAAGAAGATGATCCCCACGACGGCCCTGGTCGTGCTGATGCTGCTTTTCGTTTTCCAGGGAACGGCCCCCGCGGCCCGTCTGGCCGGCAACGCCCGGCCTGTTTCGACGCTGTCAACGGAATCCCCCGGCCCGGCAAAAGAGGGCGCAGCCCTGCAGAAGACCGCAGGTGAGGAAGATGAGCCGGCGACGGCCCCCGTGCAGAAGAAAAAGGCCCCGGCCAGGAAAAAGGTCGCCCAGAAGGCCCCCCCGAAGAAAGCGGCGCCGGCCCGGCAGATCGCGGCGAATAACGGTGACGAGAACAGCGGCGCACCCGGAAGGCCCGGCTCCGCGAGCGGAAAACTGGGCAAGTACGTCACCATCGACTTCGACAACGTCGACATCCTCGCTTTCATCAAGTTCATCAGCGAGCTGACCGGGAAGAATTTCGTCGTTGACGAGGCCGTCAAGGGGAAGGTCAGCGTGTTTTCTCCGCGGAAGATCTCCTCCGACGAGGCCTACAAAGTGTTCGAATCCGTCCTCGAGATCCACGGCCTGACGACGGTCCCTTCGGGCGACGTGATCAAGATCGTACCGAGCCAGCAGGCGAGGGAGAAGAGCATCGAGACGCGGCTGCGAGCCGAGGGCGCCGGCCCCAATGACCGCGTGGTGACCCAGATCGTGCCGCTGAAGCACGCCAGCCCCGACGACATGAAAAAGATCCTCGACCCGCTCGTGTCGAAGGCAAGCGTCATCCTCTCCTACCCGCCCACAGGGATGCTCGTCATCACCGACGTCCAGTCCAACATCAAGCGGCTCGTCAAGATCGTCAACGCGCTGGATGTGCAGGGCGTGGGCGAGCAGATTCACATCATCCCGCTCAAGCACGCCGTGGCATCGGACACGGCGGCTTCTCTCAACTCCATTTTCCAGCTCGACCAGGCAGCGCGGCGGCCCCAGGCCACGATGACGATGAGAATCATGTCCGACGATCGCACCAACAGCCTCATCGTGCTGGCCTCGGAGGTCTTTGCCATCCGGGTCCGTGAGTTCGTGGCGCTCCTTGACCGGGATATTCCCCAGGGCGAATCCAAGATGCATGTCTTTCGCCTGCAGTACGCCAACTCGGAAGACCTCGCCAAAATCCTGATGAACCTGCCGTCGAAGGACGCCAGGCCGGCGGCCGCAGCACCCGGCCAGCCGGCGGCCACGGCGATAACCGGACTGCGCGGCAGACTTGCCCTGCTTTCGAGTGACGTGCAGATCGTTTCCGACAAGGCGACGAACACGCTCATCATCACGGCCAACAAGGAAGATTGGCGCATCCTCGAGGAAGTCATCCGGAAGGTGGACATCGCGAGATCCATGGTCTACATCGAGGCCTTGATCATGGAAGTGGACGTGAACAAGAACTTCCAGCTCGGCGTCGAGTGGCGGGCCGTCAAGGATCTCGGCAAAGTCAGCGGGTTTGACACGGGACAGGCCGCTGCTTTCGGCGGCTCCGGAGGCGGCGGGCAGGGCGGATCATACCAGCTCTTCCCGGGCACATCCACACAACCCACATTCCCCAGCGGCTTCTCGTTGGGCGTGCTCGCAGCAGGAATCACGCTCGGCGGGATCACATTCCCGAATATCGGCGCCGTCATCAACGCCGTGCAGCAGGACTCTCAAGTGCACATTCTCTCGAACCCCCAGCTGCTCACAAGCGACAACGAGGAGGCGACGATCAGCGTCGGCAAGAACATCCCCTACATCACGAGGGCGGAGCGATCGACAACCAACGTGGACTACACGACCTATGAATACCGGGACGTCGGCGTCATCCTGACCATCACCCCCTCCATCAACACGGAGCGATTCGTGCGCCTCAAGGTCAACCAGGAGGTCTCCACCATCGTACAGGAGGAATCCACGGTGGGGCTGCCGACGACCCTCAAGCGCACCGCCAAGACGACGATCATGATCAAGGACAACCAGACCATCGTCATCGGCGGTCTCATGGGCGACAGCTCCACGTCGAGCAACTACCAGGTCCCGCTGCTGGGCGACATTCCGCTTCTGGGATGGCTGTTCAAGTCAAAAGGCCAGCGGCGCGAGAAAACGAACCTCTACATCTTCATCACCCCCCACATCATCGAGAACGTTGCCGAGGCCGATGCGATCAAGGAGATCAAGCGTGAGCAGATCGAGTCCTTCGAAGGAGGGGTGATCAAGAGCTACGGTCCTCAAAAACCCGGGCCGGCGGACAAGAAAATCCAGTGACAGGGATCGGCTGAGAACAAATGGAAGCAAAAGAAGACAAGCGTGATCCCCGGCCCGCGGATATCCCCGGCCTGATCAACCCCGACGGAAAGCCCATGGTCGAGCTACTCGATGAGGCCTTTGGTCCCGTGTCCGAGGGCGGGGTGGCGAGGCGCCGGACCATCGGGGAGATCTACACCCACAAGAAGGCCACCGACGAGGTAAGCCAGCTCCGCAGCCTGAGCCTAAAGTTCGGTATCCCCATCCTGCCGGAACTCCCCACGGACCACATGAGCGTGGAGTTCACCCGGAAGGTCCCCATCCAGTACCTCAAGAAGCAGAAGATGGTCCCCGTGGAGACGCCCGACGCCTTCCTGGTCGCAGTGAACGACCCCACCAACTTCCAGGCCGTCGACGATCTGATGCGGCTGCTCGACCGCGACGACGCCGAGGTGGTGCTGGCCTCCGAGGGGACGATCCTCTCGGCCATCAATTCCGCCTATGACCTGGGCCGTGATTCCGCACAGGAATTCATCCAGATCATGAACGGCGATTCGGCCGACAGCATCATCTCCGAGATCGAGGAGACGGCCGACCTGCTGGACGAAACGAGCGACGCGCCAATCATCAAGCTCGTCAACCTGGTTCTCGCCCAGGCGATCAAGGACCGCTCCAGCGACATCCACATCGAGCCCTATGCCAACTCGCTCAAGATCCGATACCGGATAGACGGCATGCTCTACAACCTGCTGAACCTGCCGCGCCGCATCCAGTCATCACTCGTGTCGCGCATCAAGATCATGGCCAAGCTCAACATCGCCGAGAAGCGCCTCCCGCAGGACGGACGCATCGAGGTAAAGATCGGCGACAAGAGCGTGGACATCCGCGTCTCCGTTATCCCCACGGCCTTCGGCGAGCGTGTCGTGCTCAGGCTCCTGGACAAGTCCCAGGCGCTTCTCACGCTCTCCGACCTGGGGCTGGACGAGGCGAAGGTCGCCCAGTTCGACCGCCTCATCAAGTCGCCCTACGGGATCGTCCTCGTCACGGGGCCCACGGGCAGCGGAAAGACGACGAGCCTCTATGCGGCGCTCTCGAAGATCAACAGCCCCGCGATCAACATCATCACCATCGAGGATCCCATCGAGTACCAGATCGAGGGGATCGGGCAGATCCAGGTCAACCCCAAGATCGACCTCACCTTCGCTACCGGCCTGCGCTCGATCGTGCGTCAGGACCCGGATGTCATCCTTGTGGGAGAGGTCCGCGACCGCGAGACGGCCGAGATCGCCATCCAGTCCTCGCTGACGGGGCATCTCGTATTTTCGACGCTGCACACCAACGACGCGGCCAGCGCCATTACGCGCCTCATCGACATGGGGATCGAGCCCTTCCTGGTGGCCTCGTCGGTCATCGCCATCGTGGCCCAGAGGCTCGTGCGCATGCTGTGCCCTCGTTGCAAGGAAGCCTACGAGCCCGACGCAGAGTCGCTCATCGACGCAGGAATCCCCCGCAACGCCGTCAACGGCCGGTCGATCTACCGCCGCAAGGGCTGCAACGCCTGTATGAATACGGGATACCGGGGCCGGACGGGCATCTTCGAGATCATGAACATGGACGAAGGGGTCAAGAAACTGATCCTCAGGACGTCGGACTCCAACCAGATCAACGACGAGGCCGTCCGCAACGGCATGTCGACACTGGTCCAGGACGGGGCCCGCAAGGTCCTTGAGGGAGTCACGACGATCGAGGAGGTGCTCCGCGTGACCCGCATCCTGCACCGCAACACCGGCGGCGCCATCGAGGACGAGGCAATCTGAAGAAGTGCGTGAGTGTTTAAGTGTCTGATTGATGAAGTGAAGAAAAAAATGAAAAAGCCCCGGTCGCCTGGAAGGCACATGGGCTTTTTCATTTTTGCTTTGTGGCTTGGGGCTCTTTGCTCTCGTCCCTTGTCCCTCTTATATTCTCTCTTCACTCAGGCACTCAAACACTTCCTTTCACTCAGACACTCCTTTTTCGCGAAGCGGCTGCCAGGCGCATTACTTGTACCCTTCGGGATAGAAATCGTCCCAGGTGTTGGTCAGCAGCCGCGACGTCAAGCCGGTCGTATCGTCGACCTTGATCGAATAGATCTCTCTCTTCGTCTCATTGGGCGGAATGGCCGAAAAGAGCAGCCGTTGGTCATCCGCCGAGAAGGCGATGCCGCTCACGTTCTGGACGGATGTGCTGACCGGGCCGTACGCGAAGCCGATCCGGTTGACGAACTGCAGTGTCGGGATCTTGTTGATGTTGATGAAGTGAAGGAGCGCCGGGCCCGTGGCGATCTTCACCTCCGAGACCAGGAGGCTTCCGTCGTGGGAGACGACGGGCTGGCTGCCGGCCAGTATGGGTCCCGTGACCGTCGCCGTGGCGATATCCTGCAGGTAGATCCCCACGGTCTGGCCCGGCCCCGTCCCGGTGCCGCGGCTGAACACGACGGTGTTCGCGTCCCAATAGTCATGACCGAAGATGTCCGTAACGCCCGCGGGGGGGTTGGTGATCTGCGTGAGCGACGTCCCGTCCGGCCTTATCCGGTAGATCTTGCCCAGGTTCCTGAAAAGGATCCAATCGCCCGCAGGGGACCAGCGGGGCCGGAGGCCCTGCGTCAGGTCCTTCTCGGTCGTGCCCGCGGCATCGCCCACCTGCCTCACGATGATGCGGTCAAACCCGCCAACGACCCGCTTGAATGCGACCCACTTGCCGTCGTGCGAGACATCGGGCATAGAGTCGTCGAAGGCGGTCACAAACAGGGCCGACGGCAGCAGCGGGACTTCATCCGTGGCCGTCATCAGTTGTCCCCTGCCCGTCTCCTGCGATACGTAGACGACGGAGGCGCACCCCCACGTCATGAGAAGGCAGACCAACACGAATACGAGCAGCTTTTTCATGGGTACCCTCCTTGGACCTGAGATGTGTGGTGAATTTTCTGGTTTGGATGACTGGATCGTTGTCTGTACGCCGGCTGCCGAAAGATCACTTCGGAATGAGCGGTTGGATGATTGACAGATGAACAAAAGGAATATCAGGACGCGCTTACTTACTAAGTAACGTCAAACCCTTTCCCCGTCAACAGAAAATTGAAGTGATCACCGGCCGTACACCGTCGGGTCCGGGATGCCGGCTTCGCGGAACCCCTTTTTCCGGAGAAGGCAGCTGTCGCAATCGCCGCAGGCCCTGCCCCGGGCGTCCGGGTCGTAGCAGCTGTGGGTGAGCCGGTAGTCGACACCGAGTTCGGTGCCTGTCCGGATGATCTCGGCCTTTGTCATGTGGATGAGAGGCGTTCGGATGGCGATCTTCATTTTTCCCTCGACGGCGGCCTTGATGGCCAGATTCGCCATGGCCTCGAAGGCGCTGATGTACTCTGGCCTGCAGTCGGGGTATCCGGAGTAATCGACGGCGTTGACGCCGATGAAGATGTCGGCTGCCTCCAGGACCTCCGCCCAGGCCAGGGCGTAGGACAGGAAAATGGTGTTGCGCGCCGGCACGTAGGTCACCGGTATCCCCGATTCGATTTGCTCCTCCTTTCGGCCGTGGGGCACGGCGATGTCGGCCGTGAGGGCCGAACCGCCGATCTTCCCGAGGTCGATCCGGATGACGAGGTGCTGCCGGGCGCCAAGGACGCCTGCTATTTTCCGCGACGCCTCCAGTTCCACGGCATGACGTTGTCCGTAATCAAAGCTCAGGCAGTAGAGTTCGTATCCTTCACGTTTCGCCACGGCCATCACCGTCGTGGAGTCGATACCGCCGCTCGCAAGGATCACCGCTTTTCTCTTTTTTTCCATCACCGATTCCTTTGATCGTCACGACCCGGACAGGTCCGATTCCCTCCTCAGTGCCAGCATTCCCGCCATTGCGGCCAGAAGGAGCGCAATATCCAGCGTCCACACGAACCGGTAGGAGCCAAGGGCATCGTAGAGAATGCCGCCGACGATGGGCCCGAGGGCCCCGCCGACGCCCGCGACGAAGAAGTTGAGAAGCCCGTAGACCGATCCCATGCGCTCCCTGCCGAAACGGCCCGAGGCGATGATGGGCAAAATGGGCCCGAGGCACCCGTACCCGAAGCCGAAGATCAGCGCATAGGCAAAGAGCCCCTCCACCGTCGTCACCGAGAGCAGGACGGCCATCCCCGCAGCCATGAACCCATAGCCCAGCATGGCGGAGTACTTGGGATCGTGCAGGCGGTCACTCAGCCAGCCGAAGAAAAACTGCCCGCAAAAGCCCGCTAGACCTATCGCGCCCAGGGAGGAGGCCGCGGCAATGCGATCGATCCCGAGATCCAGGGCGTAGGGAACCTGGTGGACAAACGCCATCAGTACGGTCATGACCGCCGTTCCCTGGCAGACCGACAGAACCCAGAAACGGGAATCCCTCAGGGCCTCCCCGATGGGCGCCGTGCCCGTCTTCTCCAGGACCTCGCCGTTCGCCGCACCGGCTTCAGCAGGCACGCGCTTTCCCCCGTCGGGATGCAGCCCGTGATCCTCCGGTTTCATCCTTCCGAGAAAGACCTGGGCGATCAGCACCCCCGGCAAAAGCAGGGTGAGCCCCATGACGATGAAGCCGGCCTGCCAGCCGTAGTCCTTCACGATCCATCCCACGACCGGGGTCATGACCATCGTGCCGAAACTGACGCCCATCGACGCAATGCCGATGGCCAGCCCCCGCTTGCGCACGAACCACTTGCCCACGGAGGAATTCCCCACGACGATGCCCGTCCAGGACGATCCCAGGCCGCAGAGCAGACCGTAGGCAAGGTAGAAGGTCAGGGGAGTGCTGGCGAAGGCCGACAGGATGAATCCCAGGGCGCCGACGGCGGCTCCCGCCGTAGCGATCCAGCGCGGCGCAATGCGGTCCAGGAGCCTGCCGGCATAGATCCCTCCCGCGGCGAAGAAGAGCATGTTGATGGAGGCCGCCAGGGATATGGCGGTGCGCGACCAGCCATTTTCCATGGTGAGCGGCTGTACGAAAATGCCGAAGCTGTAGCGAGCACCGTAGCTGACGGCGTGAAGCAGAAAGGAACCCGCCACGACGTACCAGCCCCAGAAGATTCCTTCTTCGGTTTTCCTTTCACCCGTCATCGGCATCGTTTTATCTAGGACCCGGAGAGGCTTTTTGTCAATCGAAAGAAGGGGTATCGGGGATTGGAATCAAAGACAGCCCAAAGCCTGCAGTCTACAGCCTACAGTCAGAAGAGAAAATGATTCTTTGCTGTTGGCTGCTGGCTGCTGGCTGTCGGCTTCTTCCACTTCTGCCACTTCTTTCACTTCTTTCACTTCCCTCACTTCAACGTCGGCCTTCCTTTACGCGGCCGCTGAAGTATGCTACAAGAGGCAATCAACCGGCACCTCCAAGGAACCCATCAACCCCATGCACGGAAGTCGCACCCGCATCCCTTTCCCGGCCCGGCGTCGAAGGCAAACAAAACGGGAAGAGCCCTCTTCGTGGCTCAAGCCCGAGGCCGACCCGGCTCTCAACGACGTGCTCGCCCGGATCGGTAAGCCCGAAGAAGCGCCCTTCAGGCCGGACCCCTTCCAGCTCGAGGCCCTCGAGGCCATCGGGCGTTCGGACTGCCTTGTCATGGCCCCGACAGGTTCCGGGAAGACCTGGATCGCCGAGCAGGCCATCCGGAAGATGCTCCGGGAGGGAAAGCGCTGCTGGTATGCCTCGCCCCTGAAGGCCCTGTCGAATGCCAAGTGGGTGGAGTTCGGCGACATCTTCGAGAGCATGAACGTGGGCATCCTCACGGGCGACACCAAAGAGAACACGGATGCTCCCGTCATCGTGGGAACGACGGAGATCCTCCGCAACCAGCTCTACGACACCATGCACGAGGGGCGAGATCTGCCCTTCGACCTGGTCATCCTCGACGAAGCCCACTACCTCGGCGACGAGGAGCGCGGTGTAGTCTGGGAGGAGATCATGATCTACCTGCCCGCGCGGGTGAACCTCCTGCTGCTCTCGGCCACGATCGAAAACGGCCGCGAGATCGCCGCCTGGCTCGAGGGCCTGCGCAGCAAGAAATGCGTCGTCGTCGAGGAGAGGCGGCGGCCGGTGCCCCTCTACCCGCTCTTTCTCCACCCGTCGGGTCGGCTCATGCCCTTTCTCAACAAACGAAGGTTCTATAGCCGTGTGGAACAGTTTGCCCGCGAGCGGGGCAAGCAGCAGCGCGGCGGCCGGGGGTTCACGCCCTACGGCGAGATCGTGCGGGCCCTGAGGCACTTCAATCTGCTGCCGGCCATCTTTTTTCTCCAGTCGAGGGCCGAGTGCGACAACGCCCTGAAGAGCTGCCGGCAGATCACGCGACCGGCGAACGTCGAGTTCGACGACGCGCTTCAGGAAATGATCGACCACACGCCGAGGCTGGCCCAGCACAAGCAGCTCGCGCAGCTGCGCCTCTCCCGGGTCGCCTCCCACCACGGGGGTCAGCTCCCGCCGTGGAAGTTTGTCGTGGAGACCATGATGAAGCGCGGCTACCTGGATGCGATCTTCGCCACGTCCACCGTGGCGGCGGGGGTGAACTTCCCGGCGCGGACGATCGTTCTTTTCAACTCCGACTATTTCAACGGGCACGAGTGTGTGCCGCTCGGTGCCACCGGCTTTCACCAGATGACGGGCCGGGCGGGCCGCCGTGGGCAGGACAACATCGGCTTCATGATGCTGGTGCCGGGCCGGTTCATGGATCTGGAGCATATACGGAGGCTTGTCTTCACGCGCTCCGAGGACATCGAGAGCCGCATCAAGAACGACTTCTCCATGGTGCTGAACCTGCTTTTGTCCCAGACGATGGAGAACGTCCGCCACATCTTCGAGAACTCGCTTGCGGACTTTCAACAGGACAAGGAGCGAAGGGAAGGAAAGAAAAGCGCCGCCTCGCGTCTCTGGCGGGCCTTCCAGCGGCACGTGTCGTTCCTCAAGGCAGAGGGTTTCGTGGGCGAAAATGACCGGCTCACCGCCGACGGGGTCTGGACCTCCCAGCTGAGGCTCGACCACCCCGTGCTGATTGCCGAGTGCCTGCGGCGCGGAGCTCTCCCGAACGAGGACGCGGCACTGCTGGCCGCCGTGATTGCACCCTTCGTCTACGACCGGGGCCAGGAAATCTCCGTGAAAAGAAAGGAACTGCCCAAACGGCTTGTCCAGGCTTACGACCGGGTGGTCGAAACCGTTTTCCCCATGATGGAGAAGCTCGATGCCGAGGGCTTCGGCCTGCACCCCCTGCCCCTCTGGACAGCTGCCGTGATCTACGACTGGGCCCGGGGGCGCGATTGGGACCGGATCGTCGAGCGCTACGGATTTGCCGACGGCGACATGGCCATGCTCGTCTCCCGGACGGCCGATAACCTCCGGCAGATCGCCGCCCTGCGGGACACACACCCCGATGTGGCCGCCCTGGCCTGGAAGGCGCGGGAGTCGCTGTTGAGGGAGCCGGTTGTATTCTGAAGCCCGCGGCTTCAGAATACAGTGGCTAGTGGGTTGTGAAAAGAAGCAGCGGTTCTTTCTTGCCTGATTAACCAGTCAACTCTTCAACTTATCAACTGCGCCCCTCGCAGGGGGCGCAATTTGCTGCTTGACAATTTTGTGCCGGGAAGGCTATAAAGGCCATTCCGATGGAAAAACGGGCCGGATCACTCCGGCCCTCTTTTTACAGAGAACGCAAGCGTCCCCATCGTCTAGTGGCCTAGGACACTGGCCTTTCACGCCGGCGACCGGGGTTCGACTCCCCGTGGGGACGCCAGAAAACTGAAGGGGCATGCCCATCACGGCTTGCCCCTTGTTGTTTTTCCCATCCAGAGAATCGAAACTGTCGTCAGTACTCCTGGAAGACTCACTGCCCCCGGTGCTTCTACGGCACATTGACATTGAATTTCGCCGTTGCCGTTTTTCCCGCATGATTGATCTTCACTGCGATGTACCAGGGGCCCTCCATGATGAAGTTCATCTTTGCCCGATATCTATCCCCCTTGAACGGGGCATCGATTTTGTAATTCATGGGGGCCATCCGCGGCATGGGCGGCATGTAGTAATTCACGAGGACCTTTGCATCGGTAACCATCGCGCCGTCAATCCCCCTGATTTCCACTTCCAGATTGTTGGTCCCGATGATGGGCGGGTTTCTGTCTATCAGGATGGAGACGACGTAGTCGCCCGCCTTCTTGCTGTCGGCAAGACTCGCCGCATAACCGATTCCCGTCAAGGGACAGAGGATAAGAAGGACCTGCAGCGTTATCAGGCAGAAGATCCTCCATGGTAAATTATCAGAAGACGGACGGACGGTGATCATAGATAAACTTACTATATTTCGTCATCCCCGGTAAATAGAATTCCCGGCAATAACATGTCATCAGAAGCATGCACCGCCATTCATTCGGACGAACGGTCTCCATCCGACCCTGTCCGTCGTAGGGCCTTCTCCGATTATCTTATTTGCAGCAGTTGCAATGAGTGCAACGCATGATCCGTTTCCTTAGACCTGCCCCTTCCTTTTCCCTACACGCATTTAAGGTTCTTCACACCGAATCCGGAGGCTTTCCCCGATTGATGCGAACAATCGTCTTTATTATCGTAAAGTCACTTAGCCGCTTTTTATGGAAATTCGTCGCTCGTGAATATGCATCCTTTTTCATTAGATCAATTCATTCTCCCGGCACATTGACCCGAATTTCTCTTTCTTTAAGATTCTGTCTTACGAAGGTGAGAAAGAATAGACGGGCAGCAAACCATAATATGCCCTGAATGCTTCTCTTCAAATAAACACGAAAGAGACCCGATCGAAACCGTATCTTCATTCTCAAACGGAATTTAGGCGAAATCGAACAACACAAACAGGAAAGAATTCGCTGCGAGATCTAAGGATGGAGGATCGTATGAAAAAGATATCAAGACGTCAATTTTTGAAAGGCTCCATGATGGCGGGAGCCTACCTTGCGGCAGGAAGCGCGGGGGCACTGTGGAAGCCGCGCAAGGCCCACGCCTTCGCCCAAAGCCCGAACCTGCAGAAATTCGTCTCGCCGCTGCGCGGCGTAGGGGGGTCGGGTATCCCGGTCATGCAGCCCGACGCTGTTGCGCAGCCATGGTGGCAGCCCGGCGTAACCCATTACACCATTGACATCGGCCAGTACACGGACCAACTCCACCCGGTCCTGCCGAATCCGACCCGGCTCTGGGGATACGGCCAGAATGGAATTCACAGGCACCTTGGCGGGATCATCGCCGTCAGGAGAGGAACACCGGTCCAGATCACCTTCAGGAACAACCTGCCTGCAACGAACATCATACCGGTGGATACCACTATTCCCGGCGCCAATCAGGCACAAAACCGCACCGCCGTGCACCTCCATGGGGGATTAGTGCCCTGGATCAGTGACGGCGGTCCCTTCGACTGGTGGACACCCGACGGCTTACACGGTGCCAGCTTCCTGAACAATATGCTGAATCCGACTGCGGCACTTAATGAGGCCGAGTACTACTACCCCAACAACCAGGGCGCACGGCTGGTCTGGTACCATGACCATGCCTACGGCATCACCCGTACCAACGCCTATGCCGGAATCGCAAGCGGCTACGTCATCTACGATGACTATGAGACCATTACACTGGCCGGTGCTCCATACAATCTTCCCGGTCCCTTGGATCCGCGGACCGTTTACCTGATCTTCCAGGACAAGATTTTCTGGGACGGAAACACGGCTGCAACCGGAGCCGATCCCGGTTATGCCTCCAAGGTGCCCGGTGCACAAGCGGGAGATCTCTGGTATGCCCACGTCTACGATCCGCTTCGCTGGCTTGTCGGGCCGGCACCACTTATCACCCCTTTGCCCGACCCATCCGTTGTCCCGGAGTTCTTCGGCGATACGATCCTCGTCAACGGCACGGTTTATCCGTTCCTGCAACTGGAGCAGAGGCAGTACCGGTTCCGGATGCTCAACGCCTGCAACGCCCGTTTCCTCAACCCGAGGCTCGTCTACGCCCAGGCAGGCGCGTTTGCAACCGAGCCCAACACGAAAGCACCGGGCCCGCCCTTCATACAGATCGGGACAGAGGGCGGCTTCCTGCCCGCCCCGGCCATGCTCAACGGGCCGAAACAACCCCTGCTTCTCCTGGCACCGGCAGAACGGGCCGATCTGATCGTGGATCTCCGGGCGGTTCCCGCTAACTCAACTCTCATCCTCTACAGCGACGCGCCGGCGCCGTTCCCCGTTGGCGATCCCCGCAACGACTACTTCCCGGGAAACAAGAGCACGCCAGTATCAGTCGTTGGATTCGGGCCCAATACCCGGACGCTGCTCCAGATCAGGGTGAAAGCCCCTGTCGGCGCTCCGGACTCTGCGATTTCATTCCCGGCCGCGACTGTATTGACACCTACGGACCCGTTCCTTGTGAAACAGACGCTCGGTGTGCCCATTGTACCTGTCGTCGCGCCATCCGCGACGGGTTTTTCCACCACGATCACGCTGGTAAACGGAACTACGGTCCCTGCAAATTATCGTTACCTGACACTGAACGAGACCTTCGACGATTACGGCCGCCTGATCCAGTACCTCGGCACGAACGTGTCAATCAACCTCGGCGGACCGGGGCTCTTCGGAAGAAAGTATGACACAATACCAACAGAAGTTATTCCCGCAGGTTCTTACGAGGTCTGGGAGATCGCCAACCTCACAGGTGACACGCACCCGATCCACTTCCATCTCGTCAACGTCCAGATCCTCTCCCGGCAGGCATTCAACGCCAAGCAATTCGC
>Ga0316628_100001102_pt1 | contig 18632 bp, 12 predicted proteins | sample OWC_Aug_M2_C1_D5_FD_207648 | JGI IMG/M metagenome (GOLD analysis project Ga0316628, IMG submission 207648) | Wetland soil microbial communities from Old Woman Creek delta, Ohio, United States - OWC_Aug_M2_C1_D5_C | ecosystem: Environmental > Terrestrial > Soil > Wetlands | place: USA: Ohio... | reverse complement strand
GCTCGACCCGGACGCGTTCGAGGGGCTGTCGGTCGTCGAGAAGGTGCTGCGGATCCTCGTCCCGTACAAGCTCGTCAGCAGGGAATTCAGGAAAGAGGACACCGTCATCACGGTGAACGGGAAGACGGTGGGGGGGAAGGCCCTCGCCCTCATCGCGGGCCCCTGCTCCGTGGAAGGTCGCGACATGATGGTGGGAATCGGCGAGCGCGTCGCCGCCGCCGGCGCCACGTTCCTTCGCGGCGGGGCGTTCAAGCCGCGCACCTCCCCGTACGCCTTCCAGGGATTGGGGGAAGAGGGATTGAAATACCTCGCGGAGGCCCGCGACCGGACCGGGCTCCCCGTGGCCACCGAGCTCATGGACCCGAGGGACATCGACCTGGTCGCGCGGTATGCCGACATCATCCAGATCGGGGCGCGGAACATGCAGAATTTCCGCCTCCTCACCGAGGTCGGCAAGCTCGACAAGCCGGTGATCCTCAAGCGGGGGATGAGTGCGACGATCCAGGAATGGCTCATGTCGGCGGAGTACATCGCCTCCGAGGGGAACCAGAAGATCATCCTGTGCGAGCGGGGGATCCGCACGTACGAGACGGCCACCCGGAACACCTTCGACGTCTCCTCCATCCCGGTGGTCAAGTCCCTTTCCCACCTTCCCGTGATCGCCGATCCCAGCCACGCCGCCGGGAAGATGGCCCTGGTGGAGCCGCTCGCCGCGGCCGCGATCGCGGCGGGGGCCGACGGCCTGATGATCGAGGTCCATCACCAGCCGGAGAAGGCGCTTTCCGACGGCCCGCAGTCGCTCAAGCCGGACGCGTTCATGCGGATGGTCGGGCGGCTGGGGAAGGTGGCCGAAGCGGTCGGGAGGACGTTGTAGGCTCGTGGCGCGGGAGCGGTTGGGCATCCTCGGCCTCGGGCTGATCGGCGGTTCGCTGGCGCTGTCCCTCAAGGGAAAGCGCGGCGCCCCCGAGGTGTGGGGGTGCGACCGCAGGAAGGAGACCGTCCGTCGGGCGCTTTCCGCCGGCGCGATCGCGCGCGCCTGCACCGAAGCGCAGCTTTCCGCCTGCGACGTGGTGATCGTGTGCATCCCGGTCCTTCGCGCCGTGGAGGCGATCCGGCGTCTCGGTCCGCGGATGCGGCCGGGAACGGTCCTGACCGACGCGGGGAGCGTGAAGTCCCGGATCGTACGGGAGGGGGAGCGCGCCGTCGCCCGTGGCGCCTTCTTCGTCGGAGGCCACCCGATCGCGGGGACGGAAGCGTCCGGATTTTCCGCCGCCGATCCGGGCCTTTTCCGGGGGCGGTCGTTCATCGTGACGACCACGCGCCGGACGGACGCCGGCGCGATCCGCCGCGTGGAACGGATCTGGAAACGGGCGGGTTCCGCGGCCCTGCTGCGGATGGATCCGAAGATCCACGACCACGTCTTCGCCTACGTCTCCCACCTTCCCCACGCGGTGGCGTACGCCCTCGTCCACTCCGTGGCGACCTTGCCCTCCAGGGTCCCGCTCGGCTACTCCGCGGGGGGGTTCCGGGACTTCACCCGGATCGCGTCGAGCAACCCGGAAATGTGGAAGGACATCGTGCTCGAGAACCGGCCCGAGCTCCTCCGGGCGCTCTCGCACTATCGCCGGAACCTCGCCCTTCTCGAACGCCGGATCGCCGCGGGAGACGCGGACGGGCTCCTCGAATATTTCGGCCGCGCCAAGAAGACCCGGGACGGGCTCCTGCCGTCATGAGCGGAAAAACGATCGTCCACGGCGTGCTTTCCGTCCCCGGCGACAAGTCGATCAGCCATCGCGCCGTGATGTTCGCCGCCCTCGCCGCGGGGGTGAGCCGCGTACGCGGGTTCCTCCACGCCGCGGATACCCTGTCCACGGCGGAAATGATGCGGGCTCTCGGCGCGCGGGTCGAGGAGGTCGCACCGACCGAGCTGCGGATCGAGGGCAAGGGGCTGCGCGCCCTTTCGGAGCCCGCCGACGTGATCGACGCCGGGAACTCGGGCACCACGATCCGGATCGGGTCGGGGATCCTCGCCGCCCAGCCGTTCCTCTCGGTCGTCACGGGCGACCGGTACCTTCGACGCCGGCCGATGGGCCGCGTGATCGACCCGCTGACGCGGATGGGGGCGTCGATCCTCGGCCGGGACGGGAACCGGCTCCCGCCCCTGTGCATCCGCGGCGGGGCTCTCCGGGGGATCCGGTACGAGATGCCCGTGGCTTCCGCGCAGGTGAAGTCCTCGCTGCTGCTCGCGGGGCTGTATGCCGACTCCCCGGTGACGGTGGTGGAGCCGGTGCGGTCGCGCGACCACACCGAGCGCATGCTGGCGGCGATGGGGGCCACGATCTCCCGGGACGGGAACGCGGTCACCGTGGCTCCCTGCGAGCGGCTCGATCCGCTGGAGATGACGGTTCCGGGGGACCTCTCCTCGGCCGCCTTCTTCCTCGTCCTTGCCGCCGTGACCCCGGGCTCGTCGCTCACCGTTCGCGGCGTGGGGGTGAATCCGTTCCGCACGGGGGTGCTGGACGTGCTGCGCCGGATGGGGGCCGACATCCGGCATGTCGGGGAGCGTACCGAGGGGGGAGAGCCGGTGGCGGACCTGGTCGTCCGCGGCGCCACGCTTACGGCCGCAAGCGTCGCGCCGGAAGAGGTTCCCGGACTGATCGATGAAGTCCCGGCCCTTTGCGTTGCGGCCGCCTTCGCCGCCGGGCGGACCGAGATCCGCGGCGCCGGGGAACTTCGCGTCAAGGAGTCGGACCGGATCGCCGCAATGGTCGACTGCCTGTCCTCCCTGGGGATCCCTTGCGGGGAGTACCCGGACGGTCTTTGGGTGGAGGGGCCTGCCGCGGTGCGCGTTGCCGGCCCGTGCGACAGCCGGGGGGACCACCGGATCGCGATGTCGCTGCGGATTCTCGGCGCGGCGGCGGGGGTTCCGGTCGAGGTGACGGACGTCGGTTGCATCGACACGTCCTTTCCCGGCTTCCAGCCGTTGCTCGACAGGTTGACGCGATGAGGAGCCGTCCGGTCGTCACGATCGACGGTCCGTCCGGATCGGGGAAGTCCACCGTGTCGAAACGGCTCGCGGAAGCCGCCGGGATGGTCCGCCTCGACACGGGCGCGATGTACCGGGCGGTCGCCCTGGCGGCCCGAAGCGAAGGTGTCCCCTGGGACGACCCGGTCCGCCTCGGCGGGATGGCCCGGGAACTGGACATCTCGTTCCGGATCGTCGCCGGGTCGCCGCGCATCTACCTGTCGGGTGACGACGTGAGCGAAGCGATCCGTACGCCGGAAATCAGCATGGGAGCCTCCGCGGTCTCGGCCCACGGGCCGGTCCGCGAGGCGCTGGTGGCGAAGCAGCGGGAGATGGCGCGCGAGGGGGGGGTCGTCCTCGAAGGGCGGGACACCGGCACGGTCGTCTTCCCCGACGCGGAGGCGAAGTTCTTTCTCGACGCGGCGGCGGCCGTGCGCGCCCGGCGCCGCTACCTCGAGATTTCCCCTCCGGGCGCCCAGTCGTACGAGGATGTCCTGCGGGACGTCCTCCGGCGGGACGTGCAGGACAGCACGCGGGAGCACTCCCCCCTGCGGGTGGCCGACGATGCGGTGTACATCGACTCGACGACGATGACGGTCGACGAGGTGGTGCGGGAGATGATGCGTCGCCTGCCCGAGAGGTCGCGGTGAAGAAGAAAGTCCTGATCGCCAGGAGCGCGGGGTTCTGCTTCGGCGTGAAGCGCGCCATCGCCATCGCCGACGAGACGGCCGGGAAGCGGGAGGCGGGGAGCGGGCAGGAAGGCCTGATCCAGTCGCTGGGCCCCATCATCCACAATCCGCAGGCGGTGGAACGGCTGCAGGAGAAGGGCGTCCGCGTCGTCGAGACGGTCGACGAGATCACATGCGGGAAGGCGATCATCCGTTCCCACGGGGTCACCCGTTCCGACCGGGCGGCGCTGGAAGGGAAGGGGGTCACGATCGTCGACGCCACTTGCCCCTTCGTGACGAAGGCCCAGGAGCACGCCAGGACCTTGAGCAGGAACGGGTACGCCGTCATCGTCGTCGGGGATCCGAACCACCCGGAGGTGAAAAGCATCATCAGCTACATCGAGAAGGGGGTCCCCGTCTTCACCTCGATCGCGGAAATCGCCGCCGCGAAAGGGGTCCGCAAGGCGGGGATCGTGGCGCAGACGACGCAGTCGTTCGAGAACCTCATGGCGTTCGTCGCCGCGGCGATGAAGCGGTTCCCCGAGGTCCGGGTGTTCAACACGATCTGCAACGCCACGGCCCTGCGGCAGCAGGAGTCGACCGGCCTGGCGGGAACGGCCGACGTGATGTTCGTCCTCGGCGGGTACAACAGTGCGAACACGCGCCGCCTGGCCGAGATCTGCAAGGCGATCAACCCCCGGACCCATCACATCGAGACGGAAAAGGAGCTGACGCCCGCGATGATCGAGGGGGCGTCGACGGCCGGGGTGACCGCCGGGGCGTCGACCCCCCAGTGGATCATCAACGGTTTCCTCGATCGCCTGAAGGAGCTTTGGAAGTGCGATATGATTGAGGTATCCTTTTACCGATAACGAGTTACGGTGTATAGTAGACAATTCGGAATCCAACACAGGAGCACGGCATGGACAACAAACCCGACCCGACTGACCTTCCGGAAGAGATGGATCCGGAAACCCCCGCCGGAGGCGCGCCGGCAGGGGAGGAAGATTTCGCGCGGATGTTCGCGGCCAGTCTCCAGTCCACCGGGGAAGGGCAGGTCATCCACGGCAAGGTCATCAAGGTCCTTAAAGATTTCGTCGCCGTCGACATCAACAAGAAATCCGAGGGGATGCTGCCGCTCGAGGACCTTCCCGAGGAGGAGCGCGGCGCGCTGCACCCGGGCGATCCGATCGAGGTCATGACCGAGGGGTACGATACGACCCTCGGCGCCATCCGCCTCTCCCGTTCCAAGGTGATGAAGATCCGGGTGTGGGACGACCTGCAGAAGGCGTTCGACGACGGTACGCCGGTCCAGGGGGCGATCATCGCCAAGGTCAAGGGCGGCTACACCGTGGACATCGGGGTCAAGGCGTTCCTCCCGGGAAGCCAGGTGGATCTTCGGCCCGTGCGGGATACCGATCCCGTGATCGGCATCTCCGGGAAATTCAAGATCCTCAAGTTCTCCCGCAAGAAAGCGAACGTCGTCGTCTCCCGCCGCGCGTTCATGGAAGACGAGCGCGACGTCCAGCGCGCGGGACTCCTCGACAACATCAAGGAGGGGGACGTCGTCGAAGCGCGGGTGAAAAACATCACCGACTACGGCGTCTTCATGGACCTTGGGGGTCTGGACGGCCTGATGCACGTGACCGACATGAGCTACGGGAAGGTGGGGCACCCCTCCGACCTGTGCAAGGTCGGCGAGCTCTACAAGGTGAAGGTCATCCGCTTCGACCGCGAGCGCGGCCGCATTTCCCTGGGCCTCAAGCAGACGAAATCGGACCCATGGCTCGATCTCGATGCGAAGTACCAGCCGGGGATGCGCGTCCGCGGCAAGGTCACCAACACCACGAAATACGGCGCGTTCATCGAGATCGAGGAGGGAGTGGAAGGCCTGCTCCACATCTCCGAGATGTCGTGGAGCAAGCGGCTCAAGGATCCGTCCGATGTGATGAAGGCGGGCGACGCGGTCGAGGTGGTGGTCCTCAAGGTCGACAAGGCGAACAAGAAGATCTCCCTCGGGTACAAGCAGCTCCTGTCGAACCCGTGGGACGAGCTGCGTGCGCTGCACCCCGAAGGCTCGATCGTCGAAGGCGTGGTGAAAAACGTTGCTGATTTCGGCGTCTTCGTCGACGTCGGGGAAGACATCGACGGCCTCGTCCACGTCTCCGACCTTTCCTGGAACACGCGGGTGAAGAACCCGGCGGAACTGTTCAAGAAGGGGGACCAGGTCCGGGCGAAGGTCCTCAAGATCGACCCCGAGGCCCAGAAGTTCTCCCTCGGAATCAAGCAGCTCGCCGAGGACCCGTGGGCGGGCGTCGAGAAGCGGTTCAGGAAGGGCGACATCGTCACGGGGAAGGTGACCCGCGTCGCCGACTTCGGGGCATTCGTCGAGATCGCCGACGGGATCGAAGGGCTGGTCCACGTCTCCGAGATCTCCCGGGAAAAGATCGAAAGTCCGGCGGCGGTGCTCAAGGCCGGAGACGAGGTGGGCGCGGTCGTCCTCGGTGTCGACCGGGCGAACAAGAAAGTCTCCCTCAGCATCCGGGGACACGCCGACGAGCTCGACAGGAAGAACATGGAATCGTACCTCGGGAAACAGGCCGAGGCCTCGACCGAAAACATCGGGGCACTGGGGGAAGCTCTCCTGGCGAAGTTCAAGGCCAACGGAGAGAACCACTAATCCCCGATGGCCGACCCCTATCTCTCCGCGCCTCCGCGCCGGAAACCGTTCCTTCGCGGATGCCTCACCGTGCTGCTGGTCCTCGTGGGATTTTTCGTCCTCCTGGTCATCATCTCGCGCATGGACGACTTCCCCCTGGCCAGGGGGGAAAAGGTCGGGGTCATCGCCATCACCGGCCTCATCGCCGACTCCGAGCCGACCATCGAGCATTTGAAGAAGTTCGGCAAGGACGATTCGGTCAAGGCGATCGTCCTTCGCATCGAATCCCCCGGGGGCGGGGTGGGCCCGTCGCAGGAGATCTACGAGGAAGTGAAGAAGGTGCGGGCGAAAAAGCCGGTCGTCGCCAGCATGGGGGCGCTGGCGGCCTCCGGCGGCTACTACATCGCCTGCGCGGCCCAGCGGGTATACGCGAACCCCGGGACGATCACCGGCTCCATCGGCGTCATCATGCCGTTCATGAATGTCAAGGATCTCGTGGAGAAGATCGGCGTGAAGGGGATGACGGTCAAGAGCGGCGTCTTCAAGGACATGGGTTCCCCCTTGCGCGAGATGACGCCCCAGGAACGGGAGCTTCTCCAGACGGTGGTCGACAACGTCCACCTGCAATTCGTCAACGCCGTCGCCGACGGCCGGAACCTCAAGCGGGAAGATGTCCTCCGGATCGCCGACGGGCGGATCTTCACCGGGGAGCAGGCCCGGGGACTGGGACTGGTCGATGCCCTCGGGAACCTCGAGGACGCGATCTCCGACGCGGGAAAGCTCGGGAAGATCTCCGGGGAGCCGAAGGTCGTGACCCCCCCGAAGAAGAAGATCTCCTTCCTCGAGCTGCTCCGCGAGGAGACGCGCACCCTGATCGACGAGAAATTGACGGGAAATCATCTGCGCATGGATTTTCTTGCTCAATAAATCCTTCGGAGGAACGACCGGAATGACGAAGAGCGACCTGGTGGAGAAGCTGTCCGAATCACTGACGAACCTGACCAAGAAGGAGTGCGAGGTCATCGTCGACACCGTCTTCCTCAACATGAAAGACGCCCTCCACCGCGGCGAAAAGATCGAGATCCGCGGGTTCGGGAGCTTCACCGTGCGGACCCGGCGGGCGAAGGAGGGCCGAAACCCGAAAACGGGCGAGAAGGTCGCCATCCCCGAGAAGCGGATCCCCTTCTTCAAGGTCGGCAAGGAACTGCGGGAAATGGTCAACGGCTGACAACGGATGGACCGGATCTTCTCCCCGTGGCGGATGGAATATATCCGCCAGGCGGGCGGGGGCGGGGGGACGGCGGGGTGTGTTTTCTGCGTCCGGGACGGCGACCTCGACGACCCCGAACGGCTGCTTGTCGGACTGTACGCGAACACCATGGCTATCCTGAACCGCTACCCTTACAACAACGGGCATGTGCTGGTCGCGCCCCGTCGCCATGTCGCGGCGCTGTGGGACCTGTCGAGCGAGGAGCTGCGCGAGCTTTTCTCCCTGGTTTCCCTTGGTGCACGGGGACTTGTACAGGAATATCGGACGGAAGGGATGAATGTTGGCATGAACCTGGGCAAGGCCGCCGGCGCCGGGATCGTCGACCACCTCCACGTCCACCTCGTCCCCCGCTGGGCGGGCGACACGAATTTCATGACCCCCGTCCAGGAGACCCGTGTCCTGCCCGAGTCGCTCCTGGAAACCCGCCGCCGCCTGTCGGCGGTCTTCGGCCCCTTGATTCCGTAGCCGGGCGCCGGGCCTTCCCCGTTCCCGTTCCGAAATGAGCCTAACGCTTACCCCCGCGATGCGGCAGTACGTGGAGATCAAGTCCCGCTACCGGGACTGCATCCTCTTCTTCCGCATGGGGGATTTCTACGAGATGTTCTTCGAGGACGCCCTGCGCGCATCCCGCCTCCTCGACATCGCCCTGACCTCGCGCGACAAGGAGTCGAACATCCCGATGTGCGGGGTGCCGCACCACGCCCGCAACGCCTACCTGTCGAAGCTGATCCGGCAGGGGTGCAAGGTGGCGATCTGCGAGCAGGTCGAGGAGCCCGGCCAGAAGGGGATTTTCCGGCGGGAGGTGTCGGAGGTGGTCACCCCGGGGCTGGTCTTCAGCGAGGAGTGCCTCGACGCCCGGGGGAACAACTTCCTGGCCGCCGTCCGGTTCGTCCCCCCGTTCGCCTGCGCCGCGCTCGACGCCACAACGGGCGAATTCTTCCACGAGGCGTGCGACACCGAGGAGGCGCTGGCGGACGCGCTGTTCCGGATCGCGCCCGCGGAGTTCGTCGCGCTCGAAGGCGAGGGAGATCCGGCCACCGCCCGCGGGAAGCGGCTCCTCGAGGGGAAGCTGCTCACGCTGCTGTCCCCATCCGCCGTCGCGGCATTTTCTCCACCGCCCGGGATCGGGGGGATCCCTCCCGCGGACCATCCGTCGGGCGGCGTCGTACGGGCGGCCCTCTTCTACCTGTTTCTTCACCAGCCGGCGGCGCTTTCGGAGATCGGGCGGGTAACGGAGCGCGAGGGGCGGCGATACCTTTCGATGGACGAGACGGCCGTGCGGACGCTGGAGATCTTTTCCACCATGTCGGGGGAGCGGAAGGGGAGCCTTCTCTGGGCGGTGGACCGCACGCGGACCCCGATGGGGGCCCGCATGCTGCGCGCCTGGCTCGCCGCTCCGCTGCAGGACGTCGAACGGATCGGGGAGCGGCACGACGCGGTGGGAGAGCTTCTCGAGGCGCACGCGATCCGCAAGACGCTGTCTCCGACGCTCGACGCGATGGGAGACTTGTCCCGCCTCGCCTCCCGCCTTGCGCAGGACCGATCCGGTCCCCGGGACGTCGCGGCGCTGCGCGACAACCTTGCGGCGATTCCGTCGCTTGCGGCCGCGCTCGGGGAGCCGTACGCGAATCGGCTCCGGTCGGTGAAGGAACTTCTCGGGGACCACGCCGCGACGGTCGACCGGATCTCCTCGGCGATGGCCGATCCTCCGCCAGCGGGTTACAAGGAGGGGGGCGTCTTCCGCCCGGGATACGACGCCCAGGTCGACGAGCTGACCCATCTCCTGACCCACGGCAAGGGAATGCTGGCCGGGATGGAGGCGCGGGAGCGCCAGCGCACCGGGATCGGCGGCCTCAAGGTCGGCTACAACCGCGTCTTCGGCTACTACATCGAGGTGACCCGGACCCACCTCGACAAGGTTCCCGACGACTACATCCGCAAGCAGACGCTGGCCAACGCGGAGCGGTTCATCACCCCCGAGCTCAAGGAGTTCGAGGGGCGGGTGCTGCGGGCGCAGGAGGGCCGCGCCGCGCGGGAGGAGGAGCTTTTCCTCGCGTTGAGGGACTCGCTGAAGGGGACCCTGCCGTCGGTCTACGCGGCGGCGGAAGGGGTGGCCGAGCTCGACGCGCTCCTCTCCTTTGCGGAACTCGCGGCGGAGAACGGCTACGGGCGTCCGCAGGTGAACGCCGGGCGTGAGATCCTCATCGAGAACGGGCGCCACCCCGTGGTGGAAAAGATCCTCGGGCGGCACGCCTTCGTCCCGAACGACTGCCGCCTCTCGCCCGACGGGACGCGTCTCGCCGTGCTCACCGGTCCGAACATGGCTGGGAAATCCACCTACATCCGCCAGGGGGCCCTCATCGTGCTGCTGGCGCACGCCGGCTCCTTCGTCCCCGCGGACCGCGCGGAGATCGGCCTCGTGGACCGGATCTTCACGCGCATCGGCGCCTCCGACGACCTCTCCCGGGGGGAGAGCACCTTCATGGTCGAGATGCGGGAGACGGCGCGGATCCTCGACGGGGTCACCGACCGGACGCTGGTGGTCCTGGACGAGGTGGGGCGCGGAACCAGCACGTACGACGGGCTGAGCATCGCCTGGGCGGTGGCGGAGCACCTCCACGACTCCCCGTCCCGCCCCAAGGTCCTCTTCGCCACCCACTTCCACGAGTTGACCGACATCGTGTCGACATGCGCGAACGCCCGGAATTTCCACGTGGCGGTGCGGGAGTGGCAGGGGGAGATCATCTTCCTGCGCCGGATCGACGAGGGGAGCGCGAGCAAATCGTACGGCATCCAGGTGGCGCGGCTGGCCGGCCTGCCGTCCTCCGTGGTGGACCGGGCCCGGGAAATTTTAAGAAACCTCGAATCCGCCGAGTATAATGAGTACGGGCTTCCGACGCTGGCGGGCGCCCGGGCCGCGGTTGAATCCGCCGATGCCCAGATGGAGCTGTTCTCCCGGCGTGCCCGGGGGGACGAGGACGCGGTCCTGGACCAGATCCGCCGGTGCGACCCGGAGCGGCTCTCCCCGCTGGACGCGCTGATGCGCCTCGCGGAATGGAAGGGGAGGCTGGGGAAAGGCTCGACTTGATCCTCCTGCGGCGACACCTCGGTGCTTTGATCCTCGCTGTCTTCCTCTGCGCGGCGGGTTGTCCGCTCTCCGCCCCTCCTGCCGCCGCCGCTTCCGGCGCATCCCGCGTATCCGACATCCGGGCCTGGACGAACGAGATCTACACCCGCGTCGCGATCGACACGGGGGACGAGGTTTCCTGGCAGGCGAAAACCCTCCGCGCCGATCCGGTGCGCGGCCTTCCTCCCCGGATCTTCATCGACATCCGGGGAGCCGGCATCCGGGACGAGATCCTCCGGAAACCGGTCGAGGTCCGCAACGGCCTGCTTCGACAGGTCCGGGCGGGACGGTTCGACCGCGACACGGTGCGCGTGGTGATCGACCTCGAACGGGAGAGCACTTATCGCGTATTCGCGCTCCCGGGGCCGTTCCGGATCATCGTGGACATCGACGGGGAAGGGGAGATCCCCGCCATCCCGGCGTCGCCCGCCGATGCCCCCACACCCGCTCCCGGCCCGGTCGCGGCGAGGCCGTCGCCGGAAGAGGCTGCTCCTCCCCCCCAGGCGGCTCCGCCCGTTCCTCCCCCGGCTCCGTCCGCCGGTTCAACGGTTCCTCCCGCTCCCCAGACGGTTCCGCCGTCTGCGGAATCGCCGCGCGCCGCCGCGCCGCCGACCTCCCCGGCACAGAGGCACCGTGTGCGGGTCATGATCGACCCGGGCCACGGGGGGAAAGATCCGGGGGCGATCGGCCCGACGGGACTGAAGGAAAAGGACGTGGTCCTGGCGATCGGCCGGAAGATCCGGGAGAAGCTCCTGCGCTCCGGGGAGTTCGAGGTGCGGATGACCCGGGACGAGGACGTCTTCATCCCGCTGGAGGAGCGCACCGCAATGGCGAACAAGGGGCGCGCCGACATCTTCGTCTCCCTCCACATCAACGCCAGCAAGAACCGGAGGGCCGAGGGGTTCTCCACATACGTCCTCTCCCGGGGAGCGTCGAACCGGGAGGACCTGGAACTGGCCGCCCGCGAGAACGGCGTGCCGATCCGCAAGTTCCAGGGGGTCAAGTTCATCATCGACGACATGTTCACCGGGGCGCGCAAGAACGAGTCGCTGCGGCTTGCCAAGACGGTGAACGACGCCGTCGTCCGTCACGTCTCCAACCGCTATCCGGGGGCGCAAAGCCTCGGGCTGAAGCAGGCTCCTTTCTTCGTCCTCGTGGGCGCCCGGATGACGGCCGTCCTCGTCGAGGCCTCCTTCATCAGCAACGCCCGCGAGGAGTCCCGGCTGCGCGATCCCTCGTGCCACGACGGGATCGCCGACGGCGTGGTGGAGGCGATCCGCTACTACGGGCATAACGGGATCCTCGCTCACTCGGACTACTGAGTGTCCCTCCCATCCCTTTCCCGAGACGTCCTGCAGGCCGACCTTCCCGACAGGGACTTCCTCGACCGGCTGAAGGAGTTCCTCGCCCGGACGCACGTCGCCGTGCGCGAGGAGCAGCGGCAATGCCTGTCCGGCGGCGCCGAGGCGTGCCTGAAGATCTCCTGCGCCATGGACGCCGTCCTGTCGGTCCTGTATGACCGGGCCCGCGCGCGATTCCGCGCTTCGGCGCCGGACATGTCGTACCGGATGGCGGTCGTCGCCGTGGGCGGCTACGGGCGCGGCGAGCTTTGTCCCCGCTCCGACGTCGACCTTCTCTTCCTCCACGGCTACAAGATCGACCGCTTCGTCGAGGCGATGACCGAGTGGATGCTCTACCCGCTTTGGGACCTGGGCCTCGAGGTGGGGCACAGCGTCCGCAACATCAAGGAGACGATCCGGCTCGCCGACGCGGACGACTCGATCCGCACGGCGCTTCTCGACCACAGGCTCGTCGCCGGGGACGACTCCCTGTACCGCGAGTCGGCGCGGGAGCTGGACAAGTTCCTCTATTACAGCGGCGGGGACCGGTTCATCGAGAAGAAGATCCGGGAAATGCGCGCGCGGCACGCCAAGGTCGGCTCCACGGTCTACCTGCTGGAGCCGAACGTCAAGGACGGGCGCGGGGGGCTGCGCGACCTGCAGACGGCGGTCTGGGGGGCGAGGATCAAGTACAAGTGCGACGGCCTGCGGGAGCTGCGGAAGAAGGGCGTGGTGGGGGCCCGGACCGTCGAGGCGATCCGGCACGACCTCGACTACCTCCTCCGGGTGCGCAACGAGCTCCACTACCTGCAGGGGAAGAAGTCCGACGTCCTCACGTTCGAGGTCCAGGAGCAGATGGCGGAGCGTTTCCGGTACCGGGCCCTCGGGTCGAACCAGGGCGTCGAGCGGTTCATGCGGACATACTACCTCCACGCGGCCTCCGCGGCCCGGCTCTCGGACGAGATCATCGAGGAGGTGGGGCGGTTCCTCCCGGTGGAAGGGGGACGCAAGCCGTTCTTCTTCCTGAAGCGGAAGCTGGTCGGCGCCGGGGGGATCCTCTACAAGGGAAAGCTTCAGGTCAAGGACAGGGCCTCCTTCGAGAAGGATCCGATCCGGATCCTCGAATTCTTCCGGTCGATGCAGAAGACGAGTTCGTCGCTCTCGCCCCAGGCGCGGCGCGAGATCCAGACGGCGCTGCCCGCCGTTGGGGCCGCGTTCCGCGAGGACCGGGAGGCGGCGAAGCTCTTCCTGGAGATCCTCTCCGACCCGGTCCACCTGAGGGAGACGCTCCTCGCCATGAACGAGAGCCGTTTCCTCGCCCGGTACATCCCCGAGTTCGCCCCCCTCTACTGCAAGGTGCAGCGGGACATCTATCATGTCTACACGGTGGACATCCACTCCATCCGCTGCGCAAGCGTCCTGGCGGGGATCGAGACGTCCGCCTTGCGCACGAAGGAAGAGGAGGAGTTCCACCGGATCCACGCCGCCGTGCGGAACCGCGGGCTGCTTCACCTCGCGATCCTGTTCCACGACATCGGGAAGGGGAAGGGGCACGGTCACAGCAGGATCGGCGCGGAGATCGTGGCGCGCATCGGGGCCCGGTGGGGGCTTCCCGAACAGGATGTCTCCGACCTCGTCTTCCTCGTCGAACAGCACCTGCTGATGGCCAACGTATCCCAGCGGCGCGACCTGCACGACATCGAGATGATCCTCTCCTTCGCCGACACCGTGGGGACCGTATCCCGGCTGGACCAGCTCTACCTGCTCACCTACGCGGACATGAAGGAGGTGTCGCCGGACGTCTGGACCCAGTGGAAGGCGATGCTCCTGGCCGAGCTGTACGAGAAGGGGCGCAACGTCCTGGACCAGGGAGCCCTCAAGCGCCCGTTCGAGGAGTGGGCGTACCGGCGGCGGGAGCAGGCGCGGGAGATGCTCCAGGCGGAACCCCGGGAAGCGGTGGACCGATTCCTTGCGCGCGTGGACGACCGGTACCTGCTCGCCACGCCGGACGGCCGGCTGGCAGGGCATTGCCGCACCCTCGCGGCGTTCGACGGGAAGACGCCCGTCGTCGTGGCGATCGACTCGCCGGAATCGGGGACGACGGAGTTCCTCGTCCTGTGTCCCGATGAGCGCGGCCTCTTCGCGAAGATCGCGGGCACGTTGTCGGCCAACAGCATGAACATCCTCAATGCGTCCATTTCAACCACGGTGGACGGCGTGGCGATGGACACGTTCTACGTCAATTACCTCGGAAAATCCCTGGAAGGGGACCCGAAGAAGGAGCGCGTGATCGCGGACCTCCTGCGCGTCCTGCGGGGTGAGGCCGCCGTGGTCGGGTTCGGGACGGAGCCGCGGGCAGGGAAGTTCGCACGGGACCGCGTCCCGCGGTACCGGCCCACCCGGGTCGTCTTCGACAACTCGGTCTCCTCGCGCCGGACCGTGGTCGATATCTTCACCTACGACCGGATCGGACTGCTCTACGACATCACCAGCACCCTGACGGCGCTGGGGATCGACATCTCGCTCTCCAAGATCTCCACGAAGGCGGACCAGGTGGCCGACGTCTTCTACATCGTCGACAGGAACGGGGAGAGGATCACCGCCCCCGACCGCCAGGAGGAGATCCGCCAGGCGCTCCTCGCGTCCATCGGGGCGTAGCGCATGACTCCCCGATGAAGGTTGCGATCCTCTCCGACTCCCACGACCACAGGGGCGCCGCGGAGGCCGCTCTGCACCTTTTCCGCGCCGAGGGGGTGGGGATGGTGTTCCATCTCGGGGATGTCTGCTCGCCGGACGTCCTTGCGGGGTACGGCGATCCGGCGATCCGCCTGCGCGGGGTCTTCGGCAACAACGACTCCGACCGCGACGGGTTGCAGCAAGCCACCGGAGGCGCCTTCCGGCAGGGGCCGCACGTCGAGATGGCGGACGGACGGAAGATCCTCCTCGCGCATTCCTACGACCAGCTGCAGGGGATGCTCTCCGGCAAGGGAGGGTACGACCTCGTCCTCTTCGGCCACACGCACCGCCCGCTCACGATGCGCGTGGGAAAGGCGCTGGTGGTGAACCCGGGGGAGTCGTGCGGCCTCATGCGGGGAACGAGCACGTGCGCGATCGTCGACCTTGCGACGATGGAACCGCGGATCGTGGAGATCCCCGTTCCCGGGGGCGACTGATGGACAACGATGCCCTTCTCGACGCGTTTCTCCTCCATCTTTCGACGGAGCGGCGCCTCTCGGGAAACACGCTGGCGTCGTACGGCGCCGACCTGCGCCGCTTCTCCTCCTTCCTGGCGGACCGCGGGATCGACGCGAGGAAGTTCACCCGCCCCGATCTCCTCGACCACCTCACGGGCCTTCGGGACGAGGGGCTCTCGGCCCGTTCCACCGCCCGGCACGTCTCGACGCTGCGCTCCTTCTTCCGGTTCCTCGTGCGGGAGGGGATCCTCGCCGCATCCCCCGTCTCCGGGGTCAAGGCGCCCCGTCTCGGGCGGCCCCTGCCGAAATACCTCACCCTCACGCAGGTGGATCGGCTGCTGGCGGCGCCGGACGGGCGAACCCCCGAGGGGATCCGCGACCGGGCGATGCTGACGCTCATGTACGCATCGGGGCTGCGCGCCTCCGAGGTCGTGACCCTCCGTCTCGAGAACGTCGACGCGAACGCCGGGTTCCTGTACGTGCTGGGCAAGGGAGGCAAGGAGCGGGTGGTGCCGGTGGCGGACGTCGCCCTGGCCGTTCTCGGCGAGTACATCGCCTCCGCCCGGCAGGCGTTCCTGGGGAAGCGGCTATCGAACGACCTGTTCCTCTCGCGCCGCGGGAAGGCGATCACCCGGCAGACGCTCTGGAACCGGATCCGGCGCTGGTCGCTTGCGGCCGGGATCGAGCAGCGGATCTCCCCCCACACGCTGCGCCACTCGTTCGCCAGCCACCTGCTGGCGGGGGGAGCGGACCTGCGCGCGGTGCAGGCGATGCTCGGCCACGCCGACATCGCCACCACCCAGATCTATACGCACGTCACCCCGGAGCGGCTGCGGGACGTCCACCGCAAGCACCACCCCCGGGCATAGCGCCTCCATGGACGTGATCACCACCCACCTGAACGCCGACTTCGACACGATCGCGTCGATGCTGGCGGCGTGCAAGCTTTATCCCGAGGCGGTCTGCGTCCTGCCCGGATCGCAGGAGGAGACGGTCAAGGGGTTCCTCGTCCAGTCCGCCTTCTACAACCTGCCGATGCGCAAGCCCCGCGAGATCGACCTCGACAAGGTGACCCGCCTCATCCTGGTCGACATCCGCAGCCGCGCCCGGATCGGGATCTTCGGGGAACTGGTCGGCCGCCCGGGCATCACGGTCCACGTGTACGACCACCATCCCGACGAGACGGCCGACGTGAAAGGCGACCTCGAGGTGATCCGGCGCGTCGGTTCGACGACGACGATCCTGGTGCAGATCCTCAAGGAGCGGGGGATTCCGATCTCGCCGGACGAGGCGACGGTGATGATGCTGGGGGTCTACGAGGACACGGGTTCGCTCGGCTTCCCGTCGACGACCGTCGACGACTACCTCGCCGCGGCGCACCTGCTCTCGTGCGGGGCGAAGCTTTCCCAGGTGTCCGACATCCTGGCCCGGGACCTGACCGCGGGACAGATATCCCTCCTGTACGACCTGATCCAGGGGACGCGGACGTACACGATCCGGGGCGTCGAGGTGGTGATCGCCGAGGCGCGGCGGGAGGAGTATGTCGGGGACCTGGCGCTCCTCGTGCACAAGCTGCGCGACATGGAGGCGGTGAGCGTCCTCTTCGTCATCTGCCAGATGGGGGAGCGGGTGGTGCTGGTGGGCCGCAGCCGGAAGCCCGAGGTGGACGCGGCGGCGGTGATGCGGGAGTTCGGCGGCGGCGGGCACGCCTTCGCCGCATCGGCCAACGTGAAGAACGTGACGACGTTCCAGGTCCGGGAGCGGATCCTGCGCGTGCTGGACGAGAAGGTGATCCCCAGGCGCACGGCGGCGGACGTGATGGCGTCCCCCGCGCGCACCGTGGACGTGGGGGAGACGATCCACGAGGTGCACACGACGCTCTCCCGGTCCAACATCAACGCCGTGCCGGTGATGCGGGGCGGCGCGGTGGCGGGGATCCTCACCCGGCAGGTGGTGGAGAAGGCCGTCTACCACGGCCTGGGCGGGGAGCGGGCGGGGGAGTACATGAACGCCGACTACGAGACGGCGGGGCCCGAAACGGAGATCGAGCGGGTCCAGGAGATCGTCATCGGGAAGAACCAGAGGCTGGTCCCGGTGGTCCGGGGGAAGGAGCTCCTGGGCGTCATCACCCGGACGGGACTGCTGCGCTTCCTCTACGACGTGCGGGACGTGGAGCATCCCGGCGCCGGGGAGGATATCGATGCCGAGGGGGCGATGGCGCCCCGCAAGAACGTGACGCACCTGATGCGGGACAAGCTCCCGAAACGCGTACTGGCGCTTCTGCGGGCGGCCGGGGAGTGTGCGGAACGGCTGGAGATGAAGGCGTTCGCAGTCGGGGGATTCGTCCGCGACCTCGTGATGCGGGTGGAGAACCTCGACATCGACATCGTGGTCGAGGGGGACGGCATCCGGTTCGCCGAGACGTTCGCGGAGGAGCGGGGCGCGCGCGTTCGGCCGCACCACAAGTTCGGCACCGCCGTGCTGGTATTCCCGGACGGCTTCAAGATCGACGTGGCCACCGCGCGCGTGGAGTATTACCTCAAGCCGGCGGCGCTCCCCACGGTGGAGTACAGCTCCCTCAAGCAGGACATGTACCGCCGGGATTTCGTCATCAACACCCTGGCCGTGCGGCTGACCCCGGAGGGATTCGGGGAAGTGATCGATTTCTTCGGCGCCCAGCGGGACATCAAGGAGAAGGTCATCCGGGTCCTTCACTCCCTGTCGTTCGTCGAGGATCCGACGCGGATCCTTCGGGCGATACGATTCGAGCGGCGCTTCGGATTCACCGTCGGCCGGCACACCTTGAACCTCATCCGGAACGCGGTACGGTTGGGCCTGCTGAGCAGGATTCCAAAACCAAGGTTATACGGCGAGTTGGAACTTATCCTTAAAGAAGAAGATCCGGTCGGGATCATCCGGCGTCTCTCGGAATTCGGCCTCGGGCCGTCGATCCATCCCTCCCTTGCGCTCGACAAGGCGCACCTGGCGCTCCTCGGGGATGCGCAGGAGGTGCTCACCTGGTTTTCCCTCCTCTTCCTGGAAGAGAAGGTCGAAAAGTGGGCGGTGTCGTTCCTTGCGCTACTCGACCCCCTGCCGTCGGACGAGGCGAAAAAGCTGGCGAAGGACCTCGGCGTGCGCTCCCGGGTGCGCGAGTGGGTACGGATCAGCAAGGGCGAGGGGGAGAGCGTGATCCTGCGCCTGGTCTCGATGCCTTCCATCTCCCGGAAGGCGATCCACGACGTCCTGTCTCCCTTGCCGACCGAAGTGATCCTTTACCTGATGGCGCGATCGAAACACCCGGATATCAAAAGATATATCTCTCTCTATTTCACCCAGTTGAAAAACGTCC
>Ga0316628_100001101_pt1 | contig 18638 bp, 18 predicted proteins | sample OWC_Aug_M2_C1_D5_FD_207648 | JGI IMG/M metagenome (GOLD analysis project Ga0316628, IMG submission 207648) | Wetland soil microbial communities from Old Woman Creek delta, Ohio, United States - OWC_Aug_M2_C1_D5_C | ecosystem: Environmental > Terrestrial > Soil > Wetlands | place: USA: Ohio... | reverse complement strand
CGGCGAATATGGTCGTGGAGCGGGATCGGAACCATGCGGTCAGCATTTTACCTTCTGCCGCATCCGCTGCCCACCGAAACCAGCGGAATCAGACCGCGCAGACGGAGGAGGTGGGCGCCCTGACCCGGTGGAGGGTCCGGGCGCCCGCCTCTCCATCAGGTTTTCGCTTCGCGACGGCGAACGGAGTCACTCTTCGAAGACGATGGCCTTATTCGACCCGCCGATCCGCAGCTCCGAAATGACCTGCGTCCCGTCCGGCCTGGCGTCGTAAATCACCATGTTTTGCGGATACTTGGTTTTCCGCTCTACGATTTTACCCTGTACCGTGGCCACGACGTTCTGGCCCTTGGCGGTCGCCACCGTGACCGTTGCTTCGGGGCTGCGTTCTTCCCAAGAGACTCGATAGTGTCCCGGTTCGATCCGAGCACTCCCCAGGAGGCCTGTGAAGGGCACGTTGAAGGTTTTGGCGCCCTTTGCCGATGCGTTGACGACCGCCAGCAACAGGACGGCCGCGCCGAGGACTGCAACCTTGAGGTGCCTCTGATGGTTCATAGTCTTCCATCTCCTCTATTTGAATTTGCTGTAAGCCAGCCTATGGTGGAATCGAATGGTCATCTATCCGGATCTTGTTCTCAAAAGGGCAACCGGCCACACAGCCAGCAACCTCCTCTGAGATACCGCCCGAATCCCTTGAATATCTTTCGCTTGCGCCCTGAACTCGACTGTACTTAGAATCCGCCTGGGGTTAAATGAAAAAGGGCGCACCCCAGTGGCGCGCGTTTTTTCCGCGGGGACTTTCGCCGCCCTGGCCGCCAAACCATCAGCGGCGAAGTCCCGTTTAACCCCGCTTTTCTCTTACCTTCCCTTCGCTACTTAGACGCGGTAGCAGGCGACCTCGGTAGTTGTTTCTTTTCCTTTTTCCGTCATATGCCCATTCTGCCGCGGTATGCCCGGATGTAAAGAGCCGGTCAACCGGCCTTGCTTCCAGACCATGTTCTCAACGGACGACGGCGCCATTCTTTGCCCTGATTACAGATACGTATGGGACGTCAAAGAGTTCCATGGCCGTTGCACTGCTGCCCGCAAGTTCTCTGAGGCTTACTCGCTGAAAACGTTTTCGCCTCGCGTTGACGCTCACTTCGGCCGTCCGATATACTGCGCATGCCGGTGAATTACGGGCCACGGAACCATTCGATGAAGCTGCAACCGCAGGGATGCCGGCGATTTTCCCGCGGCACTTGGAAGGGTTCATGAAGCCTCAGCCGCTCGTGCGCGAATTGACCCGCCTGGTTGGCCCTGACGCTGTCCTGTGGCGGCCGGAAGACGTCATGCTCTATGAATATGACGGCCTCTCGGTCACGGCCCCGCCGGAAGCTGTCGTCTTGCCGTCCACGACCGAACACGTCGTCAGGATCCTCAAGCTCGCTGCCCGCGAACGAGTCCCCATCGTTCCGCGCGGGGCGGGGACGGGTCTGAGCGGTGGTGCGACGGCGGCGGAAGGGGGCATCGTCATCGGCTTCGCACGCATGAAAAGGATCATCGAGATCGACATCGAAAACCTCCGCGCGCGCGTGCAGCCGGGCGTCGTGAACATGGACCTCACGCTGGCCGTCAGCGACCAGGGGTGCTATTTCGCGCCCGATCCCTCCAGCCAGAAGGCCTGCACGATCGGCGGGAACGTCGCCGAGAACGCCGGCGGCCCTCATACCCTGGCCAACGGCGTGACGACGAACCACATCCTGGGTCTGGAAATGGTTTTGCCTGACGGAGAAGTCATCCATACAGGCGCGCGGTTTTGGGACCGGCCCGGGTACGATTTGACGGGCTTCGTCGTTGGTTCGGAAGGCACGCTCGGCATCGTCACGGAAATTACCGTGCGGCTCTCTCGCCAGCCGGAGGCCGTCAAGACGCTGCTTGCCATCTTTGACGACATCCTCGATGCCCCGCGCACGGTAGCCGCCATCACGGCGCGGCGCATCACGCCCGCAGCGCTCGAAATGATGGACGGCTTCACGCTGCGCGCCGTCGAAGAGGCGTTCCACGCCGGTTTCCCGATGGATTCGGCCGCGGTTCTGCTCATCGAGGTCGAAGGGCTGCGTGAAGCCGTGGAGGACGACGCCGAGCAGATTGAGGCCATCTGCCAGGAGAACCACGCGCGCGATGTGCGGCGGGCGAAATCGGCCGAAGAGCGCGACCTGCTTTGGCGCGGCCGCAAAAACGCTTTTGGCGCGCTGGGGCGCATCAGCCCCAATTATTACGTGCAGGACGGCGTCATTCCACGCACGCGCCTGCCGGAGATGCTCGCGTTCATCGAACAAGTCGGTCAGAAGTATCAAATGCGCGTCGGGAACATCTTCCACGCCGGGGACGGAAACCTGCATCCCCTCCTCATGTTCGACGCGCGCGATAAAGAGCAAACCGTGCGCGTGACGAAGGCTGCGGGAGAAATCATGGCCAAGTGCGTGGAGATGGGCGGCTCGCTGACGGGCGAGCACGGTGTGGGCCTGGAGAAGCGTGATCTGATGCCGCTGATCTTCTCCCCGGACGATCTGGAGATGATGCAGAAGCTCAAAGCGGTGTTTAATCCGCGCGGGACACTGAATCCGGCCAAGCTGCTACCTACCACGAAAATGTGCGGCGAAATCCGCGTGCAGGTCAGCACGGGAGGCGTGTTGTGAGCACCGCGGTGGAAGTGATGCGGCGCGAACTCGCCGTTATCGTCGGCACCTCCCGCGTCGTGTCGGACCCGATCGCCTGCGCTGCCTTGAGCGTGGATGGCAAGTCGCCGCAATGCATCGTGTACCCCGCCTCCGCGGAGGAAGTCGCTGCAACGCTTCGCCGTGCAGCCGAACTGGGGCTGGGGGTCATCCCCTGCCGGAACGGTACCAAGCTCGGCGTGGGGAATCCCCCGAGGCGCTACGATGCGGCGCTTTCGCTGAAAGACATGAACCGCGTCTGGCACTACGAGCCGGACGACTTGACGGTGACCGCCGAGCCCGGGATGAAATTCGGAGACTTTCAGCACTTCGTCGGCCGCCATGGATTGTGGTTACCGCTCGACCCTCCGGGCGGCGCACGCGCCAGCCTGGGCGGCATCGTGGCCACGAACGCAACGGGGCCGCTGCGCCTTCGTTACGGAGCACCGCGGGACATGGTGTTGGGGATGAAGATCGCCACCGTCGAGGGCAAAGTCGTGAAAGCCGGCGGACGGGTGGTCAAAAACGTGGCGGGCTACGATATCGCGAAGCTCCTGATTGGATCCCACGGGACCCTCGGTGTAATTGTTGAGACGAGCTTCAAACTCTTCCCGCTGCCGGCGGAGCGCGCGACCTTCGTCATGACGGCGGGGACGCTGGGCATCGCGCGCGATCTGCGGCGCAGAATCCTGCATTCGCCCCTGACACCGCTCCGCATGGTGCTGCTGGATGCCCGGGCCGCCGGCTTGACTGTGGCGGGCACTCCACTCGAGCGGCCGGTGAAGGAGCCGGAAATCTGGCTCGAAGTGGCTGGATCGCCGCGCGTGATGGAACGCTGCCATCGTGAGCTGGCAGACTTCGCGAAGGCGGCCGGGACGCCCCTCCGGCGCTTGGCCTCCGAGGACGCGGAGACTGTCTGGGCGCGCATTGCCGATTTGCAGAGCTGGCTGCCCAGACGGAGCTCGGGCGTCGTGATTCTCCGGGCCCTCCTTCCTGATGCCGCGAGCGAGGAACTCTTGAGCCGTGCCGAGCAGGAAGCCGAAAACGAGAAGGCCCTGTTGGCGGGTTTTGCCCAGTTGGGCGTTGGCGTCCTGCATTTCTGCCTTTTGGCTGACGCCGCCACTCCTGCGGTCTTAGGGCTGATCCGCAGGCTGCGCGGGGCGGCGGAGAGCCTCCGAGGCGTGCTCATCATCGAGCGCTGCCATTGGGACATCAAGGACCGCGTGGATGCCTGGGGAAGCCCCGGCGACGATTTCGCGGTGATGAAGAAGATCAAGGAAACGTGGGACCCAAAAGGAACACTCAGCCCAGGAAGATTCCCGGGGGGACTGTGAGGTCTGAGGGTCGAACAATGATGGTCTACCGGGTGCACTGGGGGGATCGGTTAATGGTGGGCATTTCTTTGGCGTTTCTTACAATCCTGCCCATCATCCTTCTCGCTCTGTCTTTACGAGAAGCGGCAGCTGAAGAGATACCCTGGATTCCGTTCCTGCCGATCTCCCTAATTGGTGCTTGGTTCTTCTATGTCGAGGTTATGTGTGTTCCTTACGAAGTCGAGGTTAGGGAAGACCGCCGGATCGTATTGTGGAGTATGGTGCGGGAAACGGTCGTCGATCCACAAGAAATCACCTCGGCTAAGCCAGGCTTTTTCACGAGGAACTACCTGAAACTACGATTCCGCAGTGGGTCTCTGAATTTGTCCAAGCGGATGGGTGGCCTCGACGAGTTGCTGACGACGCTGAAAGCCCTGAATCCTCAGATTGAAACAAAGGGTTGATGAGAGGTTTAAGTATCACGGCGATGCTTCGTGGCTCCAAGGGGCGGGTCCCTATATATAGGCTTCCAAGGCCAGAGTCTGGGATTGCCATAGGCAGGTTTTGAACTTGGATTCGAGCGAGGCAACTAGGGCAGCCACTGCGAGCGCGCCGGGTGAGCCGCGCAGCGGCTATGGCCCCGGCGAGGCGCCGACGTTTGACTTCTACTCGAAGTGCATCCGCTGCGGGCTGTGTCTGAACAGTTGTCCAACCTATCGCGAGCTGGGCGTGGAGATGGATTCGCCCCGCGGGCGCATCTACCAGATGATTCAGGTGGAGCGGGGAAGGCTCCCACTCAGCGAGAGTTTTGTGCGGCACATCGATCTCTGCCTCGACTGCCGCGCCTGCGAAACGGCTTGTCCCTCGGGCGTGGAATACGGCCGCTTGGTGGAAGCGGCGCGGGGGCAGATCGCGCAGTACTACAAGCGTCCGCCGCTCGCGGGTCTGATGCGCAGGCTCTTCTACGAAGACCTTCTGCCGCATCGTCGGCGGCTCGAGTGGGCGGGACGATTCCTGCGGCTCTACCAGCGATCGGGACTGGAGCGGGCGGTGCTCGGCTCAGGGATTCTCAAGCTCTTTCCGGGGCGCCTCGCGGAAGTGGCGCGACTCGCACCGCGCATGGAGAAGCCTTTCTTCTATGAGCGGCTCGGCACTGTCGTTCCCGCGGTGGGCACGCGGCGCTATCGCGTGGCTTTCCTTGCCGGGTGCATGGCCAACCTGTGTTTTGCCAAGCTCAATGAGGCGACGGTGCGCGTACTGGCGCGCAATGGTTGTGACGTGGTGATTCCGGAAGACCAGGGCTGCTGCGGCGCGCTGCACGTTCACGCGGGGATGCGGGATTTGGCGCGGGAGCTGGCGAAACGCAATATTCGGACCTTTCTGGCCGACGGGTACGACGCCATCATTTCCAACGCCGCCGGCTGCGGCTCGGTCCTGAAAGAATACCCGCTTTTGTTTGAGGAAAAGGACCACGATTTCTATGAGCCCGCCAATGCGTTCGCCGCGCGCCTCAAGGACGTGACGGAATTTTTGGCCGGGATTGACTTCAACCGCGATTTTGCAGTAATGAAAGTGCGGGCCACTTATCAAGATCCGTGCCACTTGGGTCATGCGCAGCGCATTCGCAGCGCCCCACGGCGGCTGCTGGCGGCGGTCCCCGGCCTGGAACTCGTCGAGCTGAAGGAGGCAGAGGTCTGCTGTGGCAGCGCCGGCGTCTATAACGTCGTCCACAATCAGTTGGCGGAACGGCTGCTCGCCTCCAAAATGCAGCGCGTCGACGAAACCGGGGCAGAGTTGATCCTGACCGCGAATCCCGGCTGCCTCTTGCAGCTCCGCGCTGGGGTGGCGCGCACGGGCGGCCAGCGGCGCGTGCTTCATGTGATCGAATTGCTCGACGAAGCCTACGGGGCTGCCATCACATCCTGAGGGGATTGAACATCATGACGGAAAAAACGGGTGCAGAGGTGAATAACGTCCTGAAGCCCGTGGACGCCCCGGAGAGTCACCATTTGAGGGACTACGAGACGGCGCGATCGGGCTTCCGCTGGGAGGATGTCCGCCAGGAATTCGACTGGGCGAAGACGGGAAAGGTGAACATGGCGCACGAAGCCATCGACCGCCACCTGACCCGTGGCCGCCGCAACAAGCTGGCGCTGATTTACACCGACAAGGAGCATACAGCGCGTTTTACCTTCGAGGACTTGTCGCTGCAGAGCAACCGGTTCGCCAACGCTTTGCGCAGAATTGGTGTGAAGAAGGGTGACCGGGTTTTCGTGTTCATGCCGCGCCGGCCCGAGCTCTACATTTCCATCCTGGGCATCCTGAAAATCGGCGCCATTCCCAGCCCGCTGTTCGAGGCTTTCATGCAGGAGGCCGTGCGCGACCGCATGGCGGATGCAGGGGCCATCGCGCTGATCACCTTGCCCTCGATGCTCGACCGTGTGGCGCAGGCGGAGCTCCCGGCGCTGAAGCACATCATCCTGGTCGGTGCGGTGTCGAGCGGCCTGCCCCAGGGCCAGTACAGCTTTGAGGCCCTGATGGAGGCGGCGGAGGAGAAGACCGAAATCGAGTGGCTCACGCTCGAAGACCCGCTGATCATGCACTACACGTCGGGCTCAACGGGCAAGCCGAAAGGCGTTCTGCACATCCAGCGCGCGATGCTCGGGCACCTGATGACCGGCCGCTGGGTGTTGGACATGCAAGAAGACGACATCTACTGGTGTACCGCCGACCCGGGCTGGGTGACGGGAACTTCTTACGGCATTTTCTCCCCCTGGCTCAACGGTGCGACCAATCTGATCCGCGGGGGCCGTTTCAACCCTGACGACTGGTACCACACGATTGAGCGGTTTCGGGTGAATATCTGGTACAGCGCGCCGACGGCTTTCCGGATGCTCCTAGCGGCGGGCGGCGAGGTCGTGAAGAAGTACGATCTTTCCAGCCTCCGCCACGTTTTGAGCGTGGGCGAGCCGCTCAACCCCGAAGTTGTGTGGTGGGGGTGGAGGGTCTACGGGCGGCGCATCCACGACAACTGGTGGATGACGGAGACCGGCCACATCCTGATTTCCAACTATCCCGCCATGACCATCCGGCCTGGCTCGATGGGGCGGCCCGTGCCCGGTGTGACGGCCAGCATCGTGGACGACAACGGGAAAGAACTTCCCGACAACACGCTGGGAAATCTCGTCATCAAGCCCGGCTGGCCGGGGATGATGCACACCATCTGGAGACAGCCGGAGCGCTACCAGAGCTATTTCCGCATCCCCGGCTGGTACGTCACCGGCGACAGCGCCTATCGCGATCCCGACGGTTACTTCTGGTTCCAGGGGCGCATCGACGACCTCATTATCACGGCGGGAGAAAACGTCGGGCCGTTCGAGGTGGAAAGCTGCCTGGTGGAGCATCCGGCCGTGGCTGAGGCGGGCGTGATCGGTAAGCCCGATCCCGTGCGCGGGCAGATCATCAAGGCCTTCATCGCTCTTCGCGAGGGACATAAGCCAAGCGAGGAGCTCAAGAAGGATATTGCTCAATTTGTGAAGACCAAGCTCGCCGCACACGCCGCGCCGCGGGAAATCGAGTTCCGCGAGAAGCTCCCCAAGACGCGCAGCGGCAAGATCATGCGCCGCGTGCTGAAGGCGTGGGAACTGAAACTCCCCACCGGGGACCTCTCGACGCTGGAAGACTGATTCCGCGCGTCGGTTTGACGGCCCTTGTGCCCGGGGCGTTCTATCTTTCCTGGTTGGATACCCCACAACCCGGGACTAACCGTGGGGTGCGAAAGTGCGGTATGATGCTTCCATGCATGACGATCGCGGCAGTCGTCGCGTACCCCTCAAGTTGCCCGTGCACGTGCGCTGGAAAGCTTCGACGGGGAGACGGAAGCAGGCCGAGGGAAGAACAGCGAATCTGAGTGGGAACGGGCTCTTCATCACCATCCCCGCGCGTTTGCGGCCCGGCACCCACGTCACTTTCTCCGTCCAGTTGCCCGCCGAAGTGACCAAGGTTCCGACGGAACTGATCTGTCAGGGTCAAGTGGTCCGCCAGCGTCGCTCGGGATCGGTGCGGGGCATCGCGGCGATCATCGACGATTACGAGCTCCGGCCCAAGCGCGTCTTGACGCATTAGGACGAATCTGCGCGCCGACCGGCGGTTCGTCCCCGAAGCAAGCCGCAGAGGGTCCGGAAGCGTCTCACGCCCGCAAATCAGGCTGGCTCGCCAGCCACGGTTTCCGCAGGGAATGGCATCGAGCAGCAGCCCTCAGAAACCTCGCTGAATAGTACGTAAGTACTCTTGTGCAGGTGGCGAGGACCGTCTAGGATGGTCGTGCACTCGAGGACCGTTTTCGGTGTTGCATGGGGAGTTGTACATGATCTTTGCCGCGCTCGTTCTGGTTACATCCTCCGCTCTGTTCCTGTTCTTCCTGCAGGTAGTCTGCGAGCGAATCCTGCGCCGGGAGTTCGAGCAGCCCTACTTCAAGCTTATTGCCGACACCAATGGATTGGAATTTGCGGCCCTGCGTGTAGCGCTCCAGGAAGATGACCAGGGAGTCAAGTACGGACGGCTGCGGCTGGCCCTCGCGTGCGACTACAAGGCTCTGACTTTCCTGCTTCGCAAGGTGGAGGCCTCCGGCTTCGGCCGCGCCTCTTTTGAAGAACATCTCCTGTTGGGTTACTGCCACTTCCTGTTCTTCGCCATGAGTCTGCGTCACTCCCTTGGCCTGCAAGTGAAGCCTGCCGCTCTGAAACTGGCAGCAATCCTGGAGTATTTCGCCAACGTTGTGGGCTACCGAGTTGAAGTGGCACGCACTGGCAACTTCGCCGCCACGGCTTGACTGCTGGCAAATGGCCGCGGGCGGATCGTGAGCCCGAAGCCTATCATGAGACGGACGCCGCAGCACCGCAGGGTTCTGATCGTCGAAGGTGAACCGTCGATCCGGAACACGATCTATGTGCTGTTAGCCGGCCTGGGGTGTGAGGGCGACGCGGTTCCGGATGGCCCGCAGGCGCTCGCCAAGATACGGCGCGAAGAATTCGACGCCGTCCTCCTCGATCTCCGGTGCTCCAACATCAATGCCCCGACGGTGGTTCCACAGATCCAGGAGATTCGACCCAGCCTGGTGGGCCGCGTCCTGGTCATCACCGGCGAGGTGGCGGACGCGGCGACCCTCGACATGATCGAACGCAATTGCCTTCAACATTTGCCCCAGCACCGCCTCCAGCGGGACCTGTTGGACCAGCTCCGCGTGCTTTTGGGGATTTCGCCCTCTGCCAAGGAGACGCTATAAGCCCGGGCGCATTCCTTTTCCGCGATCGCAAGGGATCGAACCACCCCTCCAAAGCCGGCGAGAATCGATGTCCGGGGGGAGTCTTCCGGCGTGGGGGGGGGGTGAACGACGAGGAGGGGGGTGGAGAGATGAACGGGCGGAGAGAGGAGTCTGGCCCGCAGTCGGGCCCTTGAACATCAATGAGGCTGGCGGAAAACAGCAAGAGATGAAAATTTCAACCTGCTTTGCATGGCGACTGAAAGGTGCTGGTCCGACGCCGTGATGACGAATTCGGGCGTTGTTCTTGCCTTGGGCGGGATTGAGGTGCGATAGACTCTCGGCAGGACCAAGGGTCAGCCCCGTATGCGCTGCCCGTTGTCCTGAGCTCGAATTCCGATCGGGCTTTCTCTTCTCCGCAGGGTTATGCCCACCGGTTGGCTATTTCCACAGATGGAGTGATACAGAGCCCTGCTGAGGTTGTTTACCCCCCTCCAGTGGCATGACTCGTGCTCTGGTGTCCCTTGCGCGCCTGCATGAGGCTGGGCAGGAGCGCCCGTGGCGACGGCGATCGACCGTCGGCATGCGTGACCTGATCGCAAGGACCGATCCCGTTTTCTGCGGCCAGCGAGCCAGCAATGGATTCCGTCGCAGCCCCGAGGGGGAATTCGACGGATGATTGGGGATCATTTTTCTCGGTACAAAGATGATCCTTTGTCAGTGGGAGGTTTTGGATCAGGATCATCGCTGAAGCGGCCCAAAAGAGGGATCCAATTCATGCGCAAGCTGCAACTCGCGCGCGGAAAGATCCCTTTGTCCGTTGCGCTGGAGAGCCAAAGCCAGGTTGTAGTGGCCCTGCGCGTAATCGGGCTTCAGGCGAAGAGCCTCGCGGAACTCGTTGATCGCCTCTTGCAGATCACCGCTTTCCAGCAGAGCCAATCCCAGATTGTTGCGAGCTTCGGCGAAACCCGGCTGCAAGTGGACGGCCTTCCGGAATTGGCGGACGGCGGAGGGGGCATCTTTCTTCCCCATGAAGGCGAGACCGAGATTCAACCGCGCTTCCAGATAATCCGGCCGGAGGTCGAGCGCCTCGCGAAACTCCTCCACCGCGCGCTCGAGATCACTGCTCGCCGCGGCGGCCACCCCGCGATTGTAATGCGCTTCGGGTAAGTCGGGCGCGAGCGCCAGGGCCTTCTCAAACTCCTCGACGCCCCCGGAATGATCGCCTGTGAGCCAGAGGAGCTGCCCAAGACTGTTGTGGGCCTCGGCGTAGTCAGGTTGCAGCTCGATCGCTCGTTCCAAATGCGCGCGGGCTTGGGCTGCGTCGCCCTTCCGCTGCCAGGACAGGCCCATCAGGTAGAAGGCTACGCAATTTTCTTCCCAGAGCTCGAGAGCTGCGTGTGCGTCCTTCAGCGCGGCGTCCGGGTTGTGCTCCTTGAGCCGCTCGGAAGCGGACACGGTCAGGCTTTTGGACTGAGCCAGGTCTTTGCGAAATTGGCTGAGTTGGGCGATTTCGTGGAGGTCTTTCGCAGCGGCTTCGCGTTGGCCTTGCTCGCGCAGGATAACCGCACGGTTGTATCGCGCCTGTTCATAATCCGGCTTCAAGTTGAGGGCAGTCTCGAATTCTCGAAGCGCCGCGGGCGTTTCCCCCTTGGCGCGCAGAGCGAGGCCGAGCTGGTAATGCGCCTCGGGGTCGTGGGGTACGAGTCGCGCGGCGGTCTGTAACTCCGCCAACGCGTCCTCAAGCTTTCCCTGGCGACGGAGCGCCACGGCCAGCCGAAGGTGAGCCGCTCCGAAGTCTGGCCGCAGTTGCACCGCCCGGCGAAACTCGGCGACGCCGACCTCGAGTTTTCCCCGCGGGCCGAGCACCAAACCCAGGTTGTAGTGCCCGTCGGGCGAGTGCGGAGTGAGCTTTATGGCCTGACGCAATTCGGGGATGGACTCTTCCAGGTTGTATTTCCGCAGCAGGGCTACCCCGAGACCCAGATGAATCGGCGCGGGAGCAGGCCGCAACCGGGCCGCCGAGCGCAGAGCTTCGATGGCTTGGTTGAGTTCGCCCACCTCGCCCAAAGCAATCCCCAAATTGTAATGCGCCTCCGCGTAGTTCGGACGTAATTCGAGGGCAGCGCGGAATTCCCTAATCGCCGCGCGGTGGTCCTCTTGCGTCGCCAACGCGATCCCCTGCTCATTGTGACGATGGGCCTGTTCGTGCTTGTCGGCTTTGTCTGTGGAGTTGCCCTCGGTTTGTGCGGCGGCGAGAGAAGGCCGCGTCGAAAGGGTGAATCCGCCCGCGAGGAGACACAGACTCCGCACTGTGCAGGCGAAGACCTTGGCCCGGCAGCCTGTGGATCTTGCGCTACGTGCCGCTCCCGCTCTCATCGAAAGGGGAGTCTAGCAGGAACAAAAGAAAAGGGCGGCTCAAAGTGGGAGGCATTGCGCCGCGTGGGTAGATCCAGCATTGTTCCGGCCTAGAAGTTGAACTTCAGGGCCAACTGGCCGATCCGCGGATCACGCGCTCCGGTCACTTTTCCAAAGTTGCCGGAAGAGAAGTTCCCGGAGGGATTTCTGAACTGCGCATGGTTAAAGAAGTTGAAGAACTCCGCGCGGAATTCGATCGAAGTCTTCTCCGTAATTCTGGTTGACTTGTGAACGGAGAGGTCCCAGTTGTTGAGACCTGGGCCGTGAAAGATGCGGCGATTGGCATTCCCTGCCACGCCCAGGATCGGATTGTTATCCGGGTCCAGGCCGCCTTCCGAGAAGAACGGGGCGGCCGAGAAGCATTGGTTGTCCGGCGAGGAACGCGGCTCGGAGATCTGGATGGGGGCGCCCGTGTAATTGGGCCGGTCCGCACCCCCGCATCCGCAAAGGGAGTAATCAACGCTCTCCCCCATGGAAATCGGTAACCCAGTGGTGAAACGGGTAATAGCGGTGATCCGCCAGCCCTCCAGGAATTTCCGTGCCACGCCACTCGAGGAACCAGTCAGTTTTTCGAACGGCAGGTCGTACGTGTAACTGACCACGAAGTTGTGGGCAAGGTCGAAGGACGAAAGGGCTTTGCTGACGGCGCGGTTGTAGGGATTGATGTTGTCCGCGAAGCCCGAGGCATCATCAAGCGATTTCGACCAGGTGTAGGCGCCCAGGAAGCGCATCCGACCCACGCGTCTCTCCAGGCTGATCTGCAGCGAATTGTAGTTCGAGTTCGCCACCGTGGTCGAGTAGTTGTTGTTGGCGAAGTCAAGGAGTGGATTGAGGGGATCCAGATATCGGCCCGAGGTGACCGAGAAGGGCCGGGTGCCAAACACGTCCACTCCCGGAGTGAACATCTGGTCTCCTTTGATATCATAAGGCACGTCCTCGCCGCAGGGCCCGCACCCCGGAGTGGCCAGGCACAGGGCCGGATTGCCCGGGTTGAAGGATGTCTGGGCGATCAGGTGATGGCCACGCGTGCCGACATAGGCTAAGGTGAGAATTGCGGAATCCCCGAACTCCCGCTGGATACTGAAATTGAAATGCTCGGCGTAAGGAAGCACGTTGTCGGTCTTGAAACCGGGCGAACTGGAGATGGGCCGATACTGGGGCCAGATCCCTGTCGCGCCGGGCTTGGGAATCGAGAATGGGAAGCGCTGCCCAGGATCCAGGCCATTCGTCCGTGCCTTGTACGGTTCCTCGAGATAGACTTGCGTGGGGCTGACATAGAACAATCCGAATGGCGCATCACCGACTTCGAAGAAAAGCGTCAGATCCTCGACCGCCGTGTAGTACATGCCGAAGGCCGTGCGGATGCTGGTCTTGCCCGGCCCGCCGAAAATCTTGCCGAGTATCCCATCCGAGAAGCCCGGGGAGTAGGCGAAGCCGACGCGCGGACCGAAGTTTTTGTAGTCGGTCGGCGCCAGGGTCTTGGGGATCCCCGGGTCGCCCGGGAAGACCCAGCCTATGGGAGCATCCGGATACACGGTGGATTGCAGCCCCGGAACAAACGCCTGGATCTTGCCCTGCGTGTCATAGAACGGCTGGCTGAACTCCCAGCGCAGGCCGTAGTTCAGCGTGAAATTGGGTTTGACCTTTCAGGTGCCCTGCCCGTAGATCCCCATGTACTTCGTTCGCGAATCCAGGAACTGCCGGCTCGATTGGATGAAAAGGTCGGACGCACCGATCAGGAAATCGGCGAAGTCGCTGCCTGTCTCGCTGCCGTAGAACTCGAAGTAGCCGTTTTGGGCGTAAGTGTTACGCTCGTTAATCTGCAGGTAGCGGCCTTCCCAGCCGAATTTCAAGGTGTGCCTTCCGGCAATCTTGGAGAAGTTGTCCACGAGCTGGAAGGTGTTGTTGTACTGGCCGGTGGTGCCGTCGGGCACCCCCCAGCCGACGCCGCTCTCGCCAAAGAGACCGATGGGTGGAACGCCCTCGCGTGCCGGGTCCACAGCGAGCAATCCCAAGCCGCCCGAGACATAGCCGAAGTCGGATATCGACCCCAGACCTCCCACCGGCTCGTTCAGGGTGAGCGAGGCCCGCGTGTAGTTGAAGTGGGCTTCGTTCACGGCGGTCGATCCGAAGTTGCGCGAGTTGCTGATGTTGAACTGCTGGGCGCGGGAAGGTGTCACAGCGGAAAAGCCCGGAACGTTGGAAGGCCAGCCACCGCCTGGATAGGGACTCAGCACGCGAGAATCGTCAAAGCGGTAGTAGAAAGCCCAGTTGCCCATGCGTTGTGTGTTCAGGTCGATGCGCTGGCCGAATCTGTCATCCCGGACGGTCTGGCTTTCACCGGCTGAGGAGAAGGTGTCCGAACCGATGTTGGGCTGGGGGATGAACTGCAGATTGGCGACGCTCGCTGGCGACTATGCCGACTGCGGGATCACACCGCCGGGAAACACGCACATTCCGGCCTGAGCATCCGCCAACGTGTTGCAGTTGGGATTCGTATAGGATTCGCCGTTGGCCACCGGGTAGCCCAGAAGCTGGGTAAGCGCCTCATCAAGCGTGTGGTTGCCGGGGATGTCGTCGCCCTGCACCGTTCTGGGAAGGTCACCAACGTTGCCGGCGCGCGCGTCGAGGGTGGGCACCGTGATGAGTCCGCTGGAAATGCCGCGTACTTCGCGAGTGCCCTGATAATCACTGAAGAAAAAGAGACGGTTCTTGACGATCGGCCCCCCGCCTGCGGCCCCGAACTGGTTGCGCTTGAAGGCCCCGCGCGTCGGGTCGAAGAAGTTCCGGGTGTCGAGTTTGTCGTTGCGCAGGAACTCAAAGACGCTCCCGTCAAAGTCGTTGGTGCCGCCTTTGATGATGGCGTTCACGACGGCCCCAGAGAAGCGGCCGTACTCGGCATCCAAGGAGTTGGTAATCAAGCGGAATTCTGCAATGGAGTCCAGCGTGGGCACAATGGAGGCGCCATTATTGCGGCCTTCCTCGACCGTGCCGCCATTTACCAGAAACGCGTTGGCCGATTCGCGCTGGCCATTGACGGAGACGTTTCCGGCACCTCCTGTCCCCGAGGTCGGACGATCGGTAAACTGAACGTCCGAAGTGATCGGGACAACACCCGCCTGGAGTCCAAGCAGGTCGATGCAACTGCGCCCGTTCAGGGGGAGCGAGGACATCTTGCGGTCTTCAATAACGTCACCGAGTTGCGTGCTCGTTGTTTCTACCTGCGCCGCTTCGGCGGAGACGTTGATCGTCTGGGTAACCGCTCCTACGACCAGCTGAAAATCGGCGCGGAATAGCTGGTTGACCAGAAGTCTCAGTTCGACTGAGAGGATTTCTGGAATCCTTGGGCTTCTGCTTCGATGATGTAGTTATCTCCAACCGGGACGGCCAGAAACTCATACGCGCCCGTGGCGTCCGTTGTGGTCGAGCGTTCCTGCCCGGTGTCTGCATTGTGCAACGTTACCTTGGCGCTCGGAACGGCTGCGCCGCTTGGATCGGAGACGGTTCCTAAAATCGCACCGGTGACGTCGGCACGCAGAGGTTGCACAAGGCAAATCAGTGTGGCGACAAGTACGGCTAGGGCGAAACGTAACGTCCGAGTCCTCATACGAAGCCTCCCTACTCAGCGTTGACTACCCACAGCCCACGATCAGGGACCGTGATCCTTCTCAATCGGAATGGTCAGAAAGGCAGTAAACGAACCCAAACCCAACACTGTGGAATTGCGCGGGCACCCTGCTGCATAAGCCAGCCCCGTGGTGATTGGCTTCCACGCCAGAACGGACAGTCTGTCAAGTAAGACTTTTGTGCCGTCCTCGCTGCAGAAATCTGTTGATTTATGATATAAACCTGCGCGCCCCCATGGATTTCGTCGAGGACGTACAAATGGCCGGATGAGGGTCGAACGAGAATTCCAACGTCAGACAGAAATTCAGGCGACCGCAAACAGGACTATTTTCCTGGATTCGTCAAACGCTGAGGCGGTTGGATGCATACGATACGCAGGGTGATTCTGCAGGGTGGTGTCCTTAGATCGGATGACGTCGGTTGCTATGGCAGCGGACAAGACCCTGAGTAGAGTGCTGACCCGCCGTGAGGTGTTAACGCGGGTGCTCAGCTTGGCGGCCGCGGCGTCTTCGGGGTGGCTGGGGCTGGCACCCGAGCGCGTCACCGGCCTCGGCGCCCCAGGCGGCGCGCGGGAGCCATCGGGGACGGGCGGCGTTTCATTCTTTTCCTCCGATCAGAAAAAGACGGTTTCCGCGCTCGCGAACCTCATCATTCCCGCTGACCGAGTCTCCCTGGGCGCCAAGGCCGCCGGGGTGGCAGACTACATCGATTCTCTTGTCGCCCACGCTGCGCCTGAAGAACAACAAGCCTGGGTGGACGGTCTGCGCGCGCTGGACCAGTTAAGTCCGGGCCGATTTGGAAGCAGCTTCAGCGCGCTCCAGGCAGAGCAGCAAGACCGCCTGCTGGCCGGGATTGCTCGTGAAGAGTCTTCACCTCAGTCGCCTGCCGCGGAGTTCTTTGTGCGCGCCAAGCACGCCACTGCCGAGGGCTTCTACACTTCGAAGATTGGCCTGATCGAAGACCTGAAGTACCAGGGGAACGCTTACGTCGAGGCGCCGGCAACCTGTGCCGACCAGTTTGGCAGCGGCCAAGCCTCGACCGAAACGAGTCAAGGCAACCCGCACAAGAAGAGGGCGGTTGTCCCCGCGCCGCAGGGGCAGAATGATGCGATGACCGGTGACCGTTGCGGCGACCGGCAATGACTCAGCAACCTCAATCCGCAGGCGCGCGCGATCTCACCCGGCTGACTCGCCAGGAGTACGATGTCTGCATCGTGGGCTCGGGGGCTTCGGGCGGAATCGCCGCCAAGGAACTCACCGAGCGCGGGCTGCGCGTGGTCATTCTCGAGGCGGGCGACTGGGTCGATCCCAGTCAATTCCGCACCCACACGTGGCCGTTCGAGTTGCCATTTCGCGGCCGCTGGGGCTCGCACGGGGAGAGCGACTACGTCGGCTTTCTCTTCGTCAAGAACCCCGTCGTCTGCCCGGCTGAGCCGATTGACTATGCCCTGCTGCCCGCCGTAGGCGGGAAATCGCTCCTCTGGGCGGCGCACTCCTGGCGCTTTGGCGCGCGCGACTTTCTGAACCGTGGCATTGGCGACGACTGGCCTCTCAGTTACCAGGAACTCGCACCCTGTTACGACCGCGCCGAACTCTCCATGGGCGTGAGCGGCTCCCCGGAGGGTTTGGCTTCGACGCCGGATGGCAAGTTTCTCAAGTCCCTGACACTGCGCTGCGGTGAGCAGCTCATCAAAGAAGGGGCCGAGAAGCATCTCGGTCCCGCCTACCGAGTCTTTCCCGTGCGCAAGGCCCTCAACACTGAGCCGCACAGTGGGCGGCCGCCCTGCCACTATTGTGGTTATTGCATGGGGGGCTGCGATGTGGACGCGAAATACACCTCCGCCAATTCCGCCATCCCGGCCGCCGTGAAGACCGGGCGGTTGACGCTGATTACCAACGCCATTGTGCGCGAGCTGGCCGCGGACGCCACCGGGCGCAAGTGCAGCGGCGCGATCTTCATCGATCGCCAGGCTCGCAAGGAATACCGCGTGCGAGCGCGCGTGTTCGTCATGGCCTGCGGGGGCGTCGAAGACGTGCGCATTCTACTCATGTCGAAGTCAAACCAATTCCCCAACGGCCTCGCCAATTCCAGCGACTGGGTGGGAAAAAATCTCTTGAGCGAGCACGGCACGGCTGCATTGGATATCTGGAACGCCTGGTGGGCGCCAAGGTGCTCAACGAAGATGGCACGGGACAGCATGGTGAGATCCAGAACGTTTATTACGACAAACCCAGCAAAGACTTCGTGCGCGGCTACATGTTCGATATCGCCAGCGGCGCGACGCAGATGCCCGGCTACGCGGCGCTGGTGGCGATCGGCGCGCATGGCGAGATGCTGGCGAGCGAGAAGAATTACGTGGACCTCGACCCCGAGGCGCGCGACGCCTTCGGGCTGCCTAAGGCGCGGATGCACCTCGAATGGGGCGAAAACGAGCTGGCTATGCTTCGCGACATGCACGAGAAATGCGAGGCCGTGCTCGAAGCTGCCGGGGGCAAAGTCCTGGGCAGCCGGCGCTGTGGCGGGAAGCCTTTCTTCGACGGGGAGAATCTGGTAGGCACGGTGCGCATGGGCAACGACCCGAAACGCTCCGTGCTGAACTCACGCAACCAGTGCCACGACGTGAGGAACCTCTGGGTATTCGACGGAGCGAGCTTCACCTCGTTCTGCGAGAAGAATCCCACGCTCACGGTGAATGCCGTCGCCATGCGCGCGGCCGACCACCTCGTCGAGGCCTTGAGACGCGGCGACATTTAGAAAGGCAGCACGCCCGGCGCCCATGCGCTTCGGCAGCGGGCTTGCAGGCCAGATTGCCGAGCGTCTAGCCCGGATCTAATCTTGCCGCAACCCCACCGCTGGATGGAGAGACCCGCCATGTCAGAAAAGGGACGAAATGCCGCTCGCTCCTCAATCCCCGAAAGTGCTCAAGAGAGCCAACCGGAGAATCCGCATCTCGAGACCAAACTGCACGGTCGAAGACGAGCCTTGTCTCACTTGCTCGGCCTGATCGGAGTGACGGCAGCGACAAAATGGTTGCCCGATACCGGGTCCTGTCGGACCGGCGGGGCTTTGGCTGCCTTCCTGCCTGGAGCGATGCTTTCTCCGGTTGAGACGAGGGGATCCTTCTTCTCGCCTGCACAAAAAGCCACAGTCTCCCAACTTGCCGACCTCATCGTTCCGCCGGATGACGTCGCCCCTGGCGCCCGAGTTGCCGACGTTGAAGAGTATCTCGATTTTGTTGTGGCCCATGCGAACAAGGAAGAACAGCGCCAATGGGTCGAAGGGTTGGCACTCCTGGATGACCTGGCAGTGAAACGCGACGGGAAG